>Ga0180436_10001960_pt1 | contig 19828 bp, 16 predicted proteins | sample SS_ome_2_FD_132434 | JGI IMG/M metagenome (GOLD analysis project Ga0180436, IMG submission 132434) | Hypersaline lake sediment archaeal communities from the Salton Sea, California, USA - SS_3_S_2 metaG | ecosystem: Environmental > Aquatic > Non-marine Saline and Alkaline > Hypersaline >...
AATTTCGTGACACGCCCACGCCCCATGCAGCGCAGTGAAGAAGAGCAGGCAAGGGTAAATGAAGAAGCCAGCAGTCTGACGCTGTACCAGTTCTATGCCTGTCCTTTCTGTGTCCGCACCCGCCGTGCAGTCCATCGCCTCAACCTGCCGATCGAGACACGCGATGCGCAAAATGACCCTGCTGATCGTCAGGCACTTAAAGATGGTGGTGGGGAGATCAAGGTTCCCTGCCTGCGGATTGAAGAGGTTGGCGAAACGCGCTGGATGTATGAATCCAGGGACATTATTGCCTATCTGGAAGATCGTTTCGGCGCCCAGGCCTGAACATTCAGAATTCGTAAGTATTCTTGCCGTTCTGCTTGGCGCGGTACATGGCCTGGTCTGAGGCCCTGAGCAGTTCATCCATGGTCTCACCATTCCTGGGATAAGTCGCGATACCGATACTGGCGGTGAGTTCATGTGCCAGTGCATTCATTTCACAGACATCCCTGAGCTGAGTAACAAGGTAACCAGCCATGTGCTCTGCCTTATCGGCACTACCGATATCATGCAGCAGCACTACAAACTCATCGCCGCCGATGCGTGCAACCGTGTCGGTCTCTCTTAAAGAACCCTTAAGGCACTTGGCCACCTGACGTAGTGCTGCATCCCCGCCAGAATGCCCCTCCCGGTCATTAATCTCCTTAAAATTATCCAGATCGATAAATAACAGGCCGAAGACAGACTGGTGTCTTCTGGCTCCTGCGATCGCCTGCTCAACGCGTTCGATAAGGAGGTGTCGGTTAGGCAGGCCAGTCAGCTGGTCATAATGGGCCAACTCCTGAAGTCGTTCCTGGTGCCTTCTGCGTTCACTGATATCGCGGTTAATACCCAGGGCACCTATCATCTGTCCGTCATCACCGAGCAAGGGGATACAGACCGACTCGATCCAGCCATGACTGCCATCCTTATGCTGCATCCGCACTTCACCTGCCCATTTGCCTTCACGCCCTACTGCATCCAGAACTTCGGAGGTAATACGATCGATATCTTCCGGCACATGAAGCATGCTAACGGGCTGCCCAATCGCCTCATCACGCGTATAACCGTATAGCGCTTCAGAGCCGTGATTCCAGTCGATGATTAAACCTTCAAGATCTGTAACCACGACAGCATCGAACAGATAATCAAAGGCACGGGCACGTTGTTCCAGGACATCTTTTTCCATATAGGCATCTAATCTGTTTCTTGATTATGGTTATTGCCATGTAGTTTATGTTTTTTAAGCAATTTTCGATGCTATGGCAATACCCTGACAAAACAGCAATAATACTTTTACCAAATCTATAAGCTGCTGCTATATAAGAAAAAGCTGTGAAAGATATAAAGTTTTACGACTTTCTGCACAAGCAGATTCCGGTCATGCTGGTGTTATCCCTGTTTCCGGGGCTGGGCTATATCTTTCTTGGCTGGCTACATGGTATTCCTGGCCGCGCCATCATCTGGTATGCACTCATCGTGCTCGCCTCTGCCTGGGGCTACCATCTCTATAAGCATTTCTCCCTGGACGAAATGGGCACCAGGCACCGCGACCAGTGGTATACGAAGGTCCGATACTGGAATTATTTCATTTTCTCACTGTGGACCCTGATTTTCATATTCTACTCTGGAGAAAGAGAACACAACCTGCATTACATCGCCATATTCACCCAGATCGGCGCCTCGGTTGTTGCCTCTGCCCTTCTCGGTTCCGATAAAAAACTTTATCAGCCCATACTGCTGATCCTGATGCTGCCGTTGACCATCTACTTCTTTAATATTCATGAGCTCTACGGCTATGTACTGACTATATTCTCCCTGGTCTTTACCTTTGTACTTTTCTACGCCGCCAACGACACCAACAAATTACTCCTGCAGACAAAGTACCAGGCGACTCATGATCACCTGACCGGACTGTATAACCGCCGCTATTTTATTAGTGAATTGCAACAACTCATGAAGTCGTTGGATAACACGCGCAATAGCTCATATCTCCTGCTCATAGACCTTGATCACTTCAAAACCATTAACGACTCGCTAGGACATGATATTGGTGACCAGCTCCTGCAGGAGATTTCATCCCGCCTGAAGAGTCATACACCTCAGCAAGGTACCGTTGCCCGCCTGGGTGGTGATGAATTTATTATTTGCGGGCCCGAGTTCGATAATATCGAGGCCTGCAAGCTGGAAGCGCTGAAACTTTCCCGGCAGATCATGGCATCACTGAAGAACACCTATAGCATTGATCGGCATCAGCTCTATATCAGCTGTAGTATCGGGGTGAGCCTGATTGATGCCGGCAGCCAGAATGCAAACCGTTTCATTAAGGAAGCGGATATCGCGATGTACGAGGTTAAGGACAAGGGCAGAGATGATGTCTTCCTGTTCGACGATGAAATGTCCCGGCGCGTGGAAAGGCATCTTGAGATTGAACGCATGCTGCACTTTGCCATTGAGAAGAACGAAATCTGCCTGCACTATCAACCTACGATAAGTCGACACAAACAGGTAACGGGTGCGGAGGCACTGGTACGCTGGAATACTAAAAAGCTGGGCAACATTCCGCCAGACCAGTTCATACCTATTGCTGAACAAACCGGGCTGATTATTGAACTTGGCAACTATATAGTTGAAACAGCCTTCAGGACTTACAATCAGTGGCATCAACAGGGAATAAAGCTCAGCAAACTCGCCATCAATATCAGTATGCGTCAGTTCCTTCATCAGGATTTTATTCCCGAGATAAAGCGACTGGCTGCCCTGTATATTCCAGAAGAACAGCGCAGTCATATTACTTTTGAAATCACCGAGACGATTGTTGCTGAAGACATCGCCAGGGCCATAGAGGTCATGAAAGCAGTCAAGGCAATGGGCATCCGCTTTGCCATGGATGACTTCGGCACAGGATATAGTTCCCTGAGTTACCTGAAGCAATTACCAATTAATGAAATCAAGATCGATCGTTCCTTCGTCAGCGCCGTGGATCAGTATGAAGGTGACCAGGCCATGGTTATCACCATTCTGAGAATGGCCAAGACCTTCGGACTCAGGGTTGTCGCAGAAGGTGTAGAAACGCAGGAACAGTATGAGTTTCTCCAGCAGCACAACTGCGACTGTTACCAGGGTTACCTGTTTTCCAAACCCCTGCCCGAACAGGACTTTATCCAGTTCTTCAGGGATAGCAATCCCGCCTAGTGCTCCAGGGCCTTCTCCATGGCCTTGCATACAGTTTTCAGAACCTTGATACGCGCATAAAGCTTGCTGTTTGAGGGTATGAGATGCCAGGGGGCATTGCTGGTGCTGGTATGCGCGATCATGTCATTCACCGCTGCTTTATAGTCGTCCCAGCTTTCCCTGTTTCGCCAGTCTTCATCGGTGATCTTATGCATTTTCCAGGGAGTCTTTTCCCTGTCACGGAAACGCTCCAGCTGCTCCTCTGGGCTGATATGCAGCCAGAACTTTTGCAGGATTATGCCATGATCGGTTAGCTGCTCTTCAAAGTGATTAATCTGCAAATAAGCAGAACGCCATTCATCAGGACTGGCAAAGCCCTCAACACGTTCTACAAGCACCCTTCCATACCATGACCGGTCATAGAGGGTCATATAACCGGACCGTGGCACCTGTCGCCAGAATCGCCACAGGTAATGATGGGCCAGTTCCTCATCGGTCGGGGCGGCCACAGAAATAACACGATACAGACGGGCATCAACAGGAGAAATCAGCCTGCGAATCACACCACCCTTCCCGGAAGCGTCCCAGCCCTCGAACACCAGTGCGGTAGATCGATGTGCGAGAAAGGCCTTCCAGCTTAGCTCATGGATACGGGCCTGATAGAACTTTAGCTTTTCCCGGTACTCATCCTCACTCAGGCTCGCATCAAGATCGACCTTATCCAGTATGGTAAGGGCATGTTCTCCTTTCGCCGCTACAGGCTCTGGTAATTCAATATGCGTATCAGCCATTACCTGTTGCTTAAGTCGACGCTCCATAGCCTCCTGCAGGGCAAGACCGACACTCATATCCCTGAAGCGGGTATCATCACCCTCAACCAGACACCAGGGACTGGCACCGGTATCCGTATTTCTTAAAGTCCGCTCTGCGGTTGTCAGCAACGACTGATATTGTTCCTTATCAAGCAGCTTACCCTCCAGGGCGGGTACCTGGGTTTTACTATTGAGCTTCTTCTTTGCTCGCTTCACATGCTTCTTGTGCGAGAGATGTAACCAGAGTTTGATGATTAGCATGCCATCCTGGCAGAGCATACGCTCAGTCTGATTGATCCGGCGTGTCGCCTCATCCAGTTCAGAATCAGATATCTCGCCGCGCATATGCTGAACAACCGGATCGCCATACCAGCCACAGAACATGACAGAAATAGAACCTCTGGCTGGCATACGTTTCCAGTAGCGCCAGTAGTCAGGACGTTCCAGCTCTTCATCGGTTTCATCCCAGAATGCATGTGTCTGAATTCCGCGGGTATCCAGCCATTTATTCAGGCGATTGACTACATCACCCTTACCTGCACCTTCCACGCCTGCAACAATGATCAGGGTTGAAACACTGGCATCAGCGAGCTTACGCTGTAACTCATTCAGCTGCGTGCGAAGAACCCTCTCCTGCTTCTTAAAGCTTTGCTTATCCAGTTTTTGTCCTAGCTCTACTGCTTCAAACATTCCGTCACCTGTGCCATTAAACCAACAACTTCATTTTTATTTATTGGTTTAATTAAAGCACATATAAACAAAGGCATAGAACGGTGAAAGCAATAGATAGCTGATTAATATCAGCTTCTGCTATGAAATTCTGTTTATAATTTGCACAAGTTGTAACACCTGCATGCAGACAGTAATCATCTGGAATCAATAATGCCTGTAAAGTTATTTAGTCTCAGAAACGTGCCCGAGGATGAGGCCGACGATATCCGAAAACTGCTGGATGAGCGTGGTTTTGATTACTATGAGACCCCACCGGGTAACTGGGGGATCTCGGCTGCGATCATCTGGTTAAACGACCCGGATGACCTGGCCATAGCAAAGCAACTCATCAATGAATACCAGGACCGGCGGGGCATAGAAATGCGGGAAAAGTATGCCGAACAGAAAGAGGCTGGACAGACACAGAACATCATCGACAGGATGATCGAGCAGCCCATACAGTTCGTCTTTTACATCCTTTTCATACTTTTCATACTTTACGTATCAGTCTGGCCCTTCCTCAGCCTTGGCCAGTAAGCCACATAGTTTTGATGTCATTATCATTGGTGCCGGTGCTGCGGGACTAATGTGTGCTATCGAGGCGGGGAAACGCAATCGAAAAACACTGCTTATCGACAAGGCAAAAAAAGCCGGACCGAAAATACTCATTTCAGGGGGTGGACGATGTAATTTTACCAACCTCTATGTAGATCCTGAGGCCTATATTTCCGACAACCCGCATTTTGTCAAATCCGCCCTTTCACGCTATACGCAATGGGACTTCATCCACTTACTGGATAAGCATCACATCACCTGGCATGAAAAAACGCTGGGGCAGTTATTCTGCGACCAGAAGGCAGGGGCCGTTGTCGATATGTTACTGGCAGAGTGCAGGGAACACGGTGTCCACATCCACATGCAGGAAGTTATCGATGATATCCAGGCAGATAACAGCCACTACCTGGTCAGAACAGATAAAGGTAACTACCGCTGTGAAAGCCTTGTCATTGCCACTGGCGGCCCCTCCATTCCACGCATGGGCTCCACTGATTTCGGGTATCGTATTGCCAGGCAGTTTGGCCTCAGAGTCATACCAACGCGACCAGCGTTAGTACCTCTGACCTTTGACCCCGGTGCACCGGACTATCCCTTCCAGGGCCTGTCCGGCATCAGCCTGGAGGTCACAGCGACATGCGCGGGTCATCAGTTTCGGGAGCAGATGCTCATCACGCACAAGGGTCTGAGCGGCCCTGCCATTCTGCAAATATCCAGCTACTGGAAAAAGGGAGAATCCATCAGTATTAATATCCTGCCTGATATCGAGGTGGCCGAATGGCTGCAGGACCAACAGTTAGCACGTCCCCGTATTGAACTAAGAACACTACTGGCAGAAGTTATGCCAAGGCGCCTTGCCCTGCAGCTATGCGAGCAGCTGCTGCCAGACCGCCCCCTTAATGAACTGAGTAAAAAAGATATTCACCTCATTACTCAGCAGCTGAATAACATGGAGTTACACCCATCAGGAACGGAAGGCTATCGTACAGCCGAGGTCACTGCCGGGGGCGTTGATGCAAACGAACTTTCCTCAAAGACCATGGAGTCCCGAAAGCGAGCCGGTCTCTACTTCATTGGTGAAGTCGTCGATGTCACCGGCTGGCTTGGCGGTTATAACTTCCAGTGGGCCTGGTCATCAGGCTGGTGCACTGGTCAGTACGTTTAAATTATGTACGGAACTGCTGAACCAGTTGCTGCAACTGTGCGGCCAGCTGTGCCAGATCTTCACCTGCACGAGAGATTTGCGCACTACTCTCAGAGACTCGACCCTGCTCATCATTCATACGAATTACATTTCTGTTCACTTCTTCAGAAACGAGACCCTGTTCTTCTGCGGCATTGGCAATCTGCATATTCATATCATTAATAGTCGTTACAGAACTGGATATATCACTCAATGCCCCACCGGCCTCAGAGGCCTGGTCCACGGTAGTTTGTGCCTGCACATTCGATTGCTGCATAACCTTCACAGCCTGTTGAGAACCCGCCTGAAGACTTTCAATCATGCCCTGTATTTCTTCGGTAGACTCCTGAGTCCGGCTGGCAAGGGTACGCACCTCATCGGCTACGACTGCGAAACCCCTACCTTGCTCGCCAGCACGTGCAGCCTCAATGGCTGCATTTAGCGCCAGCAGATTAGTCTGCTCAGCTATACCCCGAATAACATCCAGCACACTACCAATATTAACTGACTGGGCTTCCAGCTCATTGATCACACTTGCCGCACGATCGATCTCTGATGCCAGTCCACCAATACTATCTATGGTCGACTGCACAACGCCCTGCCCTTTTTCCGTCTGAGACAACGCTGTAGTTGCTGCATTAGCTGCCTCTGCTGCATTACGAGCAACTTCCTGAATAGTTGTAGTCATTTCATTCATCGCAGTAGCAACCTGTTCGGTCTGCTCCTGTTGATGGGCCACGCTATCCGCAGCCTCGTTCGTAATGGCAGCCATTTCCTCAGACGAGGTGCCAAGATGCACGGTGACTCCAGAAACATCTGCAACGGTCTTGCGTACCTTTTCTGCAAATTCATTAAAGGCATCAGCCAGATCGGATACTTCATCAGACCCACTGGCATCCAGACGGCGTGTCAGGTCTCCCTCACCCTGAGAAATATCCTTCATTGCAAGGGCTGCCTGACGAATGGGCCGGCTAATACCGAGGCTGACGACAGATGTAATCGCCAGACCAGCTAACAGTGCAATAAAGCCGATCAGCAGTGAGAAGTTGCGAATACCTGCAATCTGTTCGGCATAGAACGTCCTGTCTTTAGCCAGCAGAAGAACACCCACAGGATTGCCAGAGAAATCTTTTATCGACCGTAAATATAGGTCATGTGGCAGTGTATTAACCTCGGCCCTGAGGCCAATAGCATCCCCCTGCAAGGCATTGTTTAGTTCACTCGGATTGATACGGAATTCCTTACCAAAGGTAGAACCAAATGCCTTGAAGCTGCCGGAGTCATCGGGAATATACAGGGCAAGCTCCACTTCATACTGGCCTTTGAACGCATCAAAAAACGGCTGACCGAACGACAGGCCAAACTCGACAGAACCCGTATGCGAATCACCCTGCATGACTGGCACCAGGCCGCGTATGCCCAGCCCTGCCACACCTTTCTCAAGACCTGATATTGGTTTCAGGGTCTTATTAGTTTCTACCACGGTCTTTCGGAATGAAGACAGATCATCTCCAAACTTCTGTGGCTTATGAACTCTGAGAAAGGAGGTTGCAGGAGGCGTGTGAAACTGAAACTGCCGCACCGCATACTCGCTTTTCAGATACCCGAACAGCGGAACCAGTCTTTCTGCCAGGGCATCACGCTCTCCGTTGGCGAATTCTGCCTGCACCTCTGGAGTTGCTGCCACGATGGTCGCCATAGCCTTGGCCAGCTCACCCTTCGACTTTAGCTCGCCCTGGGCAATGTTGAACAGGCCTTCAAGCTCACGAGATTCGGCCTTTTCCATCAAGGACTCAACCTGATGGTTACTGAAGGGGATAATCAGTCCAATGACCAGTATCACCATGATCGCGTTGGCAACCAGGAGACGAGTGCTGATCTTTATCTTTCTAAACATATTGGCATACCTTGTCTGAGTGGCGCAGCATCACGCTTCATTGGAGCTAATCTCTATAACTTTATATCGTCAGTGATACACAATACTTTATAGCCTGAAATTGATATTCTCGGGAAAAAACCGCAGCAGCAGGTCATCTCCCGGGCAGGAACTATATTGATGCGCACTACTCTCTCGCCAGTATCTATTCAAATGCTATGCTTTTTCCTGGGACTTGTGTTGCCAACTACTGGTATGGGCGCCCTGAATCAGGACTGCCTGATTCAGAAACTGCAGAATGCGCACGATGAAACGACGGTGGGAGAGCTACGAAAGGCCTGCAGACAGGAACCTGAAACAGCAGCCCCTATGGCGCTGCCAGAGACCACAGAAGACGGAGCGGAAGAACATTATGCCCTGGATGCCCGCTTCGAGGCAGAAAAAGTGGCAGTGACTAACCCATTTGTACTGCTGCCTCACAAGACTAATTATTTCCTGCTTGCCAATCACCATTTCATGGACATGAACACTGCTCCCTGGGAGCAACCACCCATCAGTGAAACACCTGACTTTCAAAACATTGAGGCCAAGTTCCAGGTCAGCATTAAAGCTCCGATCGTACAGAACCTGTTCGGTGACAATGGGCATCTGTTTTTTGCCTATACCAACCTCTCTGTCTGGCAGATCTATAACAAGGATCTTTCCAGTCCATTCCGTGATATTAACCATGAACCTGAGGCCTGGATCAGCTTCGACAATGACTGGGAGTTTCTGGGCTGGAGAAACAGGGCAATTGATGGCGGCATTGTGCACCAGTCTAATGGTCGTGAAGATCCCCTGTCGCGAAGCTGGAATCGCATCTATGCCAGGTTCCTGCTCGAGAAAGGTCGTTCCGCCCTGATGTTCAAACCCTGGGTCCGCATCCCTGAATCAGAAGATGACAACCCAGATATACTTGACTATATGGGTAATTTTGAGCTGGGCGGGGCCACGAAACGTGGTAACAGTAGTTACAGCGTCCTACTGAGAAACAATCTGGACTTCAATGAAAACCGCGGTGCCATACAGCTGGGCTGGACCTATCCCGTTTACAAAAATATTCGTTTCTATACCCAGTGGTTTTACGGATACGGTGAAACACTTATAGATTACAACCACAAGTCGAATTCATTAGGCATCGGCCTGCAGTATGGTGACTGGCTCTGATAGACAAGACTTTGGCGTAAACTACCAGGAACTCCTACAGATCCCAGCACTCTATCTACCTACGTAATTCATAAGATATTCCTGATGCTTCGAACACTGCTTCTGGCTCTTTTTCCCTTGCCCCTGATGACGGCCTGCGTCTCTGTACCTGAACATGCCCAGCTTATTAATAGCTTCGGGGACAGCACCCCTGTTTCGCATGTTTGTCATTCAAAATCGCAAGCACAGGAACAAGCTAAGTCTCTCATTAATAATGAGTTCTCATTGGTAAGCTGGAACATTCACAAACTCAATGATGCTGGCTGGCAGGATGATCTGACACGTCTTGGTCAGGAAATAGATGTACTACTGCTGCAGGAGGCCGTTTTACAGCCTGACCTTGAGGAGTGGCTGGAACAGACCCGCCTGATGTGGGATATGAGCCCCGCCTTCGAATACAGGAAAACGCCTACCGGGGTACTGACTGCTGGCAGAGCCCAGTCCGATGTGAACTGTAGTCTGATTCGACATGAGCCCAACATCTATCTGCCCAAGGCAGCACTAATCAGCTTCTATCCAATAGACGAGAACAAACAGCTTCTGCTGGTTGCAAACATACATGGTATTAATTTCACGACCAATGCTGTCGACCTGGCGCAGCAACTGGATGAGGTTAAGGCAATAGTCCGTCACCATACTGGCCCGGTGGTTCTGGCCGGTGATTTCAATACCTGGAGCCAGGCTCGCATGAATACCCTGGAACAGGTGGCCAAGGAACTGGGGCTAAGCCCAGTGGAGTTTGATGGACAGCAACCTGCAACGCATATGGGGCGCATCGTCGATCATATTTACTTCCGGGGTCTAGAGGCTGTAAATAGTGAGGTCATGCCCGTTAAATCCTCAGATCATCACCCTCTCAAGGTGCGCTTCGTACTGAATGAGTATCCAGCCTATGAAAATTAAACTATCGTTTATTTCCCTATTATTGCTTACTCTACCTGCCTGGGCGATTTCCAGTGAAAGTGAAATCAATCACCTGCTCAACTTCATAGAACAGTCTGGCTGCCAGTTCGACCGCAATGGCAGTGTCCACGACTCGAAAGAGGCCCGTGAACATATCCAGATGAAATACGATTATGCGCGCAAATGGATTTCCTCGACCGAGGACTTCATCGAATACACTGCTACGAAAAGTAGTATGACTGGCAAACGCTATCATGTCGTCTGTGCGGGCAAGCGCATGCCCAGTGGTGAATGGTTATTGAATGAGCTGAAGCATTACCGTAGCAATCCGTCAGAATAAAGACTCGTCTTCTTCCTGTTCGGTAATCACGGTCAGCCTTTCAACTTTTGGCTTTTCCCACGGACCAGTCAACTGGTATTCAATCTTTCCGCCCTCTTCCAGGGCCTGGCTTACACCGGGCAGCTTACCCAGCACATAAAGGGCCGCTCCTGCAGCCGGGCCTGCAACAATAGCTCCGGCAATTGGGACGCCTGCATATAAATCGGGCATTACGTCAAGCTTCACATCCATTTCCCGGCTTTCCATATCTGCAACACCATCAAGACGAAGTTTACCGGCACTACCGTCAAGCTCCATGTCGCGTGAGGTAAGCTTTGGACCATTAACACGCACCTCCGCAGTCCAGGTCTTGTAACCAAAGCCTTCCTCTGGCAAATCTGAAAAATCGAGTTGCAAACGACTACCTAACATATCGAGATTGAAGAGCCCGAGTATTTTTCCTGCCCCGGCATCTACACCGGTAATAACACCTTTTTTCAGATCAACGTCTACACGCCCCTGCAAATTATTGGCATAGGAAAAGTCTGCAGGCCCGCCGTCCCAGCTGGCTGACCCAATCAGACTTCCATCTCCTTTTTCCAGGCCTGACTCCCAGCCGATAAACTTGCTGGCCTTACCCAGGTCAGAGAGCTGCAGATTGTAGGTGAGCTGTGTAGTTTGCTTTTTATTACTGCCTACTGAACGCCAGTCTCCATTGATACGAGCATTTACCCCGTCAGCATCAAAAGAAAGGGCATGGATACGTAGTCCATTGCGCAACTTTCGAGTCGAAAGGTTGACCTTACTAAACTCCCTGCCAGCAAATTTGAGGCGACCAACCTGCATGGTAACAGCGGGGAACTCTTCTGGTTGAAGTGATTCCTGACGTTGTCTCGTAAGATCTGAATGATCCAGATCCAGATAATCCAGCTCTAGCTTGAGAGGTCTGTTAGCAAAATCCTGAACACTACCTGAAACCGTACCAAGGACCCAGGGGCTATCAATAAGTGCAGACCAGGCCTCCTGCTTCTTCAGGGCATTAATCTTGAAACTATTATATTCACGCTCACCAAACACCAGGGTATTCGCATGCAGGGCTAGTTTATTGAGCTGATCCATAGCGCCATCTGATTGGGCTTTTCTGGTATTACCAGGCTCGGAAAAGAGATCAATCCATTGATCTACGTTAATACGGTCAACATTACCCCTGATCTGTATACCCTGCTGCGGCAGGGCTGCTCGCGCAGACCCAAACCGAATATCCGCACGATTTATCGCCGCCCCCCCTGATGCTGCCAACTCGACCTGAGTAGACAATCGGTTTTTCACATCAATCGAAACCTGTTGCAGTTCGTCCCGCCCCAGGTACATGCCAACCTGAATGGGCCATGCCGCTTCCTGCCCCTTGAATAAAGGAGATGGTAATGTGCTGGAGGTACCCACCAGATCTGACTGCAGGGACAGGTGAGGATATCCATGCCCCGCCTTACCCATCGGAGGTATCGTTAAACTGGCCAACCAGAGAGATTCACCAGCAAAGCGTTTCTGTATATGCGGCTCCAGGTAACGTACAACCGACGTCGCAGGTAGCACACCCTCAACAAGCACTTTTATATGCCCATCCGTTTGTGTACGAGCATTCACATTCACAGGCACCCGGTCAAAGCTTGCCGTTAAATCATCAGCATATGCCGACTTTTCTGTGAACTTTAACTGCCCGGCCAGATCATTAAACAACAAATCCTGTTTCTTAAAGCGGATGCTGCCACCCGCCATATCCAGATGCCCGTTAACATGCACCTCCGGTGCGAATTTGTTACTTAGCGGAATATCTATACCCAGAGTTAATTTGCTATTACCCCTGGCTTCCAGGTCATTGAGTATCGGCTCCTTGCCAACACCAAGGGGACTATCGGAAAGAAAACTGAAGACATTGGCCATTGGCCCCCTGGCCCTGGCATCGATCAGTAGTCGCGCGGCAAAAAGGTCTTTAATTGAAACCTCGCCACCTTCGATCCTGCTATCGTAGATGCGGCCTCCATTCGCGACTATGTTCATACTGTTGTTGCGAAACTCGACCTCGCCGGATAAGCCCTCAATGGCTGGCCACCCTTTTCCATACTTGAGCAATACATCGCGAGCCGTGAAGCGAGTTATAAAAACACCTTCACCATTTCTGAAAGGAAAGTCCCTGAAATTACCTTTGAACAACAACTGGCCTTCAGGAACAAAACCATCCTGCAGGGCCATGACTAACCAGTCATAGGTTTTGGGCCTGAGTATGCCAGAAGGCAGGTAACGAGCAATCTGCTCCCCATTACCGTCAAAGAACGCAAACTGCATATCCATCTGACCCGGGCCGCCACCAAGTTCCAGGTCAAACTGTCCTTCACCGCGTATATCCTCATTACTGACTTTTATGGTGCGGCCCCTGAGACTGATCTTTTTACCCTGCCTGCTCCAGTCAAATTCACCACGCAGATTTCTTACAGACAGGTTGTCCTTGAATAACCAGGGATAATCAACAAGCGCATCTTCAGTTGCCAGCAGGAAAGAACCATCGTTCTCATCAAGACTGAACTGTCCATCAAGCCCGTTAATTCCAGGGATTTTTTTATACGGCTCCCAGCCAACATTCAGAAACTCGCCACTGGCAATAAGCTGTTCAAGCGCCTTATCCTCCAGCAACATATTCACAGCTATATCTCTCAGGGCACCCCTGGGTTTGAGTCGCTCAACCCAGAGGCGCTGGTCATCTTTCAGTTCTGCCCGGCTGGAAATAAATTCTGTTATCTGCCCCAGGTTTAAATAGTCTGCATCCAGCTGATAGCGACTGACTCGCTCATCTGATGTCATGCGTAAACTTACAGAGGAGCTGGGCCAGCGATAACCATTGCGTTCCAGCTCGAAGCGACTTAAATCAAGTGTCCAGCCCCATGCCTGACGCCGGAACAGAAAACGCCCACTGGTCTTGTCCAGACGATAATCATCCTGTCCTTTTGCATGCGCCCAGGAAAGATCGTGTAACTTGAAATTGCCACGAAAATCTTCAAGACCCTGTTGCCCCCAGTCCAGCCAAACTTCCATATCGCCATGACCATCTTTCATTTCAGCAACACGTAACAAAGACTCCCTGGATAGGGCTGAGAAGTGCAGACCTGCTGCCTGGGCATAAATCCTGGCCTCCCAGCCACTGGGTAGCCATAAGGGGCCTTCAATTCGGGCATTAAGGCGTAGACGTTCGCCAAGACGATCAGGAAGACCAACATCTGCTTCAAGCAGCATTAGATCTTCATCGACTGCTAAGCGCGCATGAATCCTTGTAAATATGAAATCTGCATTTGTTAATTCACTACGCCAGTCGATACGGCTGTTAACGAGCTCGATAGAAACACCACTAAACCTGCCCATGAGTTCTTCGAGATCTGCCTCTTCAGTCTTATCAATACTGGCATTTTCAAGTATCTCCAGGCCAGGAACGATCAGACGTTTGTCTTCAAGAAGATGCAAAGGGAAATGTGCACCGGAAAAACTGATCAGGGAAGGATATGGCTGCTGCTCAAATAGCAGCTTGAACACATCTGGGCGGACATTAATCTTTTTGACAAAAATTACATTTTCATCATCTGAGGCATTTCGCACGCTAACATCATGTAATCGTAGTGCCGGGGCAAAACCATGCCAGCTCACATCAATAGATTTGATTATTACCTTCTGCCCCAGTGCCTCAGTCGCCTTATCCTGAATCATGGGCAGATAGCCCTGTACTGCCGGTGAAAGCATACGCCCTACACTGATCAGTACAGCCAGCACTACGATCGAAAAGATCATCAACCAGCTTATTCCAAGATAAACACGTTTCAACATATACGAATATGCTTACAGAGGAACCACGTCAAACTGTTCCTGTGTATACATTGTCTCAACCTGTATGCGAATGGGTATTGAAATAAATTCCTGCAACTGTGCAAGACTAGTCGACTCCTCATCAACCAGCAGATCAACGACTGACTGCCCTGCCAGTACAAGTAGTTCCCTGGCATCAAACTGCCTTGCCTCGCGCATGATCTCCCTGAACACCTCGTAGCAAATCGTCTCTGCCGACTTGATATGCCCTCTGCCTTCACACATGGGACAGGGCTCACAGAGAATATGTTCCAGGCTTTCACGAGTACGCTTACGGGTCATTTCAACCAGTCCCAGCGCGGAGACTTCACAGATATGACTCTTGGCGTGATCCTTTTCGAGCGCCTTCTCCAGGGCGCTGAGCACCTGTTCTTTATGACTATCCTGCTCCATATCGATGAAGTCGATAATGATAATGCCTCCCAGATTTCGCAGGCGTAACTGACGCGCTATAGCCTGGGCGGCCTCAAGGTTGGTTTTGAATATGGTTTCTTCAAGATTGCGATGACCCACGAAACCACCGGTGTTTACATCAATAGTGGTCATGGCCTCTGTCTGGTCAAAAATCAGGTAACCACCTGATTTGAGTTGTACCTTGCGCTGAAGGGCTTTCTCAATTTCATCCTCTACACTGTAAATATCAAAGATTGGTCGTTCACCAGGGTAATGCTCAATACGCGATGCCAGGCCAGGAATATAGGATTGTGCAAAGCTGGTCATCTTCTGCACAGTTTCACGCGAGTCGATACGAATGCGTTCAATATCCTCATCAACCATGTCGCGCAGGGTGCGTTGTATGAGTGGCAGATCTGAATAGATATCTGAAGCAGAAGGGGTTTTACTCACGCGATCCTGGATACACTCCCAAAGTTTATTCAGAAACTGCATGTCGCCGAGCAACGCCTCTTCGGAAATACCTTCGGCCGCAGTACGAATAATGTAGCCATGCGGACTACTCATTTCATCGGTCAGGCGTTCTATCATTTCCTTCAGGCGAGGACGGCTATCTTCGTTATCGATACGGGTAGAAACGCCAATATTATCGCTGTTGGGAATTAGCACCAGGAACCTGGAAGGAATACTCAGGCGCGTGGTCAGTCGTGCACCCTTGGTCCCGATAGGATCCTTGATAACCTGAACCAGTAACTCCTTACCGACATACACCAGCTCACCAATATGTGGTCGACTGTCGTCATCGCTTTCGTCCTGGGGCGTTTCTATATCAGAGGCATGTAGAAAGGCCGCACGTTCGAGCCCGATATCAACAAAGGCTGCCTCCATACCGGGAAGCACACGGCTGACGCGACCCTTATAGATATTTCCGACCAGGCCCTTACGACGATTACGTTCAATCGATATCTCCTGCAGGACCCCATTTTCTACCAGCGCAACGCGGGTTTCCATCGGGGTTACATTGACAAGTAATTCTGCACTCATGATATTTTGCTTTTCCGCTTTTTTATTTTTGCCAGTTAAGGGTGGGGTCGATACCAAAACTTGTTAGCAATTCCGCAGTTTCATTTAAAGGCAAACCCATAACACCTGAAAAGCTGCCTTCTAGTCGTCTGATAAATACCGCAGCCTTTCCCTGTATGGCATAAGCTCCGGCCTTATCGGCAGGCTCACCACTTTCCCAGTAACGTATCAGTTCCACATAAGGAATATCCGAAAAAACCACCTTGCTTTCCGAGAGCCTGATACCAGTTTCATGTCCCCGTACCAGGGAAACTGCAGTCATTACCGTATGATCACGCCCGGAGAGTTGTTGCAACATCTGCATGCCATGAGCCCTGTCACGCGGTTTTCCTAATATCTGCTCATCAATAACCACTGCTGTATCTGAACCTAGAACCGGTAATGTCTTATTCGAGGTCTCCCAACCGGCACGTGCCTTTTCCAGTGCCATGCGTTCAACATAGGTGGCCGGGGACTCATCCATTAAGGGAGATTCATCAATGTCGACAGGACTGACAGTAAAAGAGACCCCGATCTGCTGCAGAAGTTCTTGCCTGCGGGGTGATGCAGAGGCCAGAACCAGTTGAGGAGCAGATCGGAATGCCATATTCAGGCCCTGTGATAGGGGTGATTACGGAGGATACTCCAGGCACGGTAGACTTGCTCGGCAATGACAATACGCACCAGGGGATGAGGAAAGGTCAGGGGTGAGAGAGACCAACTCTGATCAGCCTTTTGCCTGCACTGTTCAGAGAGCCCTTCAGGTCCACCCACAAGCAAACTGACATCACGACCATCCTGCATCCACTGACCGAGTTGTTCAGAGAGCTGTTCCGTGGACCAGGCGCGACCTTTGACGTCCAGGGTAACAATCCGGTTCCCTTTTGGAACCGCCTGAAGCAGTTGCTCCCCTTCCTGCTCGATAATGCGTTGCGTATTGGCAGATTTGCCTCGTTTGCCGGCTGGTATTTCCTTTAGCTGTAGCTGACAGTCCTGTGTCAGCCGATGTGCATATTCCTCATAGCCACGGTTTACCCAGTCGGGCATGCGGTTACCGATAGCGAGCAGGTGAATACGCATAGGCGTAGGATTATTCGCCCTTGCTGGCCGATGTCCCCTGATCGTCCTGCCAGAGTTTCTCGAGATTATAAAAATCGCGGACCTCGGGCAGCATGACATGCACCACAATGTCATTCAGATCGACCAGCACCCAGTCCCTACTGTCCTGTCCCTCTACTCCCAGCGGCTGAACACCCGCCGCCTTGGCCTTGACGATCACATTATCTGCAAGCGACTTAATATGACGATCGGAATTACCACTGGCAATGACCATCACATCGGTAATCGAGGTCCTGCCACGCACATCAATGATTTTGATGTCTACGGCCTTTACGTCTTCAAGGGCATCTATGACCAGCTCGGTCAGTTCTTCGAGATTCATTCAGTTCTCTTCTGTTTCCGGGGCCAGATAAAGCCCCTCTTCTTTAATATAGTCGCAGACTGGGTCGGGCAGTAGTCCGCGTATGTCCTGTTGATCACGAATCATTGCCCGGATTCGCGTGGAAGAGATATCCACCTCTTCCTGGCTGATCATTGCCACATGCCCACCCGGACTATCTGCCAGCAGCTCAGGCTTAATCTGCCTGGGTGCCAGCCATACTTCCAGGTCCAGTTCCGGGCTTACCACATAGTCCGGCCGCTGCGTCACCAGTATATGGGCATGATCCGTCAGCATCTGCCACCGATCCCAGCCCGTCAGGCCCAGAAAGGCATCAGAACCCATAATCAGTACCAGCGGTACATCCTGACCTACGCCTTGCCGGAGTTCCTGCAGTGAATCCACCATGTAAGAGGGTCCACTGCGTTCCAGCTCACAGGTCTCCAGAGTAAAGCCCTCGACACCTTCGATTGCAATTCTGACCATATCCAGGCGCTGCCTGGCACTGGCCTGGGGCTGGGCCCTGTGCGGGGGAACCGAGGAAGGCATGAAGCGTATTTCGTCGAATGGTAGCCTGTCGATCAACTCCCTGGCCGGGCGGATATGGCCATAATGGATCGGATCGAAGGTCCCTCCCAGGATACCGATCATGCCTGGTTCTGCTTACTGTCGAATATGACCATCACCCAGCACGATAAATTTCTGCGTGGTCAGGCCTTCCAGTCCCACGGGACCACGCGCATGCAACTTATCGGTACTAATACCGATCTCCGCACCCAGGCCATATTCAAAACCATCGGCAAACCGCGTGGAGGCGTTCACCATCACCGAACTGGAATCCACCTCGCGCAGGAATCTGCGTGACCGCGTGTAGTCCTCAGTAATGATGCTGTCGGTATGGTGCGAGCCATGCGTATTGATGTGATCAATGGCCTCATCTATATCAGCAACCACCTTGATGGAAAGAACAGGAGCAAGATACTCGGTATCCCAGTCCTCGTCAGTGGCCTCATTAATCGTAGGCAGGATGGCCTGTGTTACCGAACATCCACGTAGTTCAACACCATGTTCATCGTAACGCGCCTTGAGCGCAGGCAGCACCTCATCAGCCACCCCCTGGTGCACCAGCAGTGTCTCCATGGTGTTACAGGTGCCGTAACGCTGGGTCTTGGCATTCTCTGCAACGGAAACGGCCTTGCCAATATCCGCCCGATCATCAATATAAACATGGCAGATACCATCCAGATGTTTGATCACAGGAATCAGTGACTCCTTGCTGACACGCTCTATCAGGCCCTTACCGCCACGAGGAATGATGACATCGACAAACTCCTGCATGCGCAGCAATTCACCAACCGCAGCTCGATCAGTGGTTTCGATGACCTGCACGGCCTCTGCCGGCAGGCCTGCCTCTTCAAGCCCCTCCTGCACACAGCTCGCAATGGCGCGATTGGAATGAATGGCCTCAGAGCCACCACGCAGAATCGTGGCATTACCTGATTTCAGGCATAGCCCTGCAGCATCGGCTGTCACATTGGGGCGGGACTCATAAATGATACCGATGACGCCCAGGGGAACACGCATCTTGCCCACCTGGATGCCACTGGGACGATAGCTCATGTCGGTGATTTCGCCTACAGGATCAGGCAGGGCTGCAATCTGTCGCAGGCCTTCGGCCATACCAGCGATACGCTCATCATTCAGGGCAAGGCGATCCAGCAGGGCATCATCCAGCCCGTTAGCACGCCCTGCCTCCAGATCCTTCTCATTTTCAGTCCTGAGCATGCCTGAACTGGCTTCAAGCTTATCCGCTATGACCAGCAGGGCACGGTTTTTACTACCGGGATCCGCAGCAGCCAGTACGCGGCTGGCCGCACGGGCCTGCTGCCCGACTTCGTTCATATAGGCTGCGATATTTAGTGTTGGCTCTGACATGGAAGCACTCATTGACCTGTAAATCCTCGGTTAAGGGGTTGCCGTACGTACAAACAGGCAATCCCCGCACGCGCAAATAATTAATTGTAACAATTCGTCCCAGACACTGCCTTCTCCCACTCCTTTTACGGAGCGGTCAATTTCGGCGCACCGGCGCAGCAGGTCCTGTAGCTGAGTGCTATTCAGGCGTGACAGGGCCTGTCGTACCAGGGGCTTTCTCTGGTTCCAGACCCGTGCAGACGCCATGACCTGTTCAACGGCCTCTCCACGCTGCACCCTGCGCCCCATGTCATAGAGT
>Ga0180436_10001963_pt1 | contig 19813 bp, 15 predicted proteins | sample SS_ome_2_FD_132434 | JGI IMG/M metagenome (GOLD analysis project Ga0180436, IMG submission 132434) | Hypersaline lake sediment archaeal communities from the Salton Sea, California, USA - SS_3_S_2 metaG | ecosystem: Environmental > Aquatic > Non-marine Saline and Alkaline > Hypersaline >...
ATCCTGATGCTGTTTAATCTGGCTCAATAAATAGTTATACTGGCCGATTTCTGTCAGTGTAAAGGCCTGAGACAGGCCTGTTTTCTCTATAAAGTCAGATCGCTGCTTATAAAGGACATTTTCAAGTGTGTTTTTGGATGGGATGAACTCGACAATATCCGCCAAAATGGTGTCATGTTTAAAAGCTTTGGCGGCCGCAACTCTGTGATTGCCATCCAGGACATAATATTCATCTTTTATTTGAAATAATTTTACCGGCGGCAGTCGCTTGCCCTTGCGCATGGCCTTTTTGATATTCTCCAGACGTTCCGATGGAATATGCTTTTTGATTCTAAATTGGTCGTCAAAATCATGATATCGCCCCACGCTACCGGTAATTTGACCAAGGGGAACCTTACAGCTACCCCGTTTAACCGTGTCAAAGGCTTCTTCATGTAACTGGTCCTGCCTGAAGTTTTTGGCCTCTTCGGACCGCGCACCAGGTGTCTGATTGTCCTTGGTGCGGTTTTTTCCTCTACCGAGGACCGATTTCAAGAATTGTATGACCATAAGAATTGATCACTTTTGTCTGGTTGATTTGGCTGACGCGTTCTTCAAAATGGTTGAAATGGGCGTGAATATGCCCATGAACAAAAAATCTGGGTTTGTACCTGTTTATCAGGGTGTGAAAGCTATTAAACCCTCTGTGGCACCGATCATCGGCATCGTGAACATGTCTGGGAGGTGCATGTGACACCACCATATCAATCCCACCTTTCCACCATAATCGCCATCTCAGACGCCGAACCATCTGCTTCATTTGCCTATCTGTATACTGATTGGGTCCGCCGTTGTACCAACGGGAGCCTTCCAGCCCGAAGATCCTGAGCTCATGAAAGCGAATCAGTTTGCAATGGATATTCAGGCAGCCGTCTGGCGGTTTTTGTTCATAGCGGATATCATGGTTACCCTTGACAAAAAAGAGGGGCGCTTGCAAACGGGCTGTTAAAAAGGTGAGGTATTCCGGTGGCAGGTCACCACAGGAAATGATGAGATCGATGCCTTGAAACCGGCCGGCATCAAAGTCGTCATACAATATGGGCTCAACCCGGTCGGATATGGTTAGGACACGCACAATATTTCCTGGTAAGCTTTATTCGTTATTCATTGCTGGCCGGCAATTTGGCAACCAAATTAATAATATCGAAATTCGAAACTCGAAATCCAAAACAATATCAAAGGATCAAAACCCAAATATCACATTCCAACGATAAATCAATATCGACCCTGTGAATCAAAATTTTCAATCAATTGCTAGCCCGAGCGTCCTTCCGTTCTTAAGATCCACATAACCTGTTTCGCAAATGCGCAGAAAGGGTATGGCGGCACCTGTCAATGTGATAATGGTCAACAGTGGATCCGGAAAGGTTACCCCCCGATTCACCAATGCGTTTTTCAGATCCCATAAGCCGGTCACCAACTCGGAAATTGGCTGCTGGGACGTCAATCCCCATATGGGCAAGGGGACTTCGGCTTCTATTTTACCGTTATCACACAAGACATAGCCACCTTGCAACGTATGAATTCGATTGACAGCGTCAGCCATGTCCGCGTCATTTTTGCCGGCAACAATGATGTCTGCCGTATCCCAGGCAGCGCTGCTGGCAAACGCTCCGGACGCAAGACCAAAACCCTTTATGATACCGACGAAAGTTTTGCCCTGGCCGCCCCGGCGGTCAATGGCTGCAACCTTGAGCACATCCTGATCTGACGGGATCGATAGGGTCCCCTGCTTAAGGGGCAGTTCCAATGTAACTTCTTTGGTCACCAGATCTGTGACCATTTCAATGGCGCGTACAGCGACGGTTTTATTCGAAATTTCAACAGCAAGCCTAAAATCATCTGCTGTTAATTGACGCGATAGTTGGATGCTTTGTCGGCTCTGTTTGGAAAATTCGTGAACACGCGGTGAACAGGTCAGGGCGCCATCCTTACATATGAGGCGCCCATTGCTGATGACGATGCTGGGTTTGATGGTAGCGATATCGGGAATGATCAGCAGATCGGCAAAGCGACCCGGGGCGATACCGCCCACCAGATGATCGATATGAAAATGTTCGGCTACATTCAAAGTTGCCATCTGCACCGCTGCGATCGGTTCGAAACCGACCTCGATGGCCTTTTGTACCACGGCTTCCATGTAACCCATTTCCATTAAATCGCTTGGGTGGACGCCATCGGTCGCCAGAATCAACCGTCTCAGATCCACACCGGAATTCGTGATTGCAACGATATCTTCGAGGTCTCTGCGAATGCTGCCTTCGCGGGCCATGACATGTAGCCCCAGTCGTAAGCGCTGTATGACTTCATCCGCCTGAATGGGTTCGTGGCATGAAGAAATGCCGGTGGCAATGTAGGCATTCAGCTTGGGCAGGCTGGCGCCGGCCGTGTGACCTTCCAGTAGTTTGCCCGTCTTCAGTGCCTGGCTTAGACGGGGCAGCAGGAGATCGGGCTGTTGCAACACCGCCTGCCAATACGATTCGCCTAAACCGATGACATGCTTCTGGGAGAGCAGCCAATTTAAATCGTCAGCCGGCATTTGAGCTGCTTCTGGACTGTTGGAAACCATCGCCGGTGCTGTAACCAAGAATTTAATCGGTTGGTCTTGAAGGGAATCCAGAAAATCGCGCACAGCCGTCAGACCACCCACCGGATACGGCTCCAATGATTCGGAAACAATCGTTGTGGTGCCACCTGGAAGTATATATTTTAAGTATTCATGTATCGGGCACATCCAGGCCAGGTGGGTATGGCCATCAATCAAGCCCGGTATAACGGTTTGGCCTGCGGCATCGATAACGGTGGTTTCAGATCCGACACCGTTTTCTGAATCCGGTCCCACATAGGCAATCCAATTGTCGACGATTCGAATGGATTGATCCGGGATGATTTCGCCGGTGTACACATTCAGCAGGTTTGCATGCGACACAACCATATGGGCATCGGTATTTCCGAGGGCTACATCCATCAGCTTGCGCGCATCCCGGGTTTCTCCCCAGGGGCGTACTGTTTGCCCAGCCATCAGGTTTCTCCTTTCGATTTGAATTCTCCCAATTGCGTCGGACGGAGAACAGAGGCATGCCACGCCACTAAATCCTATTTATCCGCCCTATCCCCATGAATTCACGTTGTGGATTGATACAATCGTTCCAAAATTTTATCGAGGATTTCATCAGCCGCACGATAGGGATCGATTTCCTTTTTGATTATGCGGTCGACATAGGCTTGCCAGTTTTTTTCGTGGCTCACTTGGTTCTGAATAGCGGCCATGATTCTTTCTCGCATAATCAGGGCCAACAATCCCTTTATGTGTTGATTTGTCCGTTCGGATGAGCTTGACAATTTAAGATGGTTGTGATGTTGGCTGATTTTTTCTGAAAGCTCACGGACACCCCGGTTCTTGGTTGCCTGGGTTTGCACAATGAGCGGCTTCCAGGAGTCAGACGAGCGGGTGCCGAGTTGAATCATCATATTCAGGGCCTGCAATGTGGCGGCGGTATCCATATGATCTGATTTGTTCAGTACGAAAATATGGGCGCTTTCCAATATACCGGCCTTCAGCGTCTGGATATCATCCCCCATGGTTGGTGTGACAACTACCAGGTTGGTATGCACCAGGTGGCGGATATCCATGCCAACCTGGCCGGCACCGACGGTTTCCACAAAAATGATATCTTTGCGCATGGCGTCCATGATGGCTACGATGGCAGGTACGGCCAGCGATAAGCCACCGGTGCTGCCGCGTGTCGTGGTGCTGTGGATAAACACATCGTCGTCGTTCGCATGCTGCTGCATTCGTATGCGGTCACCCAACAAGGCGCCGGCCGTAAACGGGCTGGTGGGATCCACCACCACGGCGCCAATACGGATGCCTTGCGCTCTAAACTCCTGGATTAAGCGGCCTATCAACGTTGATTTGCCGACACCGGGCGAACCGGTTATCCCGACAATGTGTGCATGCCCTGTATGGGCATGAAGGGATGCCAAGGCCTTCCGAGATGAGGTGGTTGGCGCATCAATCTCACGCATCAAACGCGCGGCAGTGTGAATATCTCCTTTTAGGATGCGATCGACCAATTCCAAAAGAATTTCCCCATATAAACCAAGCAAATAAAAAAACGACACGAAGTCGCGACCCATAAAATTGCGCAGCGATTTTATTAATGGTTGAAAAAACGACGATTGTAAAGCATAAATAATTTCGCTGCGCGAAATTATCGAGGCTCAGTGCTGCCAAAATAGCTCAAACCGTTGAACGTTAGGCCAGCGTTACTTGATTGGCGTATTTGCGCACCTGAATTTTCAATTTGTTTCGAATTTCGATAGTCGGATTTCGATATTCAACTTTTGAGGCCTTTATGCACCTGGACAAACTTACTTTTTTAACCCGAAAATACCCGACCCAAGATGCGTATCCATTTAATTTAACGCTTTTCCGCCGGTCCAATGAGATTGAATTTCATAAGAACTTGACCTTTTTTGTGGGTGAAAACGGTAGCGGCAAATCTACCCTGCTGGAAGCCATATCAAAGCGCTGTGGATTTCATATTTGGCGGGGCCATAGCCGCACGCGTTATGAAACCAATCCCTATGAAAAAACTTTTTATCGATATCTTTCCCTGGAATGGTCAAACGGTCGTGTACCCGGATCGTTCTTTGCAGCTGATATTTATCGAAATTTTGCGCGTAATTTGGATGAGTGGGCATCCATGGACCCATCCATGCTGTCTTATTTCGGTGGGAAGTCGCTCATGTCCCAGTCGCACGGTCAGTCATTGATGTCTTTGTTTCGAGCGCGTTACCGCATCAAAGGACTCTATCTTCTGGATGAGCCCGAAAGCGCCCTTTCGCCGCGCAGCCAACTGGAATTAATATCCGTGTTAAAAGATATGAGCACGCAAGGGCACGCACAGTTCATCATTGCCACGCATTCACCCATATTGCTCGCATGTCCGGACGCAGACATATTGTCTTTTGATAAACGGGAAATTCAACCAGTTGCCTATGAGGATACTGATTACTACAAACTATACAAGGAATTCATGCAGGATCGTGAGCGCTTTTTGGCTAAACTATGAAGATCCTCAGGCATATAAGATAAATACGCACGGCAGATTCTTTTCCAAAAGGGATTGAAGGCCAGTATCCGCGGATTGCAATCATTGCTTTTTAGACGGTTAGCAGCTAACAGCCAAAAAGTCTTCAGCCTAATTGCCTAATATCAGCGTTGATTGCAAATTTGCCCCACCGGATACCCATCCAACTGTTTTGTTCTGTGAACGGCATTTCCATATAAAATAAAATCACGAAGCGATTTTATTTTTCCTTGACATTTTCTTCAATTTCTAATAGCCACAATGTAGCTAAAATGTAATTAACCCGTGGCGGTTTTCGGCATCAAAACCCCACGCAGCAATAAAACTGTAATTTGAATTAATCCTATGTGTTAAGACCGAATCTCGCGGGTCAAGCAAGGCCCATCGGGATCCGAAGGTCGCGTCGCAGCCGGGAATTCAAATTTAAAGAGGGGAAAAAATGAGGTACGCAGAGACGGGCTTTAATTTAGAGATTGACCTAACCCGGGGAAATATCGAGCGGGTCGCAACCGATCCGAAAGATACGGAGCTATACCTGGGCGGTTTGGGAACCAATGCTAAAATCATGTGGGATCGGGTGCCACCTGAAACAGATGCTTTTTCAGCGGAAAACCTGCTCATATTCGGCGCCGGCATGTTGTGTGGTACGCCGGCAACCGGTTGCAACCGGACCATCGTCACCACCATTTCGCCGCAGACAAAATTATTGGCATTTTCGATGATGGGTGGTTTTTGGGCGCCTGAATTGAAATATGCCGGCTATGACAAAGTGATTCTACGGGGTAAATCACCCAACCTGGTCTATATTTATATCAATAATGACGACGTGGAGATCAGGGATGCGTCTCATCTGGCGGGTAAGGGCTCCAATGAGACGGCCATCTTGCTCCGCAAGGAACTCAATGAACCCAAATCCCAAATCAGTGCAATCGGTTTGGCCGGCGAAAACAGGGTCTTTTATGCCTCCATCGAACAGGGGCGTTCCAGCGCCAGCCGGGGTGGCATTGGGGCGGTCATGGGCGATAAAGGTGTCAAAGCCATCGTGGTACGGGGTACCAAGGATATAAATGTCGCCAAACCAATGGAATACCTGGAACTTTGCAACGAAGTCCTGGAATATATCAAATGGCGTGAAGACAATCCCATCCCGTATCAAATACCCATTCTATCGGTATTGGGATCGCCCCAGGAAATGGCCATCCATGATGAAAAATGGCATACCGAAAATTTTTCTTGGGGTAACGCGCGGGTACGCCGCAAGGATTTCTGGACCGACGAAGTTGCCAAGGCATGGGAAGCCACCCTGGATGGTGCCCGCACGCGTCAGATCAGTTGCTACAACTGTCCCATGAAATGCGGCGCAACGCTTAACATGCCGGGTACGACCACATATATGATGAAATGCTTCACCAAACTGACGTATACCATGGGTGCTTTTTCAGACCTGGATTTTGGGCTGACCATTGCCCAGCGTGCCACCGAATACGGCGTGGATGGATACTCGACACCGCAGGTGATGGCATTTGCTTTGGAGCTTCTTGAAGACGGCATTCTGACGGACGATGATTTTCCCGATATGCCCGCGGACAACGAAGGTCGATTTTTCTACCTGCTGGATAAAATTGTAAATCGGGAGGGTATTGGGGATATCCTGGCTGACGGTACCCACTGGGCGGCTCAAAAGATCGGTAACGGTGCGGAAGCTTACGCCCACAACAATATCAAGAAGCATGAGCAACTGCCGCTTAAGCTGGGTATGCTGAATCCCATCTATTTCCTGATGTACTGCACCGGAGAAAAGATGAATATCACCCAGATTGAAGGTTCTTGGCCCCAGGCACCATTTTTTAAAAGAGAGCACCGGGAAAAGTTTGTGGAGGACTGGATCCAGGCTCCGAATGAAAAATTTAAGCAGTATTTACTTGATTGGGAACCGCGCGGCGAAAACGCCATGCCTTTTTATCCAACCGTGGAGATGACTTGTGAAATAGTTGATTGGATGGAGCGCATGCATTACATCGACGATGCGCTGGGCATGTGTGCCGGCTTGTCATCATTCCACTTGAAGGCCCCGTATCACATCCACAATTACCCCAAGTTCATATCCGCCGGTGCCGGTATCGATATGGATGAGGAAAAACTGACCCAGGCGACCAAACGATATCGAACCCTTGTGAGAGCCATCAATATCCGTCGCGGTATGCGTCGAAAAGACGAGCGCCCGCCGGATGATCATTGGAAGAAGCGTTTTCCCGAGCTTGAAGAAGAACTTTTGGATAGCTATTACAAGATGAAAGGCTGGAACGAGGAAGGTATCCCCACCAAAGCGTCTTTGCATGCGTTGGGCCTGGATTACGTCTATGATGATTTTGTAAAGCGGGGTATTTTGGAAACGGATAAAACCGAATCAATGCAGGAGACTGTTGCTTCTTAAGCCCGAAGCATTGGGGTAAAGATAACAAAAAAACCGATGTGGACTGATCCACCAGCGGGTGTATCTGGAGGTTGTCTAACGTGAATGCCGAGAAAAAGACCAAAACGATTAAAACCATTCGAGTTGATGTTGATAAGTGCAACGGCTGCCGGGCATGTGAGGTGATTTGCTCCGCCTTTCATGCGGCGCCCAAATACAGCAGCAACAATCCGGCACGGGCGCGTATCCGCATCCTCCGCGAACCATATACGGACATCTATGTCCCAGTCTATGCCGGAGAGTATACACCGGCCGAGTGTGCTGGAAGAGATAAGTACACTATTGACGGAAAAGAGTATGACGAATGTGCTTTTTGCAGGGCTTCGTGTCCATCCCGACCGGAGTTCAAGGAGCCGGATTCCGGCCTGCCGTTAAAATGCGACATGTGCGAAGGGGAAGACGAACCCATGTGTGTCAAATGGTGCCTGGCGGATGCACTTATTTACGAGGAGAGAGAAGAAGAGGTCGATGAACAGACGGAGCTGGCGGAGCTGGAAGTCGGCCTGGAATCTTTGGTCAATCGATATGGGATGGATCAACTCCTGGATACGGTGGCTCGAATAAAAAAGAAGGAATGAAACTGTGGAAACGATCGCGCCATTTATTGAAGTCATCGATGAAATTAACGAAGCGGGCGGGGAAATATACAAGCTGTGCTTCCAGTGCGGGCTGTGCGACGTCGTTTGTCCATGGAATCGGGTACGAAACTTCAGCATGCGCAAGATTATCCGCGAGGCCGCCTTCGGCCTCAGTGAAATCGACGGCGAGGATATCTGGCGTTGTACCACCTGCGGATCCTGTCCGTCTCAATGCCCGCGAGGTGTCAAGCAGATCGATGTGAGTGTCGCCCTGCGACGATTGGCTTCGGAATACGAAGTGTTTCCGGCTGCCGTCAAACCCGCACGTACGGCCCGAGCCAGCCTGATTTCAGAAGGCAACCCCCTGCAGTATGATCGTGCCAAACGTGCGGACTGGGCCCAAGGTCTTGCGGTCAAAACATATGAAGAAGGGATGGAAGCGCTCTACTTTGTGGGATGTTACTTTTCCTACGATCCGCGGATGCGGAAAGTAGCCACCGCCACGGTCGACATCCTGGAACGTGCCGGTGTAAATTTCGGGATATTGGGCCAAAAGGAGAACTGCTGCGGTGAAAGTATTCGCAAAACCGGCAGTGAAAAAGTTTTTCGATCCCTGGCCAAAGAAAATATTAAAACATTCATCGACAAGGGTGTTAAAACCATACTTGTCTCTTCCCCCCATTGCTACCACACATTTAAAAACGAATACCCAGAATTCATGGTAAATTTTGAAATTCTGCATATGAGCGAATTTATCCTGGATTTGATTCGGGAAGGCCGGCTGGAATTGAAGGGCGATTACGATAAAGTGGTGACCTATCACGATCCCTGCTACCTGGGCAGGCACAACGATATTTATGATGCGCCCCGGGATTTATTGAATTCAGTCTCTAAGCTGAATTTGATAGAAATGGCCGATTCTGCCAAAAAAAGCCTGTGTTGCGGCGGGGGAGGGGGGCGCATATGGATGGACACGCCCCAGGCGGAACGTTTCTCCGATATGCGTCTGAAACAAGCCCAAGCAGTTGGGGCCCAGGTCCTGGCGACCGCATGTCCCTATTGCATCACCAATTTTGAGGAAAGCCGCTTGAACCTCGAATTTGAGGATATCCTGGAAGTTAAAGACATCACTGAAATTGTCAGCGAGATGCTGACCTGACGGTCCGACGAAACAATGGTTTCCGGGGCATGGGCAACCAGATTCTAGGGCCGATAGATTTGGAAGGAGATTTACCGTGGCGAACGACCTAATGCCGACAGAAGTTCTTGAACAGATTTCCGTCCCCATAAGTGACCAGGAATTTGGCGATGTATTGGTGGTTGGTGGCGGAATCAGTGGTATTCAAGCCTCCCTGGACCTTGCCACCGCCGGGTTTAAAGTGTATCTGGTTGAAAAAGGGCCCAGTATCGGTGGGCATATGGCCCAGCTGGACAAAACCTTTCCGACCAATGACTGCTCCATGTGAATTCTGGCACCGAAACTGGTCGAGGTCGGCCGGCATCCAAATATCGAAGTCTTAACCCTGACCGAAGTCGAACGACTTGAAGGTCAAGCCGGTGATTTCAAAGTCACCTTAAAAACGAAACCCCGTTACATTATTGAAGATAAATGTACCGGATGTACCACCTGCGTGGAGTACTGCCCGGTGGAATATCCGGATCCTTTCAATCAATCGATCTCCCAGAACAAAGCAGTCCATGTCTATTTTTCGCAGGCGATACCGCTGATCACGTATATTGACGATAGCTGTCTGTTTCTCAAAGAGAAAAAATGTGATATCTGCCGCAGCGTTTGTAAGACCGGTGCGATTGACTTTCAGCAGGTTGAAAAAACCGCAAACATTAACGTAGGGGCCATCATCCTGTCGGCGGGGATGACCCCTTTTGATCCATCTGTTCGGGATGAATACGGCTACACCGACTTGCAGAATGTCCTCACGAGCATGGATTTTGAGCGTCTGCTGTCCTCGACCGGTCCTTACGGCGGCGACGTGTTGCGCGGCTCGGATCAAAAACATCCCAAAAATATCGCCTGGATTCAGTGTGTCGGTTCCCGACGGGTAACCGAAGGTGACAACAGTTATTGTTCCGGGGTCTGTTGCACCTATACCCAGAAACAGGTCATCTTGGCCAAAGAGCATGACGCCGATGTTCGCTGCACTGTTTTTCACAACGATATTCGCTCTTTTGGCAAAGACTTTGAAAGGTACTACCAGCGCGCTCAACAACTGGAAGATGTCCGATTCATCAGGAGCTATGCTTCTGTTTCCGGTGAAAATCCGGAAACCAAGGATGTTTTGGTTCGTTATGCTACGCCGCGTGACGGGGTAAAGCAAGAGGCCTTCGACATGGTGGTGCTTTCAATTGGATTGAATCCACCGACTGCGTCCAAGCAATTTTCGGATAAATTTGGTATCGCACTCACGGAAGCCGGGTTTAACAAAACCATCGATTCCAACCCCATGCGAACCAATCGAGCGGGCATTTTCGTCAGCGGCGCCTTTCAGGGGCCCACCGATATCCCTGAATCGGTGTTTTCAGCTAGTGGCGCCGGCTCCCAGGCCGGTGAATTATTGAATTACCGCCGCGATAAGCTGGCGCAGGAAAGGGTATATCCCCAAGAGCGTGATGTCTCCGGGGAAAAACCGCGCGTGGGTGTTTTCGTCTGTCATTGTGGGGCCAATATTTCGGCCGTGGTCAACGTGCCGGATACGGTGGCCTATGTCAAAACGCTACCCAACGTGGTTTATGCCCAAGAGCAGGTCTTTTCCTGTGCCAACAACTCCGCCAAGGAAATAACCGATCTGGCCAAAGAAAAAGGGCTTAACCGCGTGGTGATTGCCGCCTGTTCACCCCGAACCCTGGAACCGCTATTCCGGGATACGCTTCGGGAAGCGGGCTTGAATCAATATTATCTGGACATGGCCAACATCCGTGAACACTGCTCCTGGGTGCATGCCAAACAAAAGGATGAAGCCACCGCCAAAGCGCAGGATATCATTCGCATGTCAGTGGCCAGGGCCAGCCACCTGCAACCCCTCCAGGAATTTGATCTGCCGGTGAACAAAACCGCACTGGTGGTGGGTGGCGGAATTGCCGGCATGACCTGTGCACTTTCCATCGCCTCCCAGGGGCATGAAGTGCATCTCGTGGAGAAAAACAAAGAATTGGGAGGCATGGCGCGCCGGCTTCCCACAACGATCGAAGGGATGGATGTCTGGAATTATCTGGATGATCTCATCCATCAGGTGTATCGGAACCCTTTAATTCACGTATCCCATGCTGCTTCTATCACGAAAGTTGCCGGCTACTTGGGTAATTTTACCACCACGCTAGAAACCGAGGGCCAGATCAAAACCATCAAGCACGGTGCCACGGTGCTGGCAATCGGTGCCGATGAGTATAAACCCAGCGAATACTTGTATGGTCAAAACGAACGGGTTTATACCCATATTGAGGTCGGGGAAGAGATTGCAAAAGGCAACGATACCATCACCGGCGCCGAATGCCTGGTCATGATCCAATGCGTCGGCAGCCGCAATGAAACCCATAATTATTGCAGCCGGGTATGTTGCAGTCATGCGGTGAAAAATGCCCTGAAGCTGAAAAAGATTAACCCACACATGCGGATTTACATTCTCTTCCGGGATATGCGCACCTATGGACTGAAAGAAGATTTCTACCGGGAGGCCAGCGATCTGGGCGTCCAATTTATCCGCTATGAGCCCGACGATGCACCTGAGGTCGAAGCGGTTAAGGCGGGAGGCAAAGCAGTCCTGCGGGTAACCGTGTTCGATGAGATTTTGGACCAGCGACTCGAACTGGATGCCGATATCCTATCTTTGGCCTCTGCAGTGATCCCGGCGGAATCGACGCTGGACATCGCCAGCAAATTTAAGGTTACATTGAGTCCGGATGAATTCTTCAAGGAGGCCCACGTTAAATTACGACCAGTCGAGTTTGCCACGGATGGTGTATTCCTGTGTGGAACCGCACACTACCCCAAACATATACAGGAATCCATCAACCAGGCTTACGGGGCTGCCGGTCGTGTTTTGACCCTTTTGTCCAAGGATACGGTTGTGGCATCTGGCTCGGTTGCCAAGGTGAACGAATATGATTGTGTGGCCTGCGGTGCATGCATCACGGCGTGTACCTACGATGCCATCCAGTTCCACAAGACACCCAAAGGCAACAAGGCGATTGTGAATCCCATTTTGTGTAAGGGAGACGGCCTTTGTAATGCCAAATGTCCCACAAATGCCATATATTTAAAGCATTTTACTAACGAGGCTTTGTGTGGCCAAATTGAAGCCGCAGTCTCCAAGGAAGATATCCTTGAGAAAATGGATGCTGTTTTCGATGAAGCGGCAGCCGGGTGAGACCTGCTGTTTAAGTTAAAGGAGGTTGCAACGAATGGGTTCGAGTACTGAATTTAAACCAAAGCTGCTGGGCTTTGTGTGCCATTGGTGAGCTTACGGAGCTGCGGACCTGGCTGGAGTTTCCAGACTACAATATGCCAATGAGATGCGATTGATTCGGGTTATGTGCTCCGGTCGGGTGGACTTGGAGTTTGTGTTCCGAGCCTTCCTAAACGGAGTGGACGGTGTATTTATCGGCGGCTGCAAATTCGATGAATGCAACTATGTAACCCATGGCAACTACGATGCGTATGCACTGAGCAAACTCGGCAAGAAACTGCTGACATGCATCGGTTTAGACCCCAACCGCCTGCGGGCTGATTTCTTATCCGGTGCTGACGGTAATCTGCTGGCTGACTACACCAATCAATTCAGCCAAACGGTCAACGCATTGGGGCCGCTTGGTATCGGTGAAGGTCTACCCCCCGGATTGCTGAAGATCAAACTGGAGGCCGTACGCCAATTGGTACCGTACCTGCGCTTGGCGGAGCGCGAGCGCTTGCGTGTGCCCGAGAAGTCAAAAGCGGCTTATACCGCTTATTTTGAACAGGACGATATCAATACACTCATGGATGAAATTGTTATCGACAAATTGGCTGTTAGTCAGATTTTATTGCTACTGAGAGAAAAGCCTTTGTCCACCACCGATATTTCGGCAACATTGGCCATGCAGCCATCGGATGTGTCCAAGCATATAAAGCGTTCTGCCAAGCACGGGATGGTGCGTTATGATGCGGCCAGTAAATGTTATATGCTGGCCTGATAGCAGAATTGCGTTCCTGGTTTCGTTTTTAACAAGAACAAATTGAGGGCAATGATGGATTTTGAGAGAGTCGATCAGATTATCGACAGATACAATGCGGAAGAAAGTGCCTTGCTCCAAATCATGCTGGAGATACAAAGCGAGAACAACTGGCTACCCAAAGAAGTGCTGGAGAGGGTCAGTAAAAAATTAGCGGTTCCCTTAACCCGGATTCAGCATATTGCCACATTCTACAAAGCTTTCAGCCTGGTTCCCAAAGGTCGTCATAAAATTCATATCTGCATGGGAACGGCCTGCCATGTGAGGGGTGCCTCCCGGGTGCTGGAAACGGTTGTAGATATGACCGGTATTCAACCAGGTGAGACGGATCTGGATCTGAAGTTCAGCCTGGAAACCGTAAATTGTCTGGGTTGTTGTGCGCTAGGACCGGTGATGGAGGTTGACGGCAAGGTTCACGGGAAAATGTCTCCGGTCAGGACCGGAGAAGCTTTAGAAACCTACAAGTAAGGGGAATTTAGTCTGGAGAATATTATGGCGCGTTTACATACGCCGGAAGAGCTGGATCATTTCAGGAAAGAACTGCTATCCCAAAGAGACCCGAGTAGCCCCTGTATTTCCATATGCGCCGGCGCTGGCTGTGTTGCCTCGGGCGCTGCTGACGTTATTCAGGCGTTTAAAGCAACGATCAAAAAAGAGGGGCTGGCGGCAACGGTTGATACCAAGGGAACCGGCTGCCCCGGTTTTTGTGAGCAGGGCCCCATTGTGGTCATCTATCCTGACGAAATTTGCTACGTGCAGGTAAAAGCCGAAGATGTGGCTGAAATAGTAGAGAAAACCATAAAAGAAAACATACCGGTGGACCGCCTTCTTTACACGGACCCCGTGACCGGTGAAAAGGCGGTCACGGAATCGGATATTGCTTTCTATCGCAGTCAGGAACGCAATGTTCTCTGTAACAACATTAAAATTGACTCCAAGAACATCGACGACTACCTGGCAATAGGCGGCTACGCTGCTTTGGCCAAGGTTCTTGCTGAGATGACCGATTTAGAGGTGCTGGAAGCAGTCAAACAATCCAAGCTCCGGGGCAGAGGCGGGGCTGGATTTCCTGCCGGCAGAAAATGGGAGGGCTCACGCAATGCCGCCGACCCGATTAAGTATGTGATTGTCAATGCCGACGAAGGGGATCCCGGGGCGTTTATGGATCGCGCCCTGCTTGAGGGCAATCCCCATTCGATTCTAGAAGGGCTCATCATCGGCGGCTATGCCATCGGCGCACACGAAGGGTATTTTTATGTGCGTCAGGAGTATCCGCTGGCAGTGGAAAACATCAACCATGCCATCACGCAGGCAAGGGAATACGGTTTGATCGGCGACAACATACTGAACTCGGGATTCGACTTTAAGGTCTTTGTCCACCAGGGTGCCGGTGCATTTGTCTGTGGTGAGTCAACTGCCCTGATGACCTCGCTGGAGGGCAAGGTGGGCGAGCCGCGACCCAAATACGTCCGTTCCAACCTCAAGGGACTCTGGAATCATCCCAGTGTATTGAATAACGTCGAAACTTGGGCCAATGTGCCCCTGATCGTCAACAACGGTGCTGATTGGTTTGCATCCATCGGTACAGATAGCAGCAAAGGCACCAAAATATTCTCCCTGGTTGGTAAAATTACGAACACGGGTCTTGTGGAAGTTCCCATGGGCATGTCCCTGAAGGACATCATTTTTAAAATTGGCGGCGGTATTCCAAACGGTAAGGCGTTTAAAGCCGTTCAGACCGGCGGCCCGTCCGGCGGCTGTATCCCGGCTGAAAAACTGGATTTGCCGGTTGGGTTCGATGAACTTACCCAGGCCGGATCAATGATGGGCTCCGGTGGCATGATTGTCATGGATGAGGATACCTGCATGGTGGATGTTGCCAGGTATTTCATCGCATTTTTAACCGAGGAATCTTGCGGAAAATGCGTACCCTGCCGTGAAGGCTTGCGACAGATGCACCGGATTCTGACGAATATCACCCAAGGAAAGGGCCAAAAAGGTGATCTCGAGTTGCTCGAGGAACTGTCTGAAACCGCCGTTGAGGCATCTTTATGTGCCTTGGGTAAAAGTGCGCCCAATCCTTTCATGAGCACACTGCGGTATTTCCGTGAAGAGTACGAGGCCCATATCAATGAAAAACGGTGTCCGGCATTGTCTTGTCGGGAATTGATTTCCTACATCATCGATCCGCAGAAGTGCCAGGCCTGCATGATTTGTGCGCGTAAATGTCCGGTAGATGCCATCGATGGTGGCAAAAGAAAAATTCATGTCATTGATCAGGAACGCTGTACGCGGTGTGGTACGTGTTTGGAAGTCTGTCCATCCCGATTTCGTGCCGTTACCAAGCTGTCTGGTGAGCCAATTCCGGTGCCGCCTTCAGAAGACGACAGAATAATAAGCAAAAAGAGTAAAAAAGAATGAGCCAAATTCAATTCGAGATTGATGGGAAGAAAGTCACAGCAGAAGCAGGGATGACCATCCTGGAGGTTGCCCAGCGTGAAGGGATTTACATTCCGACGCTGTGCCACCATGAAAAGCTGGCGCCTTACGGCGGCTGCCGGGTCTGTATCGTGGAAGTGGCAGAAAAGGGCTGGACCAAGCTCGTGGTTGCTTGCGTTTTCCCAGTGAAGAACAATATTCGTGTTCAAACGCGATCGCCGAAAGTAGATCGCATCCGCAAAACCATCATCGAGCTGTTGTTGGCGCATGCACCGGATTCCCCGGCGTTGGTGAAACTGGCCGACACGTACGGCGCCCGGAAGGATCGTTTTGTCAAGGATCCGTCATTTTGTATTCATTGCGGTCTGTGCGTTCGCTATTGTGCCGAGGTGGCGCAGAAAAATGCCATTGGATTTGTCGACCGGGGCATCCACAAAGAGATCAGTTTTAATCCTGAAATTGCGGCTCGCGAATGCAATGACTGTAAGGAATGTTTTCCGCTGTGCCCCACATCCTATTTACAGGCGGTGTTCGTTTATACCCAGTCCCTATCATCCCCATAAAGATATATCCAATGCGGGATTGGATGCGGTATGAACACCCTGCGCAACGGAGCAGCGTGACCTTATACGATTACAAATGATTGCTTCTATGCAGAAAGGAGGCTGAAATTGAAGATTTTAGTAACAGCAAAAAAAGTGGTTGACGTGGAATTGACCATGCATGTGCAGGACGGCGCCATCGTTCAAGACGGCATGCAATATGTCATCAATGCCTGGGACGAAAGCGCTGTGGAGGCGGCTGTTCAGCTAAAGGAAAGTCATGGTGCTGAGACGACTTTGGTGAGTGTCGGTGGCGGAGACAATTCCGACATGATCCGCCGATGCTACGCCATGGGAATTGAGCAGGGAATCCACATTGAGGATCCGGCCCTGGCAAAAGCGGATTCATCCATATATGCCCGTGTTTTGCAAAAGGTTTACGAGAAAGGCGACTATGATCTCATTCTCACGGGTAAACAAGCTCAGGATACCGATAGCGGTCAAACCGGCATTATCCTGGCAGAATATTTGGGCTTGCCTTGTGTCAGCAACGTCGTGGGAATCGACGTGGTGGATGACCAACATATTCAGGTTTCCCGATCCGGTGATAGCGGAACGGAGATTGTTTCGCTTGAGCTGCCGGCGGTTGTCAACGTCGATGTCAGTATCAATGAACCGCGACTGCCACAGATGCGCGGCATTATGATGGCCAAGAAAAAGAAAATAGACGTAATGGATCTTGCCGGTCTGGGTACATCCGCGGATGCGGTTAACAGTGCATCACCGAAATCCGAAGTGCTTGAATTTATGCCCACTGAAACGCGGAAGGGCGGACAAAAGTTCGAGGGTGATGCCGCCGAAATCACTGCCAAGGTTGTTGAACTGCTTGCCAACGAAGCCAAGGCCTTGTAGGGAATGGTGCCTTCAATGTCCGGCTGTAATTGTAAACTTCAAGTAATTAACCGATTTTTTAATCGTTTAAAAGGGAATACGTATCATGGCAAAAGTACTCGTCGTCGCAGAAATCAAAAAAGGTAACATTAAAAGCAGTACCACTGAATTGTTGTCAAAAGCCAAGTCCCTGGGTGCCGAAGCCGCAACCGTCGCGATTGGTGCCGATGTCGGCGCACTTGCACCGGAATTAGCCAATGCCGGGTCTGACACGCAGTACATCCTGGAGGATGCCGGAATGGCTTTTTTTTCGGCCGGTCCGTATGCGTCTGCGGTTGTGGATGCGGCCAAGCAATTTGAAGCCGATCTGATTTGGTTTGGTTTTTCGGAAAGTGGCAAGGCGATGGCGCCCCGGGTTGCGGCGCAATTGGATGCGGCCTGTGCCACGGAAATTACCGACATTGATCTTTCGGGTAAACACGTTGAAGTTATCCGACCCGCCATTACCAACAAGGTCATGCAACGTGTGAAAGTCAACACGCCGAAGTTGGTGGCAGTGGTCAGGGCCGGGGCTTTTGAAGCGGATACAGGCATTACGGGATCCGAGAATGTGGTCAAGCTCGCTGCACCCGAGGCTGATTTGAAAGCCGTGATCGAGGAGCTTGTTTCAGAAGCCAGTGGTGAGATCGACCTGGCCGATGCCGATGTTGTGGTTTCAGTCGGGCGGGGAGCCAAAGATCAGGCTGGCATCGACCTGGTGCGGGAACTGGCCAACGATCTGAATGCCGGATTTGGGTCTTCGCGGGCAATGGTCGACGGGGGCTTCATGGCCCACAATAAACAAGTCGGCCAGACAGGAAAAATTGTTGCCCCCACGCTCTACATCGCCATTGGTATTTCCGGGGCCATTCAGCATTTGGCCGGTATGAACGGCTCGAAGGTTATTCTGGCTGTCAACAAGGATCCGGAAGCACCTATTTTTAACGTGGCCGACTATGGTATTGTCGGGGACCTCTTTGAAGTTGTGCCCTTACTGAGAGAAGAAATCGCCAAGCAAAAAAGGAAACGATGAACCCCATACTCATGTCTTTGTTGCTCCTGGTCGCACTGGCCATTTTTGGTCGTACCATGTATCAAAAAATACGACTATTGATGGCCTTGGAACCCGCAGATCGGTTTGACAATATCAAAAAGCGCTTCAAGAACGTGGTGGTTTTTGCAATCGGGCAGAAACGTCTGGTGGGAAGAAAAAAGGAACGGGCCTCGGGATTAATGCACGCCTTAATCTTCTGGGGATTTTGCATACTGTTGATACGGAGTGTGAATCTGTACGGCGAGGGTTTCGTCAGTGGTTTTCAACTGCCGCTTTTGGGTGAGGATTCCATCCTGGGGTATGTCTACATGGCCCTGAAAGACATCATGGAAGCCGTGGTGCTGTTGATGGTGCTATATGCCCTGTTCAGACGGGCCGTTCAAAAACCAAAGCGGCTGCACAACACCTGGGAAGCATATGTTGTGTTGGGTTTAATTGCCATTCTAATGATATCCGATCTGCTTTATGACGGATCACGATACAACCTGATCATGCTGCATGGCAATCCGGCGCAGTTACACTATTTCGACAACCCTACATACGGTTCCGAGTTTCTATGGACACCGATTACGGCAGGTGCGGCAGCCCTGGTATCCGGGATGGGCGCGGAAGCACTCGGGGTTGCTATGGTCGCAATGTTTTGGCTGCACATTATCACCCAATTAACTTTCTTAAATATTCTGCCCCTGGGCAAGCATTTTCATGTAATTACATCACTACCCAACGTGTTTTTTAAGAATCTGGGATACCCGCACCAAACGCCGAAACTATTGGACCTGGAGGATGAAGCCGCCTGGGAAGACGAAACCTTGGGGCTCAATCACATCCACCAGCTCAACTGGAAACAAGGTTTGGACTTGTACACATGTACCGAATGCGGTCGCTGCAAGGAAGTTTGCCCCACATACACAACGGATAAGCCTTTGAATCTCTATGACTTCAATGATGCCTTAAAAAAAGAAATGCTGGCCAACGCGGACAACATCATTAAAAGGGCCGGGCTGGTCAGGCGAATTGATCCGAATGGTGAGGCGAACCAAATTGAAAAGATCAAATCTGAGATGATTGATTTGAACAGCTCAAAACAGCTTGTGGGGGATGTGATCGCGCTGGATACGCTCTGGGCCTGCACGACCTGCCGGGCCTGTGAAAGTGTTTGCCCGGTGACCATCGAACATGTTCCCCGCATCATAGCCATGCGGCAGGGACAGACGCTGATGGCCGAAGCATATCCCAAGGAGCTGAATCCCTCGCTCAAAGGATTGGAACGTAACGGCAATCCCTGGGGCATTGGCTATGATAAACGTGCCGATTGGGCTGACGGGCTGAATGTGAAAAAGATGGCCGAGGATTCGGATGTCGACTACCTGTTATGGGTTGGTTGCGCCGGATCGTTTGACGATCGCTCTAAAAAAGTATCCCAAGGCCTGGTGAAGATA
>Ga0180436_10001964_pt1 | contig 19811 bp, 13 predicted proteins | sample SS_ome_2_FD_132434 | JGI IMG/M metagenome (GOLD analysis project Ga0180436, IMG submission 132434) | Hypersaline lake sediment archaeal communities from the Salton Sea, California, USA - SS_3_S_2 metaG | ecosystem: Environmental > Aquatic > Non-marine Saline and Alkaline > Hypersaline >...
CACCAGCACCGGATCTTCATGGTTGGCTGTATGTCATTGACCGCGACAACATTCTGAAACAGCAGAGAGTCCTGGACGGCTTGAGGCCCATTCTCGACCATTGGATCCGCTCCTCCATGACAAGAATGTTCCGTACTGCCAGCACACCGTCATGGGACTTTGGTCAGCAAGAGAGCAGAATGCTCGACCTGGTAAAGACTCTCTCCAAGGGCCAGGTAGTTAGATCACCAGACATCCGCCCCATCGACATCTGCCTTGCTCTGGCCTATGCTCGCCAGGAAGGAAAGCCCTTGTCCATGGAGTCCCAGACAGCGGCCATCATGAGCTTATGGCACCTTGAGGTCACCGGAGCGACACGTCTCTAGGCCCAGGCTACTTGCGGTATCGCTAACCTGTGACTCTCCCAACTTTTCCTTCACCCCCTACCATTTGCATCGATGCCCCCTTTTCGCTAGAATCGTTAGGCACACTGGGGCGTCGCCAAGCGGTAAGGCAGCGGTTTTTGGAGCCGCCATTCGGAGGTTCGAATCCTTCCGCCCCAGCCTCCTTTTCTCTCCAAACGCTGATCCACCGAGGTGGGGCCATAGCCAGAACCTGAACCCGCGGCCAGGTCCGTCGCCCTCGCGCAAACGGACGGGCCGTTTCTTTTTTTGGCGAAAGGACGCAGCATGACATCGATCGCGGCGGTGATCCTGGCGGCAGGCCAGGGCACGCGCATGAAATCGGACCTCCCCAAGGTACTCCACAAGGTCGCCGGGCGCTCGCTGGTGGCTTGGTCGATGCATCACGCCCAGTCGCTGGGCATCGACCCGATCGTACTGGTGGTGGGTAACGGCGCCGAGGCCGTGCGCGAGGCAATTGGTGATCAGGCCGAGTATGCCGTGCAGGCCGAACGATTGGGTACGGGGCACGCCGCGTTGCAGGCCAAATCGGCGCTTGCCGGACGCTCGGACGTGGTCCTGGTGCTCTATGGCGACATGCCCACGCTGCGCGTCGAGACGCTGCAGGCGATGATCGAACGGCAGACCGCCGGTGACGCCGCCATGACCATGCTGACGGTTCTTTCGGATGATTCGATGGGCTTTGGGCGCGTGGTGCGCGATGCCGAGGGCCGGGTGCGCGAGATCGTCGAGGAGGCGGTGGCCACCCCCGAGATCTTGGCGCTCAAGGAACTCAACTGTGGCGTCTATTGCTTTGACGCCGACTGGCTCTGGGAGCATCTCCCCGCTGTGCGCCCCACCCCGCCCAAGAACGAGTACTATTTGACCGACATGGTCGCCCTGGCGGTGGCGGATGGTCGGCGCATCGAGAGCGTGACCATCGAGGACGTCGAGGAGGTGCAGGGGGTCAACACGCGGGTGCATCTGGCGGCCAGCGAGGCGATCCTGCGGCATCGCATCAACGAGCGGCACATGCTGAGCGGGGTGACATTCATCGATCCGGCCAGCGCCAACATCGAGGACACGGTCAGCATCGGGCGCGATACGGTGATCCAGCCCAACGTGGTGTTGCAGGGCGAGACGACCATCGGCGCGGGCTGCGAGATCGGCCCCAACAGCGTCCTGCGCGACGCGACCCTCGGCGATGGCTGTCGCGTCGTGGCCTCGGTGATCGAGGAGGCCATCATGGAGGCAGGCAGCGAGATCGGCCCCTTTGGCCACCTGCGCCGCGGCGCGCATTTGGGCCCCGGGGTGCACATGGGCAACTTTGGCGAGGTCAAGAACGCCTATTTGGCGCCGGGCGTCAAGATGGGCCATTTCAGCTATGTGGGCGACGCGCAGGTGAACGAGAACGTCAACATTGGCGCCGGCACGATCACCTGCAACTATGACGGCGAGCGCAAACACCGCACCGAGATCGGGGCGGACGTGTTCGTCGGCTCGGGGTCACTGCTGGTAGCGCCGTTGCGCATCGGGGCGGGTAGCACCATCGGCGCCGGTTCGGTTGTGACGCGCGATATCCCCGCGGACACATTGGCCTATGGGGTGCCGGCCCGACAAAAGGACCGGAAAAAGAACAAGCGAGAGGATTGATATGGAGCCAAGCGAGATTGTCGCGACGTCCGAACTCTCGTTCGAGTGGCGCGCGCTGCTGGCGGCGGCGCTGGAAGTGCGCGAGGCGGCTCATGCCCCCTATTCGCATTTCGCGGTGGGAGCGGCCCTGCAGGCCACCTCGGGGCGCATTTTCGAGGGGTGCAACGTCGAGAACGCCTCCTATGGGCTGACCATCTGCGCCGAGCGATGCGCACTGTTCAAGGCCGTCTCGGAGGGCGCGTCGACATTCAACGCACTGGTGGTGGTCACCGAACCGGGCGGCATGCCCTGCGGCGCCTGCCTGCAGGTGCTCAACGAGTTTGCCGACGATCTGCCCATCCTGATTGCCGACACGAGCGGCCACGCCTGGCTCACCTCACTCCAGGCGCTCTTGCCCCACGGATTCCCCGGAAACGACATTGCCACGGCCCTGGCCAGCGGTCAGGGCGATACTCCCTGATTCACGACCGCCGCTGGGCGAGAAAGGTAGACCGATGACCAAGAATAGTTGGGAGAGCGCGTTGATCGCCAAGGCCGAGGCCGTTCTGCGCGACTGGGAAGCGCGAGATGCGGCCCCACAGCCGGCAGCACCGACGCGAGACGCCCTGGCGGCGATGATCGACCACACCTTGCTCAAGCAGCAGGCCAGCCTGTCGCAACTGGACGTCCTCTGCGCCGAGGCGGCCGAGAACCGCTTTGCCTCGGTGTGCGTCAATCCGGTCAATGTGCGCCACTGCGCCCAGGCCCTGGCCGAGGCTGGGATTCCGGTCTGCTCGGTGGTGGGGTTCCCGTTCGGCGCCTCGCGGGGCGACGTCAAGGCCTTTGAGACCGAAAAGGCGATCGGCGACGGCGCGACCGAGATCGACATGGTGCTGAACCTGGGGGCGATGAAATCAGAGCAGTACGCCCTGGTGCGCGACGATGTGGCCGCGGTGGCCACGGCCTGCCACGCCGGCGGCGCCCACCTCAAGGTGATCATCGAGGCCTGTCTGCTGACGCAACTGGAAAGGGTGCTGGCCTGCCTGCTGTGCGTCGAGGCGGAGGCCGATTTCGTCAAGACCTCGACGGGCCTCTCAACCGGCGGCGCCACCCTGGAGGACGTCTCGCTGATGCGCGCGACGGTCGGCCCCGAGATCGGCGTCAAGGCGGCGGGCGGTATTCGCACATACGAGACCGCTTGCGCCATGATCGGCGCCGGCGCCACCCGCATCGGGGCCAGCTCTGGCATCAGAATCATCGCCGACGCGCCACAGAGCTAGCATCGCAGCAAGGAGCGCCATGGCCACCACAATGAAGGATCCCGTTGAACTGCCTGCCCTGCGCGAGCGCGTGGCCATGGTCTGCCGCATGCTCTATGACAAAGGGCTGATCCCGGCCAGCGACGGCAACGTCTCGGTGCGTTGGGGCGAGGACTATTGCCTCATCACCCCGGCGGGGGTGTTCAAGGGACTGATCGAGCCCGAGGACCTACTGCTGGTCGATCTGGCGGGCCGCCCGGCCCCGGAAGAGATCGCGGCGAGCAACGGCCTCAAGCCATCGGGTGAGACCCACACCCATCTGGCCGCCTATCGCATCCGCCCCGACGTCCGCGCCGTGGTGCACGCGCACGCACCCCTGGTGACGGCTCTGACGGTGGCGGGTATCTCGATGGCGCCCTGCGTGCTGCCGGAGACGTTGGTGACGGTGGGGACCATCGCGACTACGGACTATGCCAACCCCACCTCGCCGCAGATGATCGACATCATCAGCGACCTGATCGCCGAGCACGATGCGCTGGTCCTGGACCGACACGGCGCCCTGACGGTGGGACCGTCGCTGCTCAAGGCCTATGCGCTGATGGAAAAGGTCGAGCATTCGGCGCAGGTGCTCATCAACGCCCATCTGCTGGGCAAGGTGCAGTTGCTGGCGCAAGAGGATATCGTCCATCTGAGCACGTTGCGCGACGGCCTGATCGGTCCGGAGCGCCACTTTACCGGTCCGAGCTGCGCCCTCTGCGGCCAGTGCGAGGGAATCGACCCGATCTGAGCGGGAGCGAGGTGAGAGGATGCCTCCGGCGGCACGCCTGCAGCGAACCGAGGCGATCATCCTGCGGCTGCAGGACTATGCCGAGGCGGATCGTATCCTGACGTTGCTGACCCCCGGCGGCAAACGCAGCGCTCTGGCCAAGGGCATCCGCCGGCTCACCAGCCGCAAAGCAGGACACCTGGAGCACTTCTACCGCAGCCAGTTGATGCTGGCCAAGGGGCGCAATTTCGCGATCGTCACCCAGGCCGAGAGCATCGAGACATTCGAGGGGCTGCGCGACGATCTTTTGCGCTATACCTATGCTTGCTATGCCGGCGAGATGATGGACCGCTTTGCGCAAGAGGACGAAGAGAGCGTGGCGCTGTATGACCTGATGCTGCAGGGACTGCGCTGGTTCTCGCAAGAGGCCGATCTGCGGCTGTGGATGCGTTACTTTGAACTGCGCCTGTTGGGACTGGCGGGTTTTCAGCCCGAGCTGTTCACCTGCGTTGGCTGCCAAGCGCCCATCGAAGCGCTCCCCAATCGCTTTTCGTCGCTGCACGGCGGGCTGCTCTGCCCCCATTGCGAGGCGGTCGATCCCTCGGCGCAGCCCGTCTCGGTGAACGCACAAAAGGTGCTTCGCTACCTATCGCGTCAGGACGCCGAGGCGGTGCGTTCACTGGACCTTCACGAAAGCACCCATGCCGAGGTCGAGCGGTTGCTGCAAGCGTACGTTCGCGATGTGTTGGAGCGCGAGCTGAAATCGGTGGGTTTTTTGCAGCACCTACGCCTGGAGCTGCAGGCCCTGGAGCGTGCCGGACGTCCCTAGCCTGGGCGTCCGAGAGCTCGCTAGGGTCGAAAGCGCTCGACAAAGGCCTGCGCTGCCTCTCGTCCCGAGCTGATCAGCGCCTGATAGCGCTCTCCTCCCGGCTGCAGGTCGAATTCAACCGCCCCCACGCCGCGATCGCCAATCTTGATCGTGCGCAGTTGGTCGAAGGGGTTGCGCTCATAGGCCAGCGCCGAGGTCGAGGCCACCAGGTTGACGACCGTGAGCTTGAGGTACTCGCGCAGGTTGGTGGGCTCGGAGGGTTCGTTGCCCGCCTCGGGGTAGAGGTAACAGCCGAGCGTCTCCCAGTTGATGCCCTCTTTGTACCAGCGGTTTCCCTCGGCAAAGCGCGGCGCGTCGAACACCTGGATGGGATAGTTATCATAGACGCCGCCGTCGACGTAATAGTCGCCCTGACCCCAGACACTGCCGTCAAAGCGGAGCGCCTCGAAATAGACCGGGATGGAGATCGAGAGGCGAACGGCATCGGCCACGGCCACGTCGGGGGTCGTTTCGAAGGAAAAGACCTCGGAGCGACGCCTGCTGATGTTGGCCGCAACGACATAGAGATCGCGCATGCCCAACTCGCGCAACTGGCCAAAGGTGGCCCGTGCATTGCCGCCACATCGCTGTGCGATGGTCTGGTGCAGCCAGTCATAGACATATTCACTGCTGTACCAGCCATAGCTGGATACGAGGCGATCCCAGCAGGCGGCATCGTCGGTAAGACGCGGGAAGATGTGGCGGCCCAGGCCGCCTGCGGTGCTTTGCGCGCGCGCCTGCGGCACCTGTTGATAGTCCACCGAATTGATGGCTCTTACAATGGCGGCGACATCCATGCGCAGGCTGACCAACAGCGCGGTGATAGCTCCAACCGAAGTGCCCGAGACGCGCTCAATCTGGTCGAGGATGCCCTCGCCGTCCAGGATCTCCAGTGCGCCGGCATAGGCGATACCGCGCACGCCCCCGCCCTTGAACGCCAGATTGCGATAGGGAAAGTGAGGTGTCGGTCGACGGCGGATGAGCCAGCGCGGCAGATAGCGGCTGGGCACCTGCAAGAGGTACTGCAGGTAGGTATAGCCCAGGTTGCGGGACAGGCGGTATTCGCGCAGGCTGGCGGGGACGACAAAGGCCAGCAGCCACACTGGGGCCAGGGCCAGCCCGACATAGGATCCCATGGCCAAGGCCACGCCGGCGGCAAAGAGCGCCTCGCCCAGGTAGACGGGGTTACGTACCACCTCAAAGGTCTCTTGCAGCCAGAGACCGGCAAAGCGCGGTACGCGCGTCAGCGCCAGCAGGTTGGCGACCATCAGCCAAGAAGCGGCCAGGGCGATCAGCCCTCCGGCGATCTCGTTCCACAGGTTGGCGAGGCCCAGACGAGGCTGCAGCGTCCAAGGTGCGGCGGTCCCAAGGGCCCCCAGGCAAAAGAGCGTACCCGCCAGAACCCGCAGGCGCGGCTGATCGGCCGTCTCTCCGCTGGCGGCAATAGCGGTAGAGGCCAGGATGCCTCCCATGCACAAGAGTGACCAGAAAAAGGGATTGGACCAGAGAGCCATAAAGCGCGTTTCCCTCGCATATCGGACAATGATCGCGAATGCACGGCAAGTATACGCCTTGATCTGGGCCTGCCCAAGAGCAGGCCACCGGGTACTCAAGTTTGTGACTTGAGTACCCTACGTCGATCAAGTACACTGGTTGCATCGATATCGACCAGAGAAACTCCAGGCAGGTCGCCATGCCCAATCATCAGCCCGCGCGAGCCGACCATGCTCTGCGACTCGCGGACCTGCAACCGATGCTCGACGCGATGCTCGCCGACGACATCGCCCGCGGCCACCCAGATCACGCCCTCGACTGGCTGCGCTCCGTACTGGACAGCAGTCCCGTGCCCACCTTTGTCAAGGAGGCAGCGGGCCCCCTGTTGCTGGTAAATCGTGCCCAGGCCGAGGTGTGGGGAATGCAGCCGTCGGATCTGGAGGGCCGCGACGATCGTGACCTGATCGCGCTGGGCATGCATGATAGCGAACAGGCCGAACGGCATGCCGCCGTCGAACGTGGCCTCTTGACCTCGGGAGAGACCGTCTGTTCTGCTCCAATCACCGTATCAGTGGGTCCGCTGAGTGGGCAGCGCTATCGCACGCTCAAGTCGGTGATACGGGTCGAGGGAAGCGACCGCATTCTGGGCGTCTCCTTTCCCATCGGGTGCCTGGCGCCGGCGGATCAGGATATGGTGGCCTGCCTCGTCGATTGGATCCATCACCACCCCCTGGGCGCCTGTTTGCAGGATGCCGATGACTGCTTTGTGGCCCTCAACGCGGATCTGGCCGAGGTGCTCGGAGACACAGCGCAGAACCTGGTCGGCTGCGGACTGTTCGACACGGCATGTCAACAGGCGCTCACGGCCCAATCGTTGCTTGTCTTTTGCGCCCAGAATGCGCTGGTCCGCGCTCGCGGCCAGGCGTACGCCACGCCAGAGATCGAGATGGAGGGGAGCCGTTGCGCGCGCTGGACGGTGCAGACGCTCAAGGTGCCGCTAAGCGGACCGCATGGTTCGCCCTATGTGCTCACCATCTCCGTCGAGCCGCGCGATCGGCGGCGACTGCTTTCCCAGATTGCGGCGAACGAAGAGATGCTGCGCACGGTGTTTGATTCCTGCCTCAATCCGCTGTTCGTCAAGGACGACGAGGGGCGTTTTGTGATGGTCAACCCGGCGATGGCCAGTCTCCACAATCTGACTCCCGAGCAAATGGAGCAGATGAGCGAGTGGGACCTGCGCGCCATCACCGGCATCCCCGAGGAAGACGTTCGGCGTCTCTTGTCCGAAGATCACCAAGTGATCGCCAACCGGCACCCGCTGGTGATGAACGACGTGGCCTATCGGGCGGCAGACGGCCTGACGCACTGGCATCACACCATCAAGACGCCCATCTCGCTGCACGGCGAAGAGGGGTATGTGCTCGGCGTGAGCACGGACATGACCGAGAATCGACGCATAAAGTCCGACCTCGAACGGAAAACTGCGCAATTGGAGCAGATGGTCGCGGCCATTCGCGGGCTGACGGGTACGCTCGATATCCAAGAGGTGCTGGAGCGGACCGCACGCGAGGCCAAGGCGATGGTGGGCTCGGACAATGCCGTGATCCTGCGCCTCGACGCCACAGACGAGGTGCTGATCCCCTTGGTGGCGCACGATCTGATCTACTCGGACGCGATCCTGCGCGATCGCATTCCGCTCGACGACTCGCTGACGGGCAAGGCCATCGCCGCCGGCAAGGGGCTGCTGTTCAATGATCCGCCGCAGGTGGCCGGGGCGCACAATGTTCCGGGAACACCCGCTCAGTCGAACGAACGGCTGATGGCCATTCCGCTCATCGCCGAAGGCAATGTGCTGGGCGCCATGTGCCTGCAGCGGGACGGCGAGCCCTTTTCCCAGGAGAACCTCAGCCTGGCCGAGGCCTTTGCGGCCTATGCCGCCAGCGCGCTGCGCGACGCCATGGCCCACGAACGCCTGCAACAGGAGGTGGCCACACGTCGACAGGCTCAGGAGGAACTGGCCGCGACCTCGCGGCGCCAAGAGCAACTCATTCGCGCCGCGCAGCACCTGACGACCAGCATTGAGTTGGACCGTGTTCTGGAGCGGATCGCGCGACAGGCGCGACGCATCTCGGATTCGGACGCCGCGGCGATTCTACAGCTCGAAACGGATGGCTTTACGCTCACGCCGATCGTGGCCATCGACGAGACCTATGCCACCGAGCTCTTGTCCACCACCACGACCATTGACGCCAGCGTCACTGGGGCGGCGATCAAGGCGGGCCGGGCGGTAATTCTGAATGACCTGCAGTCGTCGATGCCGCGCCACCATGTGCCTGGCACCGGCGCGGCCGACGACGCACGCGTCATCGCGGCGCCCCTGATCACCGAGGACCGCATCATTGGGGCGCTGTGCCTCAACCGCGAGGGGAGACCTTATTCGCAGCAGGAACTGCAGCTGGTGGAGGCCTTTGCGGCCTATGCCACGGCCGTCCTGCGCAACGCGCGGCATCACCAGCAGCTTCACGATACCCAGACGGCTCTGGCACAGGAGCGCGATCAGAGCCAGCGCTATCTCGATATCGCTGGCGTGATCTTGATGACCCTCGACACGTCGCTCCGCGTCACCATGATCAACCGCATGGGATGCGAGCTATTGAACCGCCCAGAAGCAGAGATCATCGGTCAGGATTGGCTCACGCTGGCCGTCGCAGCAGAGCACCGAGACCAGGTGCGTCGGGCGCTCCAGAACGTTCTGTGCGGACACCTCGGCCCGAACTCTGAGCGCGAAAACCCTGTCGTGGCCCAGGATGGTCGCCGGCACCACATCTTGTGGCACAATGCGCCGATCACCGATGGCAGAGGCGAGATCACGGGCATTCTCAGTTCGGGAAGTGACATTAGCGCGCGGGTTGCGGCCGAAGCGAGTCGAGAATGGGAATCGCGCGTATCGTCGGCCCTGTCACGGCTGTACCGTCCGCTGGTGGCCCCCGATGCGACCCTAGAGGGGATCGCCCAGGCCTTTTTGGACGAGTCGCTGGCGCTTGTTGACGGTCGCTATGGCTTTGTGACCCTGATCGATCCCGATACGCAGGCGTACCGCATGGCGGTGATGAACGACGCGCTATGCGACCTGATCCGGTCGCGGGTAGACCTGGACGAGGATTGGCCCGCGGGGCGTGACGACGAGATGGACGGGGCCTGCCGGCCTGGCGCGCGCCGTCTGTACCAGGCGCTGCTCAGCAATGAACCCTATGCCGGTGTCGATCTGCCCCTTGTCGAGGGCCAAGAACCAATCCCCCGCTACCTGCGCGTTCCGGTCACCTTGGGAGACAAGCTGGTGGGCCAGATCGGCTTGAGCCGAGCGCCTGACGACTGGTGCGAGCGCGACCTGCAGGCGATGGAGCGGATCAGCGAGTACTTTGCGCTGGCCATTCAGCGCCTGGAACAGGCCCGGGCCCTGCGAGACAGGGCGCATCAACAGCAGCAACTGCTAGAAACAGCCAAGACGCTGAACCAGAGCCTCGACCTCGAGCGGGTGCTGCACGACATCGGCGAAAGCGCACGAGGTCTGCTGCAGGCGCACGGTTGCGCCATCTATCGCCTCGAATCGGACGGCGTGACACTGACGCCGCTGGTTTCGATCGAGTCGCCTCACGAGCAACAGATCATGGCCACGCCGCTGCACATCGACGAGAGTTTTACCGGATGGGGCATCAAGGCGGGGCACGGACTGATCTTTAACAGCGCCCGAGAGCAGGGCGGAAAGCAGATTCCGGGAACGCCCGACGAAGAGAACGAGCGGGTGATCGTGGCCCCGTTCGTCGCCGACGGGGGCACCTTGGGCGCGATGTGCCTGAACCGGCTGGGGCGTGATTTCAGCCAAGAGGACCTGTCCCTCGCCGAGACGTTTGCGACCTATGCGGCCAACGCCATGCGCAATGCGCAACGCCATCAACGGCTGGCCGACGCGCGCGAGGCCCTGGCGGTCAGCGAAGCCCGCTTTCGCGGCGTCGTCGAGCACGGTCAGGATGGCCTGCTGATCATCGAGCACCACCGTGTGGTCTATGCGAACGACCGCTTGCGAGAGATATTCGGGTATGGTCCGCAAGACGCGGTCCCGGGGATCAAGGATCCGTCCTGGCTAGCGACAAGCGACATGGAGCGCTTCCGCCACGTCTTTGGAGGCGTGCTGGTCGATCTCGCGCGACCCGCACAGGTCGAGCTCCACATCAACCGACCTGACGGCAGCGAGGGCGACATCTGGGCGCGCTATACGCCGATCTATTCCGAGGGGGACATGGTCGGCGGGTTTATCCTGATCACGGACATGACCGAGCGGATGCGTGCAGAGCGCCAGTTGCGTGCCAGCGAAGAGCGCTATCGCACGGTGGTCGAGAGCATCAACGACGTGATCTTTGTCTGCGATCTCGATGGCGTGATCCGCTACATTAGCCCGGTGATCGAGCGGGTGACGGGGCACACCGCCGATGACTGGCTGGACAGCCCGCTAGCCGACTGGGCACTGCCCGATGAGCGCGAGGACCTGGCGCAGCATCTGCAGGACGTCATCTCTGGCCGGGGCCGCACGCACACCTTTGGCCTGGCCCGCAAGGACGGCAGCCAGGCCATGATCTCTTGTTCCTGCCGACTGCTGCTCGGCCACGAGGGCCAGCCCGCGACCATATCGGGGCGGTTGACCGATATGACCGAGCAACTGCAGCTCGAGGCGCGGTTGCGCCAATCGCAAAAGATGGAGACCGTCGGGCGTCTGGCCGGAGGCGTGGCGCACGACTTTAACAACCTGTTGACCGTGATCAACGGGTTCAGCGAGATGCTTCTTTCGACCATGCCCGCGGACGCCGGCCATCGCAGCGATATTGAGCAGATCAACGAGGCCGGCGTGCGCGCCGCCGATCTGGTGCGGCGACTGCTGGCCTTTAGTCGACAGCAACCGGTTGAATCGACGGTTGTCGATGTGAACGAGGTGGTCTTGGGCCTCAGTGGTATGCTGCCGCGCATGATCGGCGAGCATGTCGAAATCCAACTGGAGGCCGGCGCCACGCCCAGCTCGGTTTATGCCGGCCGCAGCGAACTGGAGCAAATCCTGATCAACCTGGCGGCCAACGCGCGTGACGCCATCGCCGAGACGCCACAGGGAATCGGCCGCATCGAGATACGAACGCTCAACCTAGAGTTGCCCGAGGGATACATTCCGGACTATATGAGCGCGCATGCCGGCGCGTATGTGTGTCTTCAAGTGCAGGACACCGGGAGCGGCATGGACGAGCCGACCCGTGGCAGGATCTTTGAACCGTTCTTTACCACCAAGGAGGTCGACAAGGGCACCGGCCTGGGGCTGGCCATCGTCTATGGACTGGTCGAAGAGATGGGAGGCTGCATCGATGTCGAGACGGCGACGGGGCAGGGGACTTGCTTCCGCATCTGTTTGCCGCTGACCTTGGAGGCGCCCGAGCCACTGCCCGAGGAACGTCCGGTCACCTCGCTGAGCGGCCAGGGCGTTGTGATGGTGATCGAGGACCAGGAGCAGGTGCGACGCTTTGCCTGTCAGATGCTACGGCACATGGGCTATTCGGTGATCGCCTGCGCGAGCTCCCGAGAGGCCGTGGCACGCCTGGCAGTCGATAGCGAGCATCCGCCCGATCTGTTGCTGGTCGATGTGGTCATGCCGGGCCAGAGTGGTCCGGAACTGGTGCGCGAGATACGCCAAGCCTGGCCGCAGATGCGCGCGCTGTACATGTCGGGCTATTCGCGCAACGAACTGCCTCCCGAGGCACAACTCGAGCAGCAGGGCGGCTTGTTGCGCAAGCCCTTTTCTCTCGCCGAGCTGGGAGAGGCGGTGCAGAGGGCGATGGCAGACTAGTGCAGACGCGCTGGATGGGCGAGAACCAGCGGGAGGTACCAAGCCTCTGATGCCTGGGGCATCGTCATATCCCTCGTCACGCGAGGGCTAGCATTTCCCTCAACCCGCATAGGTGGGTCGCGGGGTGCGCGTGGGTGTGGGCGTCAAAGTCACGGTGCTGGTCGGCGTCGCGGTGGGCAAGGCCTGGGTGGCCTCGGGCGTATAGGTTTCCGTCGGTGCCGCCAGGGTTTCGGACACGGGCACGGTTCTCTGCAGCGTTGGCGTCGGTGTGACCGTGAGCGAGACGGGCAATGTGGTGGTCATGGTCGGCTGCGGTGGCAACGTGGGTTGGGGGCCAACATGGTTGCGCAGCAGCAGGGGCAGTGCCAGCGTGTTTGGCCGCACGACCGGCGCGACATCGGTCAACAGCGCATAGCGCTGCGGCCCCATCGGCACATTGTATCCGCTCACTGTGACAGTGTAGGTGCCCCACTGCGACGCCGGCAAATAGACGCACTCGACGTTGTTGAGCCGATCGGCCACGCCAATCGGCCGCGACCAGCCGTCGCTAAAGGCGTTGCCGCGGTAGAGGGTGCCATCAGGCGCCTCGACGGTGAGATCCAGGTCGTTCACCAGAGCCTTGCCAGCCGCCAGGTCAGCGGGGTAGTCGGTCCAGACAAGTGTAAAGCGGGCCGGGTGCGTGGCGGAAAAGCCGCTGGTGTAGCGCGCGACCGTTTCCTGTCCGGTTTCCAGCGAGAGCGATTCATCGATAAAAGCGCGTCCCCCGACAACGGCCGCCGCCACGTCCAGGGCGCCCCAACCTTCGTCGTCGTTGGGGATGGGACCGGCCTCACCAAAGGGGGCAGCATACTGTCCCGGGATGTCTCGCGCCGATTGGATAAGTGTGGCCTTGAGCAAGGCGGCGCTTGGGATCGCATAGCCCCGCCGTTGATAGGCTTGACGCACCAAGGCCAGCGCGCCCGAGACCTGCGGCGCGGCCATGCTGGTGCCCCCCATAAAGGCATAGTAGGCGCCCAGGTCGGTGCCCGGGACCTCGCCGATCCATTCCAGACTGCTGGGGTCGGGGGCCCTGCTGGAGCGCATGGAAGCGATCCAGGTGCCGGGAGCGACCAGATGAGGCAGGTATCGCCCGTCGGCGGCCGGTCCGCGTCCGCTCATGGCGGCCAGCCCATCAGCGCCGGCATCGCCCATCAGATCATCGCGCAGAGGCCCCACCGGATAGCGCTCTGGTTGCCAACTACCATAGGTGCCGAACAGAAAATAGGGTAGCACATTCGGACGGAGGCTCTCGGTGGCCCCGACGATGATGGCGTTTTTGGCGGTGGCGGGGGGCAGGGCCGAGCCATAGTCGACCAGGCCATCGCCGTTGGCGTCACGGGCGGCATTGCCGATCGAGTAGACGATGCAGAGATCGCGATGCTGCCAGACGTACTGGTCGGTCTGTTGGGCGTGAATCGTATAGGCGCCATAGCCCAGGTTCTCGATAGCCCAAGAATTGTTGGTAATGCGCGCGCCCCACTGGTAGGCCTGATCGTAGAGTTCGGCCAGATCGGCAGGAATGCCGGCCATCAGATAGCCATCCTCGTATCCCTGTGCGTGACCGGTGGCGCTAAAGCGGCAGTGTTGCTCGAGGGCCTGAAAGGTCAGGCTAGCGCCGTAGGCCACGCCGCGGAATCGCTGCTGCGAGCGATAGCCGTTGCCGGCGGCGATGCCGGTGACGTGGGTTCCGTGACCCGAGTCGAGGTCGGAAGCACCGTCGTCGTCGAGCGGGTTGACCAGCACGCCATAGTAGAGGTCGGACATGGGCCAGGAAGCGATGTGCTCGACGCGGTTATCAACGTCGCCGTGGATATCGCGATGGGCCTGTGGATAGTCGCGGCCGGTATCGAGGCCAGTATCGGCGATGTTGATGATCTGGCCGCTGCCGTCGAGCCCGACGAGCCAGGCGGGGGGTACATTCGATTCTTGGACGGCTATATCGTTCTGCACACGCGGTACGCCCAGTGGTGCGACCCAGAGGACACCGGGCAGCGCCGCCAGCGCTTGGGAGGCAGTCCCCGGACCAAGCAGGCTGAGCGAAGCGCCCTCTTGCCCGATAACGATCAGACCGAGTCGCGCGATCTCGGCAAGCAGCGGGACATCGAGCGGCGCATCCAGTTCGACGCGCATCGACACGGGATCGGTGTTGGATCCATCGAGGGACACGCTGACCGTGTCACGGGCCAGCATCGGACCGACCCAGATGACGCCGGGCAGCGCGCTCAGCGTGTTGACGATGCTGGGGTCGATGGCGACGTGATAGGCGAAATCGGGGACATAGCCCAGAATCTCAGCGCCTGCTTTTACGAGCGACAGGCGCCAGGCCGCTTGGATGGGTCCGCGGAATTGGACGAGCAGACGTTCGCGCCCGTCGCGTAGCGAGGTGGTGGGCGCGTTTGGTTCGGACTGCAGCCCCTCCTCGGGGCAGGTCGGGCAGACGGCGCCCGATTGCAGCCAAAGCGTGGGAGCAGAGGGTGGTTCGGGGGTCGGCCCTTGGGCCAACACCGGCGAGGCGCCACCCTGGGATCCGCCGCTCAACGCGACACAGAGCAATACACAGAACCAACGTCGAACGACCGATCCCATAGGTTCTCCTGATTACGGTGATGTGACCGCCATGGCTGCCACGACGCCCTTGCCGGCGTGTGAGGCCAACACGACTCCCGCTTCGCCAATCTGGATGGCGTCGCGCGCGATGCCGGTCAGGCGTGAGAGTTCGGCGGCGAGATGGTGGGCGGCCTCCTCGGCGCGGATGTGGGCCACGGCCAGTTGCTCGACCCGCGATAGGTTGGCGATTTGCTGTGACATGCGCGCGATAGCCTTTTTTCGGGACCGCACCACGCCATGAAGCTTGAGTTCACCCTCTATGACGTCGAGAATCGGGTGAAGGTTCAATCGCTTGACCAGCCGCTCGATATGGGGCATGAGTTTGGAGGCCCGACCGCCACGCCGTAGGAAATCGGTGCTATCGAGATAGATGAGGATGCGGGTCCTATCGGTCAGCGAGTGCAGCATCGCCAGAATGTCGTCCCGTGTCTTGCCAGTGGCGGCCATCTCGGCGGCACGAACGGTCTGCCAGCCTTGGGCCAACGAGAGCGAGAGGGTATCAAAGATACTGACCTTGTCGCCAAAATCGCGGGCGGCGGTCCAGGCCGAGTTGTAGGTGCCACTGTGCTTGCTGGTGACGGTCAGGCAGAGCACCTCATGGCCCTCATCGATGATGCGCTGAAACATGCGTCGAAACGCCCCGGTGGGCGGCTGCGAGGTCCCCACCCCTTTCTCCGACTCGGCCATCTGCCAGAATGTCGCCCTGTCGAGGGCCGTATCCTCGTAAGATTCGCCCTCGGAGGTGACAATCAGCGAAGCCATCCCGATATTCAGTCGTTCGCAGATGGTCTTGGAGAGGTCCGCGGCACTATCAGTGACGATGCGTACGCCCATGGTTGACTCCTTCTCCCACAGAACGGATTCACGGTACAAGGATAACCCTGACGCCGGCGGCTGGATGCGGACGGTGATCAGCGCGTCTTGGGTGGATTGTATAGGGTGCGATGGATGTCGTTGGCCAGCTTGGCGGGTGTGCGCCGACGCCCCAGGGGCAGCATCAGGTCTCCGGTCGCGGCGCGCCATTGCCTGAGGGTGCCTCGGGCCATACGGAGGCGCCGCCATTGGCGACGCGCGCGGTCAGCCTGATCGAGATCGCGGAACAGCTCGTACAGGTAGTAGCGCGCGATCAGGCGAGCGACGTCCTCACGCAGTCCCAGGCGCAGCGCACGCGCCAGAGCCTGCGCTGCGAGCGGTTTTTCGTTTCCCAGTTCGGCCCGGGCCACGCCCAGGTGAAGGTGCGTCTGCGCCATCCGCGGCGCCCGCCGCACGGCCTCCTCCAGGGCGTCCAGGGCCTCCGAGGGGCGGTTGAGCGCCATCAAGAGGGCACCCCGCTGCAAATGCCCAAAGCAGAGATCGGGCCGCAAGGCAACCATGCGATCCGCGCTAGCCAGCGCGGCCTGAGGACGGCCCTCCTGGCGATGGATCCGCGCCCAGGCCTCGTGCAGGAAATAGTCGTCGTCCAGCGCGCCCTCAGTGGCCTCGAGGAGCGTTTTGGCGCGGGCGCTCTGTCCCTCAGCGAGGGCACGACGGGCCTGGCGAACAGGCGGCGTGGGGCCAGCGCGCACCTGCAAGAGGACCAACACCAACGCGCAGACGATGCTGACGACGGTGAGCAGCGTACTGGCCCATTGCCGGTTCCAGGGAACGGGCGCCACGGCAAGGCCAAAGGCCAGCAAGAGCGCGAACACGATCCCCGGCCAGATCAGCAGGCCGCCCCAGCCCGCGATCATCTGGGTGCCCTTGGCGGCCAACAGGCGACGGACCAGCAGCATCAGGCCCCCACCGACAAAGAACGCCAGGCCGATCCAGCTTGCCCAGCGCAGCACGCGCACGATGCCACCGACGGCTGGACCAAGGCCTCGGGTCGACCAGGCGGCGAAAGCCATCAGGGCGCCCAGAATCATCATCCAGACCGGCCAGGCTAGCTCGCGGCTGGGGCCTATGCGTACGTCGGAAGCCATTGCACCTCGCACTTGATCATCTGGTCAGATTCTAGCACAAGTCGAGATACGGCGCGACGGGGGGAATGTCGGCAAAGCAGAGCCTGCTTGAGCGTGCGTGAGTGATCCCGAAAGAGCGTACTCTTCTCCTCAGAACGCGTAGCGTTCTGTCTGGCGAGTGGCCAAGGCCGTTCGTCCCGCGGAGGCAAGAGGAGGGAATGGGTGCAGCAAAGCGGGCGCACGCAGGGTGCGCCCATACCATCCAACGCGCCTGGATGAGGTCACTTGCTAGCCAACGACACCAGGCGATGGCCCCAAGGGGGTGGCGAGAGCTCTGAACATGACGCCGCTCGCCACCGTGCTGCTCCCAAACGGGGCTTAGGGACCGATTCCTCGTCGTCCCATGGCGCCATCGACAACGATGGGCACATAGGCCAGATCCTCGTCGTCCATCAAGGTCAGGTGTGCCGAAGGCGGAATGTACCCTACCATCGCGGAAAGCTCGCGATCGCTGGCTCGCGCTCGACCGAGCCATTGGCCCACGCGCGAGGGCAGCAGGCTGCCCAGCAACAGGCCGATGAGAAGGCAAGCCGAGAGCAACACCATCTGTCGTGTCTTGCTCATGACGGCCTCCTCAGTCCACGATGTAGGCATACAGGATGGTACGGCAGTCGCCTGCCAGGCAGCCGAACGATGTTCCGCTGGTGTCGGAAGGGTTGTACTTGACCGAGACGCGCTTGCCCGAGGCCTTGGCAGTCAGCAACAAGCTGAGCATACGGTTGGCAAAGCGCGAATCGGTGGTGGGAACGGCCCAGTACAAGATGCCATCGTCATCGGAGGTCGCCTTGACATGGATGCGGTTCGAGAACACGGCCACGTTATCCGGAGTCAACGTATACCAGACAGTGGTTGCATCAAGGCCCGCGCCCATGGGGTCCATCGGGGGCTCGGCCTCGGCGGTGAACGGCTTGGCCGAACCCACCTGCGTGCCTAGAGCGATCCCCAGCACCAAGATCAAGGCATAGACCCACAACCGGTTCGTCTGCAACTTCTGAGGCATGTCCGATCTCCTTTCCGTGCAAGAATGCGATTTGCCACGTGTCTGCGACAGGGGGTGGACAGCAGCACGTGCCCACTAGACTCATTGTACCGCGAACAAGTGGCGAGCGAAAGGGGAGTAGGCACGACAGCGTTTACGGGGGCCCGAGCCTATGAGAGCCCGCTCTTGAGCAACTCCTCGGCACCTCTCTGAAGTTGGGATAGCGCGGTGCGCTGGTTTATAATCATCGGAGAATCTCTATCTGGGGGTGAACGTGGCGGCAGGGATTGCGATCGTGGGGTTGGGGCCGGGCCGACTGGAGCAGTTGACGCTAGAGGCCTGGCGCCTGCTCGAGGCTGCGCCAGAGACGTATCTGCGCACGAGCCGGCATCCGTTGGTCTCCGAGTTGCCGACGGCGACGGTGCATTCGTTCGACCGGCTGTACGACGAGCACGCGGCGTTCGAAGAAGTCTATGAGGCCATCGCGCAACGGGTGCTGGCTTTGGGTCAGCGTGATGAGGGCGTGGTCTATGCCGTGCCGGGCCATCCGCTGGTGGGCGAGACGACGGTGCTACGGATTCGCGCATTGGCCGAGGCGGCCGGTGTGCCCGTGCGCATCGTCGACGGGATGTCCTTTTGCGAGCCGGTGCTGACGGCGCTCAACGTCGATCCCTTGGACGGGCTGCAGATTTGCGACGCGATGGTGCTGGCACAACGATTGCATCCGCCCCTCGATCCGGATGTGGCGGTGTTGATCGGGCAAGTATTTGGCCGCGAGTTGGCCAGCGAACTCAAGATGACGCTGATGCACCTTTATCCCGACGATCACCCCGTGCGGCTGGTGCGCTCGGCCGGCACGCCTCAGGAGGTGGTGGTCGACGGTCCACTGTACGCGCTGGATCGCCGCGACGACCTGGACCACCTGACCTCGGCGTATCTGCCGCCGCTGGCCAAGGCGGGGTCGCTCTCGACCTATCAAGAGATCATGGCCAAGCTGCGCGCTCCAGATGGGTGTCCATGGGATCGGGAGCAGACCCACGCGACACTGCGCTCCAGCCTGCTGGAAGAGACCTATGAGGTGCTCGAAGCGCTGGACGCGGACGACATGGACGAGCTCAAAGAGGAGTTGGGCGACCTGCTGTTGCAGGTGCTGTTCCACGCGCAGATTGCCACAGAGGACGGCGATTTCCGGCTGATCGACTCGGTGGGATACGCGGTGGAAAAGCTGGTGCGGCGGCATCCGCATGTGTTTAGCAGCGAGACGGTGCAGGATTCGCAAGAGGTGCTGCTGAACTGGGAGCAGATCAAGCGGCAGGAACGCGGCGAAGAGACCTTCAAGTCGATGCTGGCGGGGATCAACAAGGCGCTGCCGGCCCTCTCGCAGGCGCACGAGGTGCAAAAGCGGGTGGCGCGCGTGGGATTCGATTGGCCCGACGTGGCGCCCGTCCTGGACAAGGTCCGCGAAGAGATCGACGAGTTCCTGGACGCCGATCAGCCGCAGCATCGGGCGCGCGAGCTGGGCGATGTGCTCTTTAGCCTGGTCAATCTGGCGCGCTGGAACGCGATCGAGCCCGAGAGCGCCCTGCGCGAGGCCACGCTGCGGTTCACACGGCGATTCGAGGTGATCGAGCGGGAGGCGGTGGACAAGGGCCAGCCGCTCGAGGAGATGACGCGGCGCTCGCGACTCGCCATGCGCTCCTCCGTTGCTGGGTGCGGCGGGCGTGGGGGCCGCAGGCAGAGCTCTAGCTCTTGCAGGTGCCTGTCAAGACGGGTCTTCATCTCCAAGCAGTCGGCAACGATGGGGCCACAATTGTGGCGAGGCAATGCGTGCGGCTGCAGCTCTGTCCTCGCCAGAGGTGCCATCAGTCCCCTGGCGTGGTCGAGGAGGGCCTCCACGTAGAGGATG
>Ga0180436_10001970_pt1 | contig 19772 bp, 19 predicted proteins | sample SS_ome_2_FD_132434 | JGI IMG/M metagenome (GOLD analysis project Ga0180436, IMG submission 132434) | Hypersaline lake sediment archaeal communities from the Salton Sea, California, USA - SS_3_S_2 metaG | ecosystem: Environmental > Aquatic > Non-marine Saline and Alkaline > Hypersaline >...
GCTGAACTTCATCACGCCGCACCAGAAATGGGGCATCCACTCCACCTATTCCGACAACCTGCTGATGCTGACGCTGAACAGGGGCGGGCCGGTGATCTGGATTTCCGAGAACGACGCGAAGGCCGCCGGGATCGAGGACAACGACTGGGTGGAGCTTTACAACACCAACGGTGCGCTCACCGCCCGGGCCGTCGTCTCGCAGCGGATCATGGACGGCACGACCTTCATGTATCATGCGCAAGAGAAGATCGTGAACACGCCCGGTTCCGAACGCACCGGCAAGCGCGGCGGCATCCACAACTCGGTCACCCGCGCGGTGCTCAAACCCACCCACATGATCGGCGGCTACGCCCACCAATCCTACGGCTTCAACTATTACGGCACCGTGGGGTCGAACCGCGACGAGTTCGTGGTGGTCCGCAAGATCGACAATCTCAAGTGGCTCGACGAGCCCGCGACCGCGAAGGAGGCAGCACAATGAGAATTCGCGCGCAGATCGGCATGGTGCTCAATCTCGACAAGTGCATCGGCTGTCACACCTGCTCGGTCACCTGCAAGAACGTGTGGACCAGCCGCGACGGCGTCGAATACGCCTGGTTCAACAATGTCGAGACCAAGCCCGGCACCGGCTATCCCACCGACTGGGAAAACCAGAAACGCTGGAACGGCGGCTGGGAACGGACGAAATCGGGCAAGCTGCAGCCCAAGCAGGGCTCGAAATGGCGGATCCTGGCGAACATCTTCGCCAATCCGGACCTGCCCGAGATCGACGATTACTACGAGCCGTTCACCTTCGACTACGACATCCTGAAATCGGCGCCCGAAACCGAGGCGCCGCCCACCGCGCGGCCCCGGTCGCTGATCACCGGCGAGCGGATGGAGAAGATCGAGAAAGGCCCGAACTGGGAGGAAATCCTGTCCGGGCCGTTCGAGAAGCGCGGTCAGGATTACAATTTCGAGGGCGTGCAGAAGGAGATCTACGGGGAATACGAAAACACCTTCATGATGTATCTTCCCCGGCTTTGCGAACATTGCCTCAACCCGTCCTGCGCGGCGTCCTGCCCCTCGGGCGCGATCTACAAGCGCGAGGAAGACGGGATCGTCCTGATCGACCAGGAGAAATGCCGCGGCTGGCGGATGTGCGTGTCGGGCTGCCCCTACAAGAAGGTCTATTACAACTGGCAGACCGGCAAGTCCGAGAAATGCACGCTGTGCTATCCGCGGATCGAAAGCGGCAACCCCACGGTCTGTTCGGAAACCTGCGTGGGCCGCATCCGCTATATCGGCGTGATGCTCTACGACGCCGACAAGATCGAAGAGGCGGCGAACGCGCAGAACCCGATGGACCTGTATGACGCGCAACTGGGCGTGTTCCTCGACCCCAACGATCCGGTGATCGAGGAAACCGCGCGCGCCGACGGCATCCCCGAGGACTGGATCAAGGCCGCCAAGGAAAGCCCGATCTGGAAGATGGCGATGGAATGGAAGGTCGCCTTCCCGCTGCATCCCGAATACCGGACGCTGCCGATGGTGTGGTACATCCCGCCGCTCAGCCCGATCCAGAACGCCGCCGAGGCGGGCGCAATCGGGATGGACGGCGCGATGCCCGACGTGCGCAACCTGCGCATTCCGCTGCGTTACCTGGCCAACATGCTGACCGCGGGCGACGAGGCGCCCGTCGCGCAGGCGCTGGAACGGATGCTGGCCATGCGCGCCTACATGCGCTCGAAGACCATCGAGGGTGTCGTGGACGAGGGCATCGCCGCGCGCGTGGGCCTGTCGGGTCGCGTGATCGAGGACATGTACAAGATCATGGCGCTGGCCGATTACGAGGATCGCTTCGTGATCCCCACCACCCACCGCGAACAGGTCGAGGATGCCTACGACCTGCGTGGCGGATGCGGATTTACCGACGGGAACGGCTGTTCCACGGGGATTTCCCGCAACTCGCTGTTCGGCGGCAACAAGAAGCCCCTGAAAATGCCCGAGGAGGTGCGCTGAGATGGACCGCACGCTGAAATCCCTGTCGCTGATCCTTAGCTACCCGACGCGCGAACTGCAGGCGGCGATGCCCGAGATCACCGCGGTCCTGATGTCGGACCGGCGGCTGACAACCGCCTGCCGCCGCGGGCTCGCGCCCCTGGTGGACCGGCTGGCCGAGGTGGATATCTACGAACTGGAAGAGGCCTATACCGCGCTCTTCGACCGGTCGCGCACGCTGTCGCTCAACCTCTTCGAACATGTCCATGGCGAAAGCCGGGACCGGGGCGGCGCGATGGTTTCGCTGGTCGAGACCTATCGCGCCGCCGGCTATGAGCCGGCCACCAGCGAATTGCCCGATCATCTGCCGGTGCTGCTGGAATTCCTGTCGACCCGGCCCCCCGGCGAGGCGCAGGAGATGCTGGCCGATGCCGCGCATATCCTGGAAGCGATCGAGACCCGCCTGGCGCGCAAGGACAACCCCTATGCCGGGGCCTTCGCGGCGATCGTGCAGCTTTCGGGCGCGCGCGCCGACCGCGCGGCGCTGGCCGAACTGCTGGACGAACCCGAGACCGACCCCGACGACCTCGAGGCGCTCGACGAGGTCTGGGAGGAAAGCGAGGTGCGCTTCGGACCCGACCCGAACGGCGGCTGCCCGCAGGTGCGCGACATGCTTTCGCGCATGGATCAACCCCAGCCCCGCGCCCGCGGCGTGGCGGCCGAGTGAGGGAGGAAGAGATGCACAATTTCCTGTTCGGAATCTTTCCCTATATCGCGCTTGGCGTGGCCGTGATCGGTTCCATCGCGCGCTATGAACGCGACCCGTTCACCTGGAAAAGCTCGTCCTCGCAGCTATTGCGGCGGCGTCAATTGGTGATCGGCTCGATCCTGTTCCATGTCGGCGTGCTGGTGATCTTCGTGGGCCATCTGGTCGGTCTTCTCACGCCGATCTGGGTCTTCGACATGCTCGGGATCAGCCATGGCGCCAAGCAGCTTCTGGCGATCGTCGCGGGTGGTATCGCCGGGGTGATGGCATTGGTCGGCGGCGGGATGCTGTTGCATCGCCGCTGGAGCGATCCGCGCATCCGCGTCACCTCGAACAGCTGGGACATCTCGATCCTTGTGCTGCTGATGGTGCAACTCGTTCTGGGCGTGGGCACGATCTTCGTGTCGGCCCAGCACCTCGATGGCCACGAGATGACCAAGTTCATGGCCTGGGCGCAGGGTATCTTCACCTTCGACCCGAACGCGGCGGCCTACATCAAGGACGCGGCCTTGGTGTTCAAGCTGCACCTGACGCTGGGCCTGCTGATCTTCCTGGTGTTCCCGTTCACGCGGCTGGTTCATATCCTGTCGGGCCTGGCCGCGCCGTTCCGGTTCTTCTTCACTCGGACGGGCTATCAGATCGTGCGCTCGCGCCGGCAGGCGCCGCTGCCGAAGCGATCGGGGCCGGTGGCGCCGCGCGATGTCGTGCAGCCGAAGGCCGCCAAGGCGGCGCCCGGCGCCGTGGCCAACCCCGCGGAATGAGGGGGGCGCGGATGCAGTTGTTCCCCGATATCGTGGTAAATGGCGAAACGGTGCCGCACAGCACCGTCGCCGCCGAAACGCAGAACCATGCGGCCCCGAAGGGCAAGCCGGGTATCGCCTGGCGCAAGGCGGCCAATGCCGTGGCCGTGCGGACCCTGCTGCTGCAGGAGGCGCGCCGCCGCGGGCTGAACCCGGACCCGGCCGAGGTCGGGCCGGGCCGGTTCGAGACCGAGGAGGAGGCCCTGATCCGGGGCCTGCTGGATGACGCGGTCACGGTGACGCCGCCCGACGAGGATGCGGTGCGCGCCGAATGGGCGCGGGATCCCGAAAGGTTCCGCGCGCCGCCCTTGTGGGAGGTCTCGCACATCCTCATCGCCTGCGATCCGCGGAACGACGAGGAACGCGAGGTGGCCCGACAGCGCGCGGCGGACCTGGCCGCACGGGCCGCGACCCATCCCGAGGGCTTCGCGCGGCTGGCCGGCGAGAACAGCGATTGCGGATCGCGCAATGCGGGCGGCGCGCTGGGCCAGTTGGGCCCCGGCGACACGGTGCCCGAATTCGAGACCGCCCTGCGCGGCCTGGCCGATGGTGCGGTGACGCCGGAACCGGTGCTCAGCCGCCATGGCTGGCACGTGATCCGCATGGATGCCCTGGCCGAAGGCGCGGTTCTGCCCTACGAGGCGGTCCGCCCGAAAATCGCCGAGGCGATGGAAAAGGCGGCCTGGGCCCGCGCGGCGCGCGATTTCGTCGCCGGCCTCGTGGCCGAGGCCGAGATCACCGGCGCCGATCTGGCACCGGTCTGAGGCGCGGGGACGATGGGCAAGGCGGCACAGGATGACGGAAGCCCGGGCGGGGTAGGGGCGGACCCCGCCCGCCTGGGCAACCCGCTCGACCTGCTGCTGCAGGACCACCTGTTCGAACGCGAAATCTGCGCCAAGCTGGGCCGGATGGCCAGCGCCGACAATCCCGACCTGGCCGACCTGCCGCTGATGCTGGGCTTCCTGCGCTTCGCGCGCCCCCTGCACCACGAGGACGAGGAAGCGGATCTGTTCCCGCTTCTGCGGCGGCGCTGCCTGCCCGAGGACGAGATCGACCGCGCCATCGCCCGCCTGACCGGCGACCATGACGCGGCCCGGCCCGAGACCCGGCGCACGATTGCCATCCTCGAACGGATAGAGGCCGGGGGCAGGGCGCCGGATGCCGATGAACGCAGGGCGCTGGCCGATTACGCGGCGCGGACCGAACGCCACCTGACGCTGGAGAACGCGGTGATCCTGCCGCTGGCCCGGTCGCGCCTGACGCCGGCCGATCTGGAAACGCTGCGCCGGGGGATGCTGGCGCGCCGCGGGCTGGACCGCGTGATGGAGAAAGACGATGCTGAGTGACCTTCTGAGCCGCAACAGAACCTGGTCGGAACGCCGCGAGGCCGAGGATCCGGGCTATTTCGCCCGTCTGGCCGCTCTGCAGGCGCCGGAATTCTTCTGGATCGGATGCTCCGACAGCCGGGTGCCCGCCAATGTCGTGGCCGGGCTGGACCCCGGCGAGGTCTTCGTGCACCGCAATGTCGCCAATGTCGTGCATTCGGACGACATGAACCTGCTGTCGGCGCTGGAATTCGCCGTCGAGGCGCTGAAGGTGCGCGAGATCGTCGTCTGCGGCCATTACGGCTGCGGCGGCGTAAAGGCCGCGACCGAGGATCTGCCGCATGGCCTGGCGGACCATTGGCTGGAACCGATCCGGCGGCTGGCCCGGTCCTACGCGGTGGACCTGTCTAGGGCCGAGGATATCGAGACGCGCCGCGACCGGCTGGCCGAACTGAACGTGGTTGAGGGCGTGCGGCGCGTGGCCGAAACGCCGATCCTGCAACGGGCCTGGGCCGGCGGCGCCGATCTTCGGGTTCACGGGCTGATCTACGGGCTGAAGGACGGGCGTCTGACCGATCTCGACTGTTCCGTCGGGCCGGGACATTTCCGGCAGGAGGCAGGGTGATGGCGATGGTGCGACGGATCGATCCACAGGGCTGCGGCTGCGGCGCACCCGAGGATGGCAGGAAACTTGTGGGCATCGACGGGGCGCTGGAACGCATGGCGCAGTCCGTTCACCCGGTGCCGCGGACCGAGACGGTGGGCCTGAGCCAGGCGCGCGGCCGGGTTCTGGCCGAACCGGTGCGGGCGACGGCGATGACGCCGCCCTTCGACAATGCCGCGATGGATGGCTACGCCCTGGACAGCACCGCGCTGCTGGGTGAGGGGCCCTGGTTCCTGACCGTCGAGGGGCGGGTCGCCGCAGGCCGGGGCGCGGGGGCCGAGATTACCCGCGCCGGCGCGGCAAGGATCTTCACCGGCGCACCGGTTCCGTCCGGCGCCGACGCGGTGGTGATGCAGGAGGCGGCGCTGCGCCGGGGCGACACGATCTGCCTGACCGAAAGGCCGGTGCCGGGCCAGCATGTCCGCCGCGCCGGCGAGGACATGAAACCCGGCAACGTGATCCTCGGGGCCGGGACAAGGCTCGACGCGGCCGGAATCGCCGCCTGCGCGGCGGCGGGTCACGGCCGGGTGCGGGTGCGCCAGCGGCTGCGCGTGGGTCTTCTGGTCACCGGCGACGAGGTTCAGGGCGCGGGCAGCGGCCTCGGCGCCGGTCATATCTGGGACGTCAATACCCCGATGCTGACCGCCGCGCTTTCCTGTCCGTCGATCGAACTGGTCACGGTGCGCCATGGTGCCGACAGCCGCGAGGGGCTGCTGCACCACCTGGCCGACATGTCGCAGCGGCTTGACCTGATCGTCACCACCGGCGGCGTTTCGGTCGGAGAAGAAGATCACATGCGCCCGGCCCTGGCCGCGCTGGATGCCGAGATGCTGTTTGCCGGCGTCGCGATGAAACCGGGCAAGCCGGTCTCGCTGGGCCGGGTGGGCGCGGCGATCTGGCTGGGCCTGCCCGGCAACCCGCTTTCGGCCTTCGTGACGTGGCAATTGTTCGGCACCGCCGTGCTGCGCGCCCTGACCGGCCGTGCGGGGGACGAACCGCGGCGGCGCCACGTCGTGACCGCGGCCGAGATCACCCGCAAACCCGGCCGGTGCGAATTGCGTCCGGCCCGGCTGGACGGCTTCGACGGCGAGGGGCGCGAGATCGCGGCCTTCGAACCCGGCACGCATTCCGGCCGGGTGGCGCGGCTGCCAGAGGCCCATGGCCTGATCTTCGTTCCGGCGGAGGCCGAGCATCTGCCCGCCGGGGCGCTGGTCGAATTCCAACCCTTCTGCGAATGAGGACACAGGCATGAGCATCGCCTTCACCATGACGCCGGGCCGCGGCGATACCGATCTTCTGCTGCGGGCGGTCGCCGACGGCCTGATCGCTTCGGGGCGTCGGCCCGCGGGCCTTGTGCAGATCAACACCGAACGCGCCGATGCCGGGCCCTGTGACATGGATGTCCGGGTCCTGCCCGCGGGGCCGGTGATCCGGATTTCGCAAAGCCTGGGCCGGGCGTCGCGCGGCTGCCGGCTGGACCCCGGCGCGCTGGAGGATGCGGTGGGCCATGTGGCGGCCGGGCTGGAGGCGGGGGCGGATTGCCTGATCGTCAACAAGTTCGGCAAGCACGAGGCCGAGGGCCGCGGCTTTCGCCCGGTGATCGCAGAAGCCATCGCGCGCGGGCTTCCCGTCATCGTCGGGTTGAACGCGCTCAACGCGCCGGCGTTCCATGACTTCACCGAAGGCGCGGCAGTGGAACTGGACGCGACGGTGCCGGCGATAACGGGCTGGCTGACAGGGCATCTGCCGCTGCCGGTCGCCGTCGCCTGAGCGGCGGTTTCGGAAACCGCGCCCGCGGCCGATACGCCCGGCTGCGGGATTGCGGTTTCCGCCCGTTTGCCGGACTTTGTCTATGAATGACCGTTTTTTCGATAGGCAGGCCCGAACATGCTCGACAAGCTGGAAATGTTCATCGCGGTCGCGAAGGAAAAGCATTTCGGCCGCGCGGCCGATGCGCTGGGCATCACTCAGCCGACGCTGTCGGCGGGGATCAAGCAGTTGGAAGAGCAACTGGGCGTGCAGCTTGTCTTCCGGTCTTCGCGTTTCGGCGGGCTGACGCCTGAAGGGCAAAGCGCGCTGGTCTGGGCGCGTCAGATCGTGGGCGACGCACGGCAACTGAAGGAAGAGATGCGGTTCGCCCGGCGCGGCCTGTCCGGGCAATTGCGGCTGGCGGTCATTCCGACCGCGCTGACCTGGGCCGCGCGCCTGTCCACGCGGATCACGGCGCGGCATCCGAACGTGCGGTTCACGATCCTGTCGCGGACCTCGGCCGAGATCCTGTCGATGCTGGAAAACCTCGAGATCGACGCGGGCATTTCCTATCTCGACAACGAACCGATGGGGCGGGTCAGTTCCGAGCCGCTATACGAAGAGGATTACATGCTGGTCTGCGCCGAGGGATCGGCTTTTGCGGCCCGTGCCTCGGTCGCGTGGCAGGAGCTTGAGGGCGAGAACCTTTGCCTGCTGACGCCCGACATGCAGAACCGGCGCATCATCAACCGCAATTTCGCCGCGGTCGGGGTGGAGCCGGCCGCCTATATCGAGTCCAATTCCACCGTCGTGCTGGTGGCCAGCGTCGTTTCCGGCGGCTGGCTGACCGTGCTGCCGCGTGACATGGCCGAGTTTCTGGCGGGCGGCAAACCCGTTCGGATCATCCCGCTGACAGGGCCGGCCGGCACCAGCCACAGCGTCGGCCTGGTCGCGCCCTACCGTGAGCCGCATACCCCTGTCCTGTCGGCACTGCTGGCCGAGGCGCGGGCGATCAGCGCGCTGCGCGGCGCCTGACAGGGTTACGATGATCGAGGACGATGATTGGCGGCGCATGCTCCTGTCCCGAGGACAGGCGCGCAGCGGCGACGGACCGGCACGGCGCCGTGCCGCAAGATCCTTTCGCGGCGGCGGATGCCTACAATCCTAGAGACTATCGCCAGGTCGTTTAACGGTCACATTACTTCGTTTTCCGTACCATCCCGGCAACTTGGGCCTTGGGGCATGGGATTGTGGGCGCGCTGACCGATACCTGGCGGAGTACCGAGAACAGGACGATCTTTCTGTCTCTTGCCGAATCCGCCCTGAGGCCGAACCTGGAACCGATCGTCGATGCGCGGTCGGGGCAACTCGTGGCCTGCGAGGCGCTGATGCGCGGGGCCGCCGAACTGGGTTTTGCGCATCCGCACGCGGTCTTGGACCATGCGCACCGGATCGGGGCGCTGATCGACCTCGAGATCATGCTGGCCTGCAAGGCGATCGACAGCGTCATCGACCTTGGCCAGCCGCGGCCGCGGCTGTTTCTGAACATCGACGGGCGGACGCTGCCCGACTGGCAGACCTTCCGCAACCGGCTGCTATACAAGGTTCAGTCCGAGAACATGTCGCCCGCGGAAATATGCCTTGAAATCAGCGAGGTGCAGCAGGTTCTCGAGGGTGAAGACCTGTCGCGGGCGATCGAGGGGCTGCGCGGCGCCGGTTTTTCAATCGCGGTCGACGATTTCGGCACCGGCGTGTCGGGGCTGCAGATGCTTTACCACGCGCGGCCGAATTTCCTGAAGGTCGACCGGTTTTTCGTCCAGGCGATGCCGACCGATGCGCACAAGCGGCTTCTGGTCCGTGCGATCGCGCAACTGGCCCATACGCTGGGCGCGCGTGTCATCGCCGAGGGCGTCGAGACGGAAGACGAACTGATGGCCTGCCGGCAGGCCGATTGCGGGTTGATCCAGGGCTACCTGGTCAAGAGCCCCGACGCGGATTTCGACGCGCTGCAGGCGATGTACGACCTGCCCGGCAAGCTGGAACCGGGGGCGGTCCTGGACCGGCGGTTGCACCGGATGCTGCAATCGCCGACATCGGTCACGCCCGACGTGCCGCTGCAGGCGATGTTCGAGCTTTACCATTCCGACGAGGTGGCCGAGGTGCTGCCGGTCGTGTCGGATTCCGGCATGCTGGTGGGCGGCATCCTCTGGAACCGGCTGCGCCCGCTTCTGGGTGCACGCTACGGGATGGAACTGGCCAAGAACCGCAGCTTCGCCTTTCCGGTGCAGGACCTGATCGAACAGGTGCCGACGATCGACATCCGTCAGCCGCTGGCCAGCGCGCTCGACCTGGTGGCCGACAAGGCGCGCCACGGCGTGATCGTGGTCGATCGGGGCCATTATCGCGGCTACCTGTCGCCTTATGACATGATGCAGCTTGCCAACACGATCCTGATCACCAATGCCCAGCGGCTGAACCCGCTGTCGGGCCTGCCGGGCAACGAGGCGATCAACGAATATCTGGGCGAATTGGCCGGGCGGGGCGACCGGCTCAGGCTGGTTTCCTACATCGACATTTCGAACTTCAAACCGTTCAACGACAAGTTCGGCTTCGAACTGGGCGACCGCGCGATCCGGGTTCTGGCCGATCTGCTCAAGAAGGTCGCCGACATCACCGGGGCCTTCGTGGGGCATATTGGCGGCGACGATTTCTTTGTGGGTGCCGATGATGGGGCGGTGCGCGGCGTCCTTTCGATGCTCGAAACGCTTCCGCAGCATTTCAGCGAAAGCGTTTCGGGCCTCGTGCCGGACGATGTGCAGGTCGCGGGCCATTACGAGGGGCGCACGCGGTCGGGCCAGATCCGCAAGATCCCGCTGATCACCAGCACGATCGTCGGGCTGACCTTCGAACCCGGTGCGCAGATGCCCACGCCAGAGGCCATCGCGGCAAAGCTGGCCGAACTCAAGTCGCGCACGCGCAAGCAGGGCAAGGAAATCCTTCTGCCCGAACTCTAGCGCCCGGCGGCCGGATCGCTGGCGGGGCGTTCCTGGGCTGTATCGGCGCGCGCGGCATCCGGGCCGGGATCTTGGCATCTGCCAACGATCATGTCGGCCGGGACCAGGGCACGCCCAGGCCTACTTCGTCAGGATCAGCTTGCCCGCCCGGGTGATCCGAAGCGTGTAGACCTGATCGCCCAGCACGATGCGCGCCTGGTTGCCGCCGTCGGTCAGTGCATTGGCGTCATGCACCGGTGCCGGGTCGTAAAGCAGCGGGGCGGATTGGCTGTTCTGCAGGGTCATGTCCGCACCTCGATCCGGTCCAGAAGGGTCTCCAGGCGAAGGGCCGTGGGGCAAAGGCCCGACAGCGCGGACAGAAGCAGATCCGTCACGCTGCGGTCGGGGAGATTCCGGTCATACTTTTTCATCGCGGGCTCCGTGTTCCGGTCATGTCGCGCTCCGGGGCTCGGCGGGGCCTGGCTGGGATGCTGGGAATACATTAGCGAAACACTCGGAATTGTAAAGGGCCCGAAGATTGTCGATTGGTTGACCCGTGTCATGGATTCGGTCCTTGTTCCCCCTTGAAATGGTCTGTAGGGACATCACATTCAAAAACGCGAATATGAAGCGCGTCGGAAGGAGACGGGACATGACCTATCCCAAAGCCCTGGCACTGGCCCTGGCGGCAACCATCGGAGCGGCCCTGGCAGCCGCGGCGGAGACGATCGACGTTGCCCCCGAGACGGTGACCGAGTGGAAGGCCGTCTATGGCCGGATCGAGGCGAAGGACCGCATCCCGGCCCGCGCGCGGATCGGCGGCACCCTGGTGGACCTGTCGGTCAGCGAGGGGGCGACCGTCGCCGCTGGCCAACCCGTTGCCCGGATCGTCGATGCCAAGCTGGATTTCCAACTGGGCGCCATCGACGCGCAATTGCAGGCGCTGGAATCGCAGCTGGAAAACGCGCGGGCCGAGTTGCGCCGGGGCGAGGAATTGCTGGAACGGGGCGTGACCACGGCCCAGCGGCTTGACGCGCTGCGTACCCAGGTCGAGGTGCTGGAAGGCCAGATCGCCGCCCAAACGGCCGAACGCCGGGTCGTCGAACAACAACGCGACGAGGGTGTCGTCCTGGCGCCGCTTGCCGGCCGTGTCCTGTCGGTTCCGGTTGCCGCCGGATCGGTCGTGATGCCCGGCGAGGTCGTGGCCGAGGTTGGCGGCGGCGGGTTCTTCCTGCGTCTGGCCGTGCCCGAACGCCATGCCGCCGACCTGGAAGAGGGCGCCGCCATCGCCATCGAGACGGCGGCGGGCGCGGCCGAGGGGCGGCTGGCCAAGATCTATCCGCAGATCGAGAACGGCCGCGTGGTGGCCGATGTCGAGGTGCCGGATCTGGACGCCGAATTCGTCGATGCGCGGGTGCTGGTGCGCCTGCCGATCGGCACGCGGCAGGCCATCCTGGTGCCCGAGGCGGCGGTGCGCAGCCAGTCGGGCCTTGATTTCGTGACCGTCGAGACGGGGCAGGGGGTGCTTGCCCGCACCGTCGTGGTGGGCGACCGCCATGATGGCCGCGTGGAAATCGTGACCGGCCTCGCGGCCGGCGACGTGGTGGTGACCGACCATGAGTGAGACGGAACAGAACCTGGGCATCGCCGGGCGGCTGACGAAGGGCTTCATCTCCTCGCCGCTGACCCCGCTTTTCATCCTGGCCGCGCTGGCCGTGGGCCTTGTCGCGCTGATGACGCTGCCGCGCGAGGAAGAGCCGCAGATCTCGGTGCCGCTGGTGGATATCCATATCCAGGCGCCGGGCCTGAAGGCCGAGGACGCGGTGAAGCTGGTCACCGAACCGATGGAAACCATCGTCAAGGCGATCAACGACGTCGAGCATGTCTATTCCCAGACCCGCGACGATTACGCGATGGTCACGGCACGGTTCGAGGTCGGAACATCGGCCGATACCGCGATCCTGCGGGTGCATGACAAGCTGCGCGCCAACATGGACCGGATACCGGTCGGCATCGCCGAACCGCTGGTCGTGGGCCGCGGTATCGACGACGTGGCCATCGTGTCGTTGACCTTCACGGGCGAGGCGGGGAGCGGCGTCACGCCGAACGACCTGACGCGCGTGGTGCGCGAAGTGCAGACCGAGGTCACCAAGATCGAGGATGTCGGCCTGACCTATATCGTCGGCGAGGCGCCCGAAGCGATCCGCATCGCCCCCGATCCCGAGCGTCTGGCGCTTTACGGCATCACGCTGCAACAGCTTGCGGGCAAGGTGCAGCAGGCCAACCGGGCCTTCGGCACCGGCCTTGTCCGCGACGGCGGCGAACAGATAAGCCTTGTGGCCGGTCAGACGCTGACCGCGCCGGCCGAGGTGGCGGGGCTTTTGCTGACCGCGCGCGACGGGCGGGCGGTCTATGTGGGCGACGTGGCCGATGTCAGCTTCGTTTCGGATATTTCGGACCAGATCGTCGCCAATGTCACGCGCGACGCGGACGGCGAATTGGTGCGGACCCCCGCCGTCACCCTGGCCGTGGCCAAGCGCGCCGGCGCCAATGCCGTGGTCGTGGCCGAGGAGATCCTGCACAAGGTGCACGAACTGGAGGATCATCTGATCCCCGGCGAAATCGACGTCCTGGTCACCCGCGACTACGGCGAGACGGCGAACGAAAAGGCCAACGAGTTGCTGTTCCACCTGGGCCTTGCCACGGTGTCGATCATCGGCCTTGTCCTGCTGGCCATCGGCTGGCGCGAAAGCATCGTGGTGGCCATCGTCATCCCGGTGACGATCCTGCTGACGCTGTTCGCCGCGCAGGTGATGGGCTACACGCTGAACCGCGTGTCGCTTTTCGCGCTGATCTTCTCCATCGGTATCCTGGTCGACGACGCCATCGTGGTGATCGAGAACATCGCCCGGCACTGGGCGCTGGACCCGAAGAAGAACCGGGTCACCGCGGCGATCGAGGCGGTTGCCGAGGTTGGCAACCCGACGATCGTGGCCACGCTGACGGTGGTCGCGGCGCTTCTGCCGATGCTGTTCGTGTCCGGCCTGATGGGCCCCTACATGTCGCCCATTCCGGCCAATGCCTCGGCGGCGATGATCTTTTCCTTCTTCGTGGCGGTGATGATCACGCCCTGGCTGATGGTGAAGGTCGCCGGCAAGGCCCCCGCGCATGACCACGAGGGCGGCGACGGGCATAGCGGGGGCACGTTGGGCCGGATCTACGCCGCGGTGGCGCGGCCCGTCCTGGCCACCAAGGGTGGCAGCCTTCTGTTCCTGCTGGTGTCGGCGGTCCTGTCCTTCGGGTCGCTGGGGCTGCTTTACACCAAGGACGTGACGGTCAAGCTTCTGCCCTTCGACAACAAGTCGGAACTGTCGGTGGTGATCGACCTGCCCGAGGGCGCCAGCGTCGAGGCGACCGATGCCGTGGCGCAGCGGGTGGCCGCCACCGTCACCGAACTGCCCGAGGTGATCAGCGTCCAGACCCATGCGGGAACCGCGGCGCCGTTCAACTTCAACGGCCTCGTCCGGCACTATTACCTCAGGGCGGAACCGAACCTGGGCGACGTGCAGATCAACCTGGATGCCAAGCATCACCGCGAGCGGACCAGCCACGAGATCGCGCTGGATATCCGCGAGCGTCTGAATGCGCTCGACCTGCCCGAGGGCACGGTACTCAAGACCGTCGAACCGCCGCCGGGTCCGCCGGTCATCGCGACGCTTCTGGCCGAGGTCTATGGGCCCGACGCCGAAACCCGGCGCGAAGCGGCGCGCAAGATCCGCGAAGCCTTCGAAAGCGTGCCCTTCGTCGTCGATGTCGACGACAGTTTCGGCGAACAGGCGCGGCGGCTGCGCGCGACCGTCTCGACCGACGACCTGGAATTCTTCCAGGTGCAGGAACAGGACGTGTTCGATACGCTGGGTATCCTCAACGGCTCCACCACCGTCGGGTATTCGCATCGCGAGGACGGGCGCCGCCCGATCCCCTTCGTGGTCGAACGTCCCAAGGCCGACCGGGTGATGGATGCCACCACGCTGTCCACCCCGATCCCCGCAAATGTCCTGCCGGGCGCGCGCGGGGTGGTTGAACTGGGCGATGTGGTTCGGGTCGCCGAGGAACGGGCCAGCTACCCCGTCTTCCGTCACAACGGCCGCGAGGCCGAAATGGTGACGGCGGAACTGGCCGGCGATTTCGAGGCCCCGCTTTACGGGATGATCGCGGTCGCCGAGGCGCTGGACGCGATGGAATGGGAAGACGGCACCAAGCCCACGATCCGCCTCAACGGCCAGCCGGACGACGAAAGCCATGTCACGCTGCTGTGGGACGGCGAGTGGGAGGTGACATGGGTGACCTTCCGCGACATGGGCGCGGCCTTCGCCGTGGCGCTCTTGGGCATCTACATCCTGGTGGTGGCGCAGTTCGGCTCGTTCAAGCTGCCCTTGGTGATCCTCACGCCCATTCCGCTGACCTTCCTGGGCATCATGGGCGGGCACTGGCTGTTCGCCGCGCCGTTTTCGGCCACCTCGATGATCGGCTTCATCGCGCTTGCGGGGATCATCGTGCGCAACTCGATCCTGCTGGTCGATTTCATCCGGCATGCGGACCCGACGGGCAAGACCAAGCTCGACATCCTGATCGAGGCGGGAGCGATCCGGTTCAAGCCGATCCTTCTGACCGCGATCGCGGCGATGATCGGCGCGGTGGTGACCCTGGCGGACCCGATCTTCCAGGGGCTGGCGATCTCGCTTCTGTTCGGGCTGCTGAGTTCGACGCTGCTGACCGTACTGGTCATTCCGGCGATCTACCGGGTGCTGCGGACCTGACGGCGGAAAAAGGGGGTGCGCCGGGCGGCGCGCCCCCATTCTCTCGCGGGAAAAGGGCCTTTCAGCGTCGCGCCGGCCCCGGCCCCGAACTGTGCGGCAGGGTCTTTGTTGTGACCGGTCCTGCCTGCCGTGCAGGTCAGATGGCGGCGAAGGGCCGATCGGAGCCCACAAGTATTTTTGATCAGGGCACTCTTCTTGCTAACGTGGCGGCATGACCAGAGTAATGGTGATTGGGAACGCCGGGGGCGGAAAGTCCACCATGTGTAGCGCGATCTGCGCCGCCCATGATCTTCCGTACTATGCGATCGACAAAATCCAATGGAAACCCAACTGGGTTCGGACGTCTGAAGCCGAGTTCCAAAAGGAGCACGATGAACTGCTGGCAAGGGGGCGATGGTTGATTGATGGCTATGGCCCGATGAACTCGGTTGAAGACCGCCTAGACGCCTGCGACACAGTCATACTTGTTGATCATCCGATCCACATTCACTTTTGGTGGGCAACCAAGAGACAGCTCAAATCCCTGTTCTTCAGACGCCCAGATGGCCCTGAAGGCTGCCCGATGTGGCGTGTCACGATTCCGCTTTATAGGATGATGTGGTGGTTGCACCGAAAAGCGCGGCCACAACTACTTGAAGCGATCTACAGCCGATCAGATCGCATCAGGATCATCCACATCAAGTCGCCTGCCGAATTGCGAACGTTTTCCGCAAACCCATTGTGAACAACCGGCCACTTTGTCCACGAAGCAGACCTTGGCGCGGGCCGCGGCGAATGGCCGTGCTTCACCCTATTCCGGCTGGAAGCCCCCGATCAGGTGGCGCAGCCCCACCAGGGCGCCGGCATAGATCGCGGCCAGCGTGACGGGGGCCGAGAAGGCCAGCACCGACATCGCCGTCACGCCCTGGCCGACGGAACAGCCAAGCGCGATCGTGCCGCCCACGCCCATCAGCGCCGCACCGCCGACCTGGCGGCCCAGTTCGCGGGGGTCTTCGCAGGCTTCCCAGCGGAACATCCCGCGGATCGTGGACCCGGTCAGCGCACCCACAAGAACCCCTGCCACCAGCCCCACGGAAAAGGTGATGCCCCCCGCCGTCGAGGTCATGAAGAAGATCAGCGTCCGCCCGACCGGCGCGGTGAACGATGCACCCTCGACCCCGATCTCGCCGAAGCTGCCCTGGTGAAGCCAGGTCGTGCCGACCAGGCAGAAGGTCACGGCCAGCCCCGCCGCCACGCCCCAGCCGATCATCCCCGGTCGCTGCCGCAACGGCGCATGCGACAGGCCCCACAGCGCGAAAAGCGCGGCGACGGGCAGGGCGAAGGCCAGCGGCGCGATCCCGGTCCGCCCGGACAGCCAATGCGCGATCCCCTGGGCGGCAATCGCGTCGTCCTGCGGGAACAGCATGATCCGAAGCGGCGCCAGCGGACCCGACAGGGTGACGAAGGCGAAGATGCCCAGGACGACCACGACGACGAGGCTGCGCAGGTCGCCGCCTCCGAACCGGACGAGGGCGCCAAAGCCGCAATTGCCGGCCATCGCCATGCCATAGCCGAAGACCAGCCCGCCGAAGATCGAGGCAAGCGGGTTCCAGGCGATCGTGTGGTAGAAGGTGGCGGTGATCTGCGCGAGGCCCGCCGCCTCGGCCGCGAAGGCCCCCAGGGTCGCGGTGCCCAGCACCACCCCCCATAGCCGCAGCCGCCGCTGATCGCCGCCCCAACTGGCCGTCTCGATCGCGCCCAGCGTGCAGAAATCGCCCAGCCGCGCGGCCAGGCCCAGGACCGTGCCGCCGACAAGGCCGACCAGTGCCGCCAGAACGCCGTAGGGAAGCTGTTCCATGCGCTCCTCCTCCCCCAGGATCGCGCGGCCGATGCCCTTGCGGTCAGTCGGCCTTGCAGAACATGTCGTAGACCAGTTCGATCACCCGCGCGGCCTTTGGATCGGAGAGCGAGTAATAGATCGCCTTGCCATCGCGCCGGCAGGAAACCAGCCCCTCCAGCCGCAACCGCGCAAGCTGCTGGCTGACCGCAGCTTGGCGCGAGGCCAGGAGGTTTTCAAGTTCGGTCACCGATTTCTCGCCCGAGGACAGGTGACACAGGATCATCAGGCGGCCTTCATGCGCCAGTGCCTTGAGAAAGTTCGAAGCGTCCTGCGCGCGGGCGACCATGTCGGTCGGGTCCAGCACGGCACAGCCATCCGTTTGCGGAAAATCCGCGTCCAGATCGGTCTTGCGCGTGTCAGGGGCCATCGGCCGCCTCGCTTGTTGCTCGCGTTCCGGGCCGCCCATTGGCGGTCCAAGGGCGGGGCCCGTCAGGCCCATGATCTGCCACCTTATAGTATAGGTGACGTCAGGGCAAAGTCCCGCGGTTCAGAGGCGGTCAGGGTGTGACCTTGTTGCCGGCACTTTCCAGCATTCTGCCCAACAGCCCCCAGAAGAAATCCTCGCCCGGATAACCTTCGATCCGGCCGATCTCGGTCCCGTTTCTTACCAGAACGAATGTCGGGGTGAAGACCGCCGGCGCCTCGAAGTCGATGCCCTTGGGCAGGGGCGCCTGCAAAAGCACGCGTTCCAGCGGTGCCGCGGCGCCTTCCGGCGTCTTGGGGTAGATCGGCCCGATCTCGTCGTGCCAGCGCAGGCAATAGGAACAGCCGGGCTGCTCGACCATGACCAGTCGCAATTCGGCCTCCGCCGCAGCCGAGGGAACGGCCGGCAGTGCGAAAACCACCAGAAATCCAAGAGCCCGTCCAAGACGCGCAAGCATGATTGACGCCTTCGAGATTACATATAAAGATTGTAATATGTGTTGGTGGCCCGCGCAAGGTGGGCCCCATCGGGCGGGCCGGGAATCCGCCCAAGGGAGGATGAATGCTTGACGTCTCGTTCGGCGGGGCCGCGCTTGCGGGGCTTTTGGCCTTCTTTTCACCCTGCATCCTGCCGATGGTGCCGTTCTATCTCAGCTACATGGCCGGGATCTCGATGGCCGAGTTGCGCGGCGACGACACGATTCAGCCCGGCGCGCAACGCCGGCTGGTGATCTCGGCGCTTTTCTTCGCGCTGGGCGTGACCACGATCTTCGGGCTTCTGGGCCTTGGCGCCACAGCGGCCGGTCAGGCCTTTCGCATGTGGAAAGAGGAATTGTCCTACCTCGCCGCAGCGGTCATCTTCCTGTTCGGCCTGCATTTCCTGGGCATCCTGCGGATTCCCTTCCTGATGCGCGAGGCGCGGATGGAATCGAAATCCGACCCGTCGACCGTGTTCGGGGCCTATCTGATGGGGCTGGCCTTCGGTTTCGGCTGGACGGCCTGCGTCGGCCCGGTGCTGGCCTCGATCCTGATGATCGCCTCGATGAAGGAAACGCTGATGCAGGGCACCGGGCTGGTGCTGGTCTTCGGCCTTGCCATGACCTCGCCCTTCGTGGTCGCCGCGGCCTTTGCCCGGCCGTTCCTGGGCTGGATGCAGCGCAACCGCAAATACATGGGCTATGTCGAGAAGGTGATGGGTGTCATGCTGATCGTCTTCGCGATCCTGATCGCCACCAACAGCGTGACGATCCTTTCGAACTGGATGATCGAGAATTTCGACTGGAGCGCCACGTTGCGCTGAAGCTTGTCAGGGAGGAACACATGCTTCGTTCTGCTGCCGTCGCCATCGCGACCTGCCTGTCGCTCGTCCTGCCCGCCGCCGCCGTCGAGATGGGCGACGACGGTCTGCACAAGACCGACTGGATGCGCGACACCTTCAAGGACATGGCCGAGGATCTGGCCGAGGCCAATGCCGAGGGCAAGCGCCTGATGATCATCTTCGAACAGCGCGGCTGCATCTATTGCACCGAGATGCACGAGCAGGTGTTCCCCGACCCGAAGATCGACGCGCTGATCCGCGAGCATTTCTTCGTCGTCCAGATGAACCTCTTTGGCGATGTCGAGGTGACCGATTTCGACGGAACCGCACTGCCCGAAAAGGAAATGGCCGTGCGTTGGGGCGTGGTCTTCACGCCGACGCTGATGTTCTTCCCCGAAGAGGTGGAAGAGGGGCAGACTGCGGCGCAGGCCGCGGTGATGACCATGCCCGGCGCCTTCGCGAAGGGCACGACGGCGGCGATGCTCACCTATGTCCGGGATCACGTCTACGAAACCGACCAGCATTTCCAGAAATACGTGGCCGAACAGCTCAGCTCACGGAACTGACACCGCCACCGACTCGCCCCTAGGCGCCGGATGGTGACCTTCCCCGGCCCCCTCGGCCGGGGAACAAACCGTGCGCATCACATGCAAGAATTGGAATTTTATGTTGCATGCCACTGCATGCCTCGGGTACGGTCCGACTCGGGAGAATACAGGGAGGACCCCGATGAAGCGCCATTTCTTGCTGGCCGCCGTGGTAACGGCTTTCACGGCCCCGGCCGCCATCAGTGAAACAGCCCCGGGTGACGTTGTTTTCGAGGATTATGCCGTCCCGGCCTCGTTGACGGGCCAGCCGGGCGACCCGGAAGCGGGCGCCAAGGTGATGACCAATCGCGGCCAGGGCAATTGCGTGGCCTGCCACCAGGTCGGCACGATGCCCGACGTGCCGTTCCAGGGCAATGTCGGCCCGATGCTGGACGGTGCGGGCGATCGCTGGACCGAAGCCGAGCTTCGCGGCCTGATCGTGAACGCGAAGGTGCTGTTCGACGGCAC
>Ga0180436_10001971_pt1 | contig 19769 bp, 12 predicted proteins | sample SS_ome_2_FD_132434 | JGI IMG/M metagenome (GOLD analysis project Ga0180436, IMG submission 132434) | Hypersaline lake sediment archaeal communities from the Salton Sea, California, USA - SS_3_S_2 metaG | ecosystem: Environmental > Aquatic > Non-marine Saline and Alkaline > Hypersaline >...
CGATGAGTCCGAACAGGTCTCGGAGTTTCCCGGTTTTGGTGGACTCGACGACGCGACTGGCAGCGTTGACCTCTCCGGGGAGACTTCGCAGGAGGCCGGCGGACTGGAGTGGGGCAGTGACGAGATGCCCTGGGGCGATGCGGGCGACGAGTCCGTCGTCGGCAACGGGGGCGACATCGGCCCGGCGGACTTCGAGGGCGGCTTCGATCCCGACGCCCCGGAGCCCTCCGGCGTTCCGCTGGAGGGTGTCGGTGAGGCGGCGGCCGTGGGAGCCGCCGCTGCGGCAACCGGCGCCGAGACACCGGCCGACACCAAGGCCACCGGCAAAAAGAAGAAGGCCGGCAGAGAGGAGAAGGCCAAGACAGCAAAGCCGCGTCGCAAGAAGAGCGGCATCGGGGCGATGCTCGCGGTGATGATGGGGGGCGTGCTTTCGATCCCGATCGTGCTGGCGATCCTGCTGTGGGGTTTTGGTCGCGATGACTTCAACCTGCGTCAGTATGTGCCGGAGAGCCTGGCGTTTATCCTGCCGGCGAAGTTCCGCCCCGGCGGTGGCGCCAGCCCGCTTGACAGACTCCCCGATGCCGGCAGCATGCCCGGCCTCGACGACGTGGCTTCCGGCGGTCCTGATGCTGCCGGTCCTGTTGATGACGCCGCGGCTGGAGCCGACAACGGAACCGACGCGGCGGTGGCTGCCGCCGGCGGCTCACCCTGGGATACCCCGCCGGGCGGCGGGGCGATGCCCCAGCCCGAACCCCAGCCGGAGCCAAAGCCGGAGCCGGAGCCACTCGACCTCAGCGGCATCACCGCTGCCGCCGAGCGGGCCGGGGAAACCCTGGATGCGGTGCTTGCCCTGCCTGAAGGGGCACCGATTGCCGACCGTAAAAAGACCTGGTTCGCCTGGTACATGAGTCTCGCCGGGCTCGGCGAGGAGGCGGTGATGCTCGACCAGGCCGCCGCCGATTCCGCGGCGGCCCGAGAGGTTCCACAGCCGCTTGCCGAAGCCGTCGGTCGGATCGCCGCCGAGGAGTCGGTGCACGACACGCTCGCGACGTTGGCAGGCCTCTGGATGCGGACGAAGAACCGCAAGGCCGACGGCGTGGTGCTGCCCGCGGAGATGGGCCCCAGCCGACGGCTCGGTCCGTTGTGGAGCACCACGGTTCGTCGCCTGAACGCCAAGCCGAACGAGCCCGAGATTGTGGTGCTCTCGCGGGACGAGCCCTCGGCCGGGCTTGGCGAGGAGGTGGTGGTGGTCGGCGTGGTGGCCGGGAACGAGGTGATCTGGGCGGCCGGCTGCCTGCCGCTCGAGGCACAACCCGCCGCTGCGATCGAGTCGGCCGACGATCTCTTCTCGCTGCCGTGAGCGGCCGGCCGCGGCGGCAGCCTGTCGGACCGTTGGCGACCGCCGCGGATGCCGTGAGGGAGGGCCGGCTCGCGGCGGTTGACGCGGTGGCGGCCGCCCGCGAGCGTTGCGACGAGCTGGCCCGGCTCAATGCCCTCGTGCAGCCGCGCTGGGAGGCGGCGGCCGAAGAGGCCCGCGGGATCGCGGCCGGGGATGGCCGTCGGCTTGCCGGCGTGCCGGTGAGCGTCAAGGAATGTTTTCCGGTCGCCGGGCTGCAGACCACGCTGGGCATCCCGGCCCGTCGGGGCTGCCGCGACACCGCCGACGGCGACCTCGTGGTGCGGCTGCGTGCCGCCGGTGGCCTGTGCATCGGCAAGGCGAACGTGCCGCAGGCGATGTATCTCCACGAGACCGACAACCCCGTGTTTGGTCGCACGCTCCATCCTCAACGGCCTGACCGGGGACCGGGCGGATCGAGCGGGGGTGATGCGGCCCTCGTCGCGGCGGGAGTCGTGCCGCTGGCGATCGGCAACGACCTCGCGGGCAGCATCCGCCAGCCCGCCCACGCCTGCGGCGTGGTCGGCTATCTCCCGTCCGCCGCAACGCTCGGGGGAATGGGCGGGGTCTCCACAATGCCGCACCTCCGCGGTGTCTCGCCGCGGGCGGGGTTTCTCACCCGCTGCGTTGGCGATGCGGCGCTGGCACTGTCGGCGTTGCAGGCCGATTCGCCGACGACAAATGACGGCCCCGGCGGCATGCGGATCGCCTGGTGGGACGGGGCGGGGATCGTGCCGGCGGCCGCCGCGGTACGGCGGGCGGTGCGGCGGGCGGTCGAGGGCCTGGGCGAGTCTGGCTGCCAGATGATTCGGTGCGACGACACGCTTCTTGAACACGCCGGCTGGATCCACCTGGGAATCCTCGCGAGTGATGGGGGTCGCTCGATCCGCCGCATGCTCGCCGGTTCACCGCCGATCCCACCGGTCGCGGAGCTGCTCCGCATCGGGGGCCTGCCCCGCTGGGTGCGGCCGCCGCTGGCCTGGGCGGTCGCCGCGGCCGGCCGCAACCTCGAGGCTGAGGCGATTCGCCACACCGGTCCTCGCGGGACAGCGGGGCTGGATGCCCTGATCTCCCGCCGCGACCGGCTGGCCAGGGGCGTGGCCGCGTGGTCGCGGAGTGAGGGTGTGCGGGCGGTGGTCTGCCCCGTTTCGGCCGTGCCCGCGTTGCGGCATGGCACCGCCGGTCGGCTGACCCTCGCGGCGATGCCCTGCTTTCTGGCGAACCTGCTCGACCTGCCGGCCGGCAGCGTGCCGGTGGGGCGTGTCTGTGCCGAGGACCTCGCCGACGATGCCCTCCTGGCCGACCGCTCCACCGATCCGGTGCTCGCCGCGGCACGCCACACCGTCGAGGAGAGCGAAGGCCTGCCTGTCGGTGTGCAGGTGATCGCCCTTGATCGTCGGGAAGCAACGGCCCTTGCGGTGATGGCGGCGATCGAGGCGGCCGCCGGCTGATCAACCGGCAGCCCGGTCGTTGTCGAGCCGCGAGGCGACCGCCGCGGCCATCTCGTGAATCGGCAGGAGTTCCACGGCGGCCCCCGCCTCGGCGGCAGCCTTGGGCATCCCCCAGACCACGCTGCTCGCCTCGTCCTGAGCGATCGTGTGCCAGCCACGATCACGCAGGCGGCCGAGTCCCGCGGCCCCGTCCCGGCCCATACCGGTCAAGAGGACGCCAACCCCGCGCCGCCGCCAGTGCTCGGCGAGGCTCGTGAAGAAGACATCGACGCTCGGCCGGTAGAAGACATCGCGGGGGAACTCGGTGTACTCGAGCCTGCCGGTCGACGAGAGCACGAGGTGGTCGTTCGTGCCGGCGATGAGCACCTCCCCGGCACGGGGCAGGTGGCCCGGCTTGATCACCCGCACCTCCCGGGCGATGCGGTCGCCGAGCCAGTCGGCCAGGCCCGCGGCAAACGCCACATCGACATGCTGCACGATCACCGTCGCCACGTTCCAGGTCGTCGGCAGGGGAGCGAGGAGTTCGGAGATCGCCCTCGGCCCGCCGGTGCTCGCCCCGATCGCCAGCAGGATCGGCGAGGCATCACGTGAGCTCCCGGCCGGGGCCGTTGGAGAGGAGCCCACGAGCTTGGCGATCATGCTGATCTTCTCGGCCAGGGCCCCTCCGCCGGCGAGATCCCCGCCGGGACCCAGGACCGGGGTGTCGATCGCGTCGAGCGCCCCGTGGCCCATCGCCTCGTAGACGAGGGAGATGCTCCCGCTGACCGTCGCGGTGACCACGAGGATCGCGCAGGCGGAGTTGTTCATGATCCGCCGGGTCGCCTCCACGCCGTCGAGTCCCGGCATGATGAGATCCATCAGGATCAGGTCGGGCCGATCCCTCTGAGCCATCGTCACCGCCTCGAGGCCGTCGGCTGCGGTCCAGGCGACCTCGTGCTCGCGGAGGCCGGCGACCACCCGACGCAGAGCCTCGCGGGCGGCGGGAACATCGTTGACGATGCCGATTCTCACCGTGCCGGTTCTCCGATCAAATCGATGATCGTGTTCAGAAAAGTCTCGTCGTGAAAACTGCTCTTCGTGAGGTAGCGGTTGGCTCCGGCGTCGAGTCCGCGGAGCCGGTCCTCCTCGCGGTCCTTGTAGGAGACGATCACCACCGGGATGTCCTTCCTTGCCGGGTCGGCCTTGATCAGCGAGACCAGACCGATGCCGTCCATCCTCGGCATGTCGATGTCGCTCACGATCAGGTCGTAGTGCACCTCGCGAACCGCATTCCAGCCGTCCATTCCGTCGACGGCGACATCGACCGCATAACCCCGCGACTGCAGCAGCTGCCGCTCGAGTTCACGGACGGTGATCGAGTCGTCGACCACGAGGATTCGTTTTCGCTGTCGTTCCCGTTCGGCCATCCGCTCAAACTCCACCCGCGAGAGGCGTCGTCCGGCGAGCACGTTGTCGATCGACCTCACGAGATCCTCGACGTCGACGATCAGCACCGGGCCGCCGTTTTCCAGCAGGCTCGCGCTGTTGACATTGGGCACCTTGCCGAGCCTCGGGTCGAGGGGCCGGACCTCGAGGTCGCGCTCGCCGAGATAGGCATCCACGATCAGCCCGAATTGCTGGCCGCGGTCGCTGATCACGACCACCGGCATGGGATCGGGGGGTGGTGCCGGCTGCGGGACGTCAAGAATCTGCGAGGCGAGCACGAGCCCCACGGAGACACCGTCGCGGTCGAAATATTGCCGTCCCTCGACCGTCCGCAGTTCCTCGTGCCGGCAATGGATGATCCGGTCGATCCGCATCAGCGGGAAGGCATACGGCTCGCCACCGATGTCGACGAGCAACGCCCGGATGACCGACATCGTGATCGGCAGTTGGAGGGTGAAGGTGGTGCGGTGGCCGGGTCTGGTCGAGACCCGCACGTTGCCGCCGACGGCCTTGACCATGCTCTGCACCACGTCGAGCCCCACGCCGCGACCGGAGATCTCACTCACCGAGTCCTTCGTCGAGAAGCCGGGCAGGAACAGGAACTCGAGCAGTTCGAGATCGTTGAGTTGGTCGGCGACCGTCTGCGAAACGAGCCCGCGTTCGATGGCCCGGGCCTTGAGCCGCTCGGTGTCGATGCCGCGGCCGTCGTCGATGAGCGTGATGTTGAGCATTCCGGCCCGGTGGCCGGCCTCCAGTCGGATCGTGCCCACCGGGGGCTTCGCCGCTGCCTCGCGTTCGGCCGGGGGCTCGAGACCGTGGTCGAGCGAGTTGCGGATCAGATGTGACAGCGGCGCCTCGAGCTTGTCGAGAATGTCGCGGTCGACCCCGGTCTGATCGCCCTGAACCTCGAAACGGACCTGCTTTCCGAGCTGCCTTGCGACGTCGCGAACGAGCCGTGGGAACCCCTTGATGCCGTCGTCGAGGGGCCGCATGCGGCTTTTGATCACTTCGTGGTGCAGTCGTCCGGAGAGGTCTTCGTTGCGGCGGGAAAAAGCCTCGAACTCCTCGACCTGCTTCGTCAGCCCGCCAAGGCATTCCTCCGCCTCGCGGTGGGCCCGGGCGAGGTTTTCCAGCTCCGCGGCGGGCAGGGCATGGGCTCCCGTCTTGAGCCGCTCCTCGATCGCCGAGAGCCGGTCACACAGATCGACCTGTCGACCCCGCAGGTGCACCATCGCATCGACGAAGGGCCGCAGCTGCCGCGACTCCACCAGCGACTCACCGGCCAGGGCCACCAGCCGGCTGAGGCTTTCGGCCGAGACGCGAACGACCCGGTCGGTCGACTCGATCGACACGGGAGACCTCTCGACTCGCGGGGCTTCCTGCGGCGTGGCCTTGGGTGCTTCGGGCACCGCCGCTGGGGGGGATGGGGGCATGGCCGCCGCCGGCTCGGCTTCGGGCTCCTGCGGGGGTGACGGGGGGGCGGCGGAGGTCAGGCCCTCGAGATCGGCGACCACCGCCTCGGCTTTCGCCGGCCATTCACTGCCCTCGTCGGTCGCATCCTCGGCCTTGGCGATCGAGGCGAGGAAGTCGATCCCCGCAAGCAACAGATCGACGTGTTCCGGTCCGACCTCGAACGCTCCTTTCCCGGCGAGCAGAAAGCAGTCCTCGAGGGCATGGGCCACCTGCACGGCCGGATCGAGGCCGACAATTCTCGCGGCGCCTTTGAGCGAGTGGGCGGCACGCATCATCGCACGGATCGTCTCGGGAGAACGCTGCGTCTCCTCGATTGCCAGCACGCCGGCAGAGAGGGCGGCCGTCTGCGTCTCCGCCTCGAGGCGGAACAGTTCGAGCATCGAGAATCCGCTGAGGTCGTCAGCCATGTCAGCTCCCCACCGCCTCGTCGAGGTTCTCGAAGAGCCGCACGGTGTCGAGCAGGCCGACAACCTCGTCCTGCCAGTCGACGAGCGCCTTGGCTCGCCGCTCGCCGGCCTGGCCGACCGTGGCCGGAACGGCCCGCAGGGCCGACTTCGGCACCGAGTGCACCCCGGCGACCTCATCGACGGCAAAGACCCACCGCCAGCCGCCATGCTCCACCACGAGCAGCCTGGGCACGGGTCCCGAGCCGATGTCCGCCTCGGGCTGCCCGGCGGTCGCATGGCGTGGTGGCTCGACATCGAGCCCGAGCAGCCTCGGCAGCGATACCGTCAGCTGCAGCTGACCGCGGATGTTGACGATCCCTTCGAGCACCCCGCCCCGGCGGTGGGGCACGCCGTGCAGAGGACGCATCTCGGTGACCTCGACGAGGCTTTCGGTCTCCAGAGAGAGCCATTCCGGACCGATGCGAAACACCAGCATGCTCACCGCGTCGGGATCGGCCTGCTCCTCCGGCCGCTCGAGAATCGCCGCCCACTGCTCGAGGTAGCCATCGGGGGCATCGCGGTCAAAAAATCCCCTCGCCGCCTCGGCGAGGACCGGGCAGTTGCGGCAGTGGATGAACTGCTCGAGTTCCGGGCAGCTGCGGTCGCCGGCCACGCCGATTCGGCTCCAGCATTCCGGCATCGGCTGGATGACGCTTCGCTCGGCTGATTCCCGGGTCCCCGCGTGTCGGCCTCCGCTCATCGCTCCGCCTTTCGCGAAAAGATCCTCGCCGCGGTGCCACGGTAGCTTTCTGCCATCCGTTCGTCACCCCGGCAGCCGGCGACCAGTGCCAGGCTGAGGGCCGCCTCCTCGTGGTGCGGATCGAGGTAGAGGGTTTTGTGGAAGCATCCTTCGGCACGTTCGAGGTCGCCGTGGGCCTGGTGGAGCATCCCCATCATGAAAAACAGCTCCGGGGCGGGGCCGATCTCCCGGGCCGAGGCCTCGCATTCGGCGAGGGCATCGGCGTGGCGGCCGTCGTTGGCGAGGCTGCCGACCCGCGCGAGCAGTTCTTCAAGCCGGTCGTTCGCGGTTGCTTTCCCGGCCGCCACAGCGGCCGGCCGGACGGCGGGCGGGAGTGCTGCCGCGGGGGAGCGATGACGCTGGCCAGTGGTGGCGGCCGGCCGTTGAACCGTCGGGCATGGGCTCCGGCGAAGGGCGAAGGTCGAGGCGTGGCCCGCGGGAATCCAGCCGGCCTGCAGAATCGGCGGCTCGGCGGCGCCGAGGAAAAGCAGCCCGTCGTCGGCAAGCAGCCTGTCGAGGTTCCGCTCCACCGCGCGGCGTGCGTCGGAAGTCAGATAGATCAGCAGATTGCGGCAGAGCACGATGTCGTATCGCCGGCCGCCCGCCCAGCCGGCATCGAGCAGGTTGGCCCGTGAAAAACGGACCTGCCTGCGGACCTGCTCGTCGATCACGGCCGCCCCGTCGACCTCCCGGAACCAGCGTCGCCGAAAGGACTGCTCGGCATTGCGGAAGGCATTGGCCGAGTAGCGTCCGTCCCGGGCACGTCGGATCGCCGAGCTACTCACGTCGATCGCGTCGATCGAGAAGTCGTCCTTGCCGAGGCCGGCATCGAAAAGGCACATCGCGATCGAATAGGGTTCCTCGCCGCTGGCGGATGGCCCGCTGAGGATTCGCACCGGCCGCCGGGCCGGTATCGCCGCGAGGGTCACCGCGAACGACCGCAGGAAATCGAAGACCGCCGGGTCGCGGAAGAACCAGCTCTCGGGGATCACCACCGCCTCGATGAGATCGTCACGCTCGCTCGGCTCCCGCTCCCCGCGTTCGACGAGGGCTGCCGGGTCGTCGAGGCCGCTTGCCTGCAGCCATCCGCGGACGGCTCGTTCGATCGATTGTCCGCCCAGGCAGGAGGTGTCGAGGCCGATCCAGCGGCCCAGCGCCGCCTCAACCGCCCGCAGGGCCGATTCGCTGATCGCCATGCGATGCCTCGTGGTGTTCCGGGAACAGCCCGGCGAGCAATTTCGCGGGCAAAAGGTGCTCAGGCAGGAGCATCTGCAGGGTGTGGCCGTGGAGACGAATCAGCCGTCCCAGATAGGGCTCGGTGGCAAGCGGCTTGGCCGCAGCGGCAGGGGCATCCTCGTCGATCGAGTGGATGGTGACCACGTTCTCGGCCACGATCCCGAATCGCACCAGCTGCGGGGCAGCCTCTTCTGCCTCCTCCCCCGGGTCGTGGCTGGGGGGACAAACCTCGACCACGATCACCCGCGTGCTCAGCCGGGCAGCCGGCGGCTCTCCGGCAATCAGGCGGCCGAGGTCGACCAGCGGGAGGAACTTCCCGCGGTAGGTGAAGACCCCGAGCAGATGATCGGGCATGTGCGGGATCGGCCGGGTGGGGACCAGCGGCAGCACCTCGACGACCTTCGCCGATTCGACTGCATAGCTCTCGCCGGCAACGTCGAATGTGAGTAGCTGCATTGCGGCACCTCCTTCCCCCGCTTGCCACCTCAGGTGGTGAACCGGGAGACCTCCTCTTTGAGTCCGCCGACCGCCTCTCGCAGGTGTGTGGTGGCCCGGTTGAAGTCGCCGAGCGAGCTTGCCGTCCGCGAGGCCCCATCGGCGAGGCGGACCATCGCCTCGCGGATCTGCTCGGCGCCCTGCGACTGAGCCTCCATCCCCTCGGTCACCTGGCCGAACCGCTCCGAAATTCCCTGCACACCCTCGATGATTTCGCCGAGCTTCTCGGAAACCTCGCCGATTGCCTGCACGCCGCCGCGGACCTGCTCGGAGAACCTGTCCATCTCCATCACGCCCGCCGAGACGCTGTACTGCATCTCTTTGACCATCCGCTCGATATCGAGCGAGGCGACCGCTGTCTGGTCGGCGAGTCGACGGATCTCTCGGGCCACGACGAGGAATCCGAGCCCAAACTCACCCGCCTTTTCCGCCTCGATCGCCGCATTGATCGAGAGCAGGTTGGTCTGGTCGGCAACCTTGGTGATTGTGGTCACGGCGAGGTTGATGTTTGCCGCCCGCTCGCTGATCACACCGAGCTTTGCCCCGAAGGAGGAGGTCGACTCGGCAAGCTGACGCATCACGCTGTCCATGCCGTCGAGATCGCCCCGACCCTCCGCGGCCATGCTTCCGGTGCGAGAGGCCATTTGGTTGACCTCGTTCATCGTTCGCACCAGGTCCTGGCTGGTGACGGAGATCTGCTTGACCGCGGCCACAGCCTGATTGGTCGAGGATCCGTAGTCCGAGATCACCTGCTGCTGCTCGCTGGAGGTCGCCTGGATGGCCGTCGCCGTCGAGATGAGGGCCACGGACGACTGCTGAATGCGACCGATCAGTCCGCGGAGATCGTGGGTCATCTTCTGGATCGCGTCGAGCAGTTCGCTCGTTTCGTCGTCGGTCGTGCCGGCGACGTCGCTCCGCAGGTCGCCGCCGGCCACCTGTTTGGCCACAGACACCGCCGTACGGATCGGGTCGGAGATCGTGCCGGCCACCAGAAAAGCCGCCAGCGTGACACCCGCGATCGTGGCGAGGGAGAGGAGAATGATCGCGATCCGCTGCAGGCGGGCCAGGGCGAAGGCCTCATCGGTGTCCTGTTTGGCGATCAGTCCCCAGCGGAAGCTCGGGAGGTAGAGCCAGGCGGCGGCGACCTGCTCGCCGCGGTAGTCGGTGATGATCCCGTAGCCCCGGTTGCCGCGGGCCGAGTCTTGGGCGGCCTCGGCCTGGTCTTTGCCGATCGGGAGCTGCAGGCGAAAGGCGGCGTCGGTGGCATGCCGCAACGGCGCTGTCACGAGCACCGCATCCCCGCGAATCTCCCCGGTGAGGATCTCTCCGGTCGATCCGAGCCCGGCGTAATCGACGATGAGTTCCCAGACAGGCTCGGCGTTGAAGCCGAGGGCGAGCACGCCGGCGACCTGCTCGTCCTCGAAGATCGGGCTGGTTACAAAAGCCAGCGGCTCACCGGATGAGGCGTAGGAATCGAAGCCGGTGAGATCCGCCTGGAGCAGGGTGCGGGCCCGCTCGACGCCGGCGGCCAACTCCGAGGAAGCCAGCCGCCCCGTCTTCAGCGAGCTGCCCGGGGGGATCGCTCCGTCGAGTGAAAAAAGCACCCGTCCCTCGTCGTCGATCAGCAGTAGCTGGCGATAGCCGAAGGCGCTCGCGGAGTAATCGAGAAACGGTTCGAACTCGCTTCTTGTCGCCTCGATCCGGCCGGGATCTGTCTCTATCGCCGCGGAAAGCTCGCGGATGGCCCGCAGAAATGTCGGCCCGCGGGCCAGGGCGGTGCCGTCTCGGAGTCGTTCGACCGCAAATCGCTCCATGGCGGCCGCCTTGTCATCGGCGATCATGGTCAGGTTGTTGCGAACCGATGCCGAGAGGGCGTCGGAGGCGATCCGGGCGGTGACCAGCGTGAGCAGGCTGCAGGGCACCAGGGCGATCACCAGGAACCAGAACAGCAGCCGTCCGGCGATCGAGCGGCGGAGCCGCGGTGTCGAGGCAGGAGTTGTCGTGCTCATGGGAGGGTCGGCCTCCCGCTTGCCGGCGAGCTGCCGCGGGGGTTGCTCCAGCGACGGCCCCAGGCGGTGTAAAGATCACTGACAAACTGCTCCCAGTCCTGGCGGGAACGAGTCAGCGGGAAGGGCACGGGCCGCACCGCGGTGCCACTGCTCCAGACGACGTCGAACTGGCCGTCCTCGCGGATTCGGCCGATTCGCACACTCCGCCAGGCATGTTGGGTAGCCGGGTCGATCGCGAGAATGCCCTCGGGAGCGGCCAGGCTCTGGTGCCGCAGGCTGCTGCGGACCTGAACCACGTTGTCGGTGCCCGCCTCCTCCACGGCCTGCGCCCAGAGCTTGACGCTCGCATAGGCCGCCTCGATCACGTCGCTGGTCACCCGATCGCTGCCGTAGCGTGCCTTGAAACTGCGGACGAATTCCTGGTTGGCGGGGGTTTCAAGGCTCTGAAAATAGTTCCAGGCCGCGTAGTCGCCGACCATGTCGTCGCGGGGCATGATCCGCAGTTCGTCCTCGGCGAGCGCGAAAGTGATCGTGGGTGTGTCTTCCGGACTGATCCCGGCCTCGCGGAGCCGGCGGAAGAAGGCGACAGCCGAGTCACCCACCACCGACGCGAGCACCACGTCAGGCTTCTCCCGCGTGATCGCGGCGACCGCCTCCTCCACGCGGTCGGTGCCGAAGGGCACGTAGACCTCGTCGAGGCACTCGGCGCCGAGGCCCTTGATCTGGTCGCGGGCGATGGCGTTGACGCAGTGCGGCCAGATGTAGTCGGAGCCGACCAGCAGAAACCGCCGCGCTTTGAGGGTCGATGAGGCCCACTGCACCGCGGGAATGATCTGCTGGTTTGGGGCCGCTCCGGTGTAGATCACGTTGGGCGACTGCTCGAGCCCTTCGTAGGCCATCGGGTAGACCAGCAGGTGATCCGCCTTTTCGAAGACCGGAAGCACCGTCTTGCGGCTCGCAGAGGTCCAGCAGCCGAAGACGACGCAGACCTCCTCGTCGCGGAGGAGCCGCTCGGCCTCGCGGGCGAAGGTCGGCCAGTCACTCGCACCGTCGGCGATGACCCACTCGACCCGCCGACCGAGTAGCCCGGCCGCATTGACTTCCTCGAGAGCGAGCACTTCGGCATCGACCATCGACTCCTCGCTGATCGCCATCGGGCCGCTGAGGGAGTGGAGAATTCCCACACGGATCGGGCGGTGATCGACGAGCAGCCAGTCGATTGAAAACCAGACCACCAGGCCCAGGCCCACCGCCGCGAGGATCGCCAGGTAAGCCCGCAGGCTGCGACCGGCAGTTTTCCTCGGCATGGGACGGGATGCGGTCATCGATGTCTCGTCCACCATAAATCCGAAAGCCCTCGGACATGCCGCCTGCACACGCTACCGCAATCTTTACCCATCTTTCGCGACCGTGCGCGGCGAAAAGGACCGATGAATCGGGTTTCTCCCGCCCTTCCGGCGGTTTTCCCTCGGAAATTCAAGGCAGAATGTTTGCCGCCGCGACGCTCGCTCGGTAGTCTCAAGAGGGCGGAACGGACCTTATGTCTCTCAGGACAACACGCATGGCACAGGCTGACCCGACGCTGAAGCCGCAGGCGGAACGAGCTCTCGAGCGGATCGCGGGCGTGTCCGAGTGGTCGACGCGGCTCCGCGAGGACATCCTGCGGATCGCTCGGCACCCCTCAAATGTGCTGGTACTCGGGCCGAGCGGTACGGGCAAGGAACTGATCGCCCGGGCGATCCATGCGGCGAGCCCGCGTGTGGAAAAACCGTTCATTCCGGTCGATTGCGCCGTGACGACCGGTTCGCTCTTTGCGAGCCACATGTTCGGTCATGTGAAGGGAGCCTTCACCGGGGCCGTTTCCTCGGCACTCGGCTGCTTCCGGGCCGCCGACGGGGGCACGATCTTCCTCGACGAACTTGGCGAAATGGAGTTCGAACTGCAGGCCAAACTGCTGCGGGTCCTCCAGGAGCGTGCCGTCGTGCCGGTCGGGAGTCATCAGGAAATTCCGGTGAACGTCCGCGTGGTGGCCGCGACGAATCGCTCGCTCTCCGCCGAGGTCGAGCGGGGCCGCTTCCGTGAAGATCTCTACTACAGGCTCAACGTGGTGGCCATTCAGACGCTGCCGCTGAAGGACCGAGTCGAGGATATTCCGTCGATTGCGCAGCGGTATCTCTCGCAACTTGCCTCGCGGCACGGCATGCCTGCCCGCACGCTCTCCGATGCGGCGATCGACCTGCTCTGCCGGTATTCCTGGCCCGGGAACGTACGGGAACTGGAAAACGTGCTCGAGCGGGCGGTGATGTTTTCCTCCGGGGACGAGATCGAGCCCGATCTCCTCTCCTCGCTGGAGTTTGGGGATGCACCGGCTCCCGAGGCGGCCGGCGACGACTCGCCGCTCGAGAATGCCGCCCGACGCGGCGTGGTCGCCCCCACCTTGATCAGCGGTGTCTACCGGGTTTCACCCCATCCGATGGCGGGTCATGGCGTGAAGGAGCCGCGGCCGGTGGTCGGTGAATGGCCGACGCTTGCCGACGTGGAGCGGATGCACCTGGAGCGGACGCTTGCCGAGGCTCTCAACAACAAGTCGCTCACGGCGAAACTGCTGGACATCGATCGCTCGGTGCTGCGGCGAAAGCTCCAGCGGCACGGCATCGACAAGGCCGGCGGCGAGCGGCAGGGCTGAGGCTCAGCCCGCCTTGGCTCGCACTGCGGGTTGGTCATCCTCCGCCACCCGCAGCCGCAGGGTCGCCGGCGGTGGCCCGCGACGCTCCTGGCAGAAGCCGCGTGTGCCGCAGGCGAGAAACCGCGTGAGGTGGGCTGCGGGCCCTCGAGGGAATTCCTTGTGGAGGGTGGCGAGGACCTCCGTCCAGGCCAGCCCGCGACGGTAGATGATCCGGTAGGCCGCCTTGAGATCGTTGATGTCGGCGGTGGTGTGGCCGCTCCGCCGCAGGCCGACGGTGTTGAGCCCGACGATACATCCGCTCATGCCGTCGACCATCATGTACGGCGGCACGTCCTGCACCACACGGGCATGGCCGCCGACCATCGCCAGCCGTCCGATGCGGCAGAACTGGTGGATCGCAACCGCGCCGGATACGAAGGCCCGGTCCTCCACGAGTACATGCCCGCCGAGCAGGGAGTTGTTGGCGAAGATTACGTTGTTGCCGAGTGTCGTGTCGTGGGCGAGATGGGCCCCGGCCATCACGTAGTTGTTGTCGCCGATGACCGTCGCAGCGTCGGGCCTGAGCGCCCGGTGGATTGTGACCGCCTCGCGAAACACGTTGTGGTCGCCGATCTGCACGTGGCCGCTCTCGGCCGGTCGGGCCGCATGCTGCGGACGGCCGCCGACCACCGCATGCTCGCAGAATTCGTTGTGGCACCCGGCCCGAACGCCCGCCTTGATCACGACTCCGGTGCCCACAGTGCAGAAATCACCGAGCACAACGTCGTCTTCGATGCTTGCAAAGGCCGCGATCCGCACGCCGACACCGAGGCGGGCCTGGGGACTCACGGCGGCGAGGGGATGAATGCTCACGCGATGGGTGGCTCCGGACAAGACGGAAGCGGACGGCATGGAGGGTTATCGGCTTGTTTTTCCGACAGATTCAATGTCAATATTGGGGGAACGACGTCGCCTGCGACGTTTGGGCAAGCAAAGCCGAACAGGAGGACTCAAACGCATGGCCACCAGGGAAGAACGCTACGCGGCTGCAGAAAAACTCAAGGCCGATGGGAAGCTGGAGGAGGCGGTTGCGGAGATCGAGGCCCTACTCGGTGAGCATCCCGACTACGCCCTCGCCTGTTCAACGCTGGCTGCCTGGTGCACCCGGCTCGGCCGGCACGAGGAAGCGGTGCGGGCCGCGAGGCGGGTCTGCGAGCTCGAGCCGAAGGATCCGTTCAGCTACACGGCCCTTTCGGTGGCCTGCATGAAGGCGGGGCTGATTCCCGAGGCGGAGGACGCCCTGGCCCGCTCGCGAATGCTGCAGGGCTGAGAATGCTGCAGGGCTGAAAAGGTTTGCTCGGTGCCTCCCGCAACGGGCTGCACCGCTGCGGGGGGCACGGGGCTTCAGGCTCCGGCCGTCTCGCCGATGGCCGCCTGCACCGCTTGCAGCCTCTCGCGGTCGGCCGTCGAGAGCTGGGACGGGTCGAGGCCGAGTTGTTTGGCCCGCTCGAGTGACCGCCGGGCCGCGGCAAGCTGCTCGGCCTGCACCTGGGCAGCTGCAAGATGCAGATACTTCGCGGCGGTCGGAATCAGGACCGCCTCCTCGAAATCCTCGAGCGACTCGCTGGTCTGGCCTTTGGCAAGCCGCACGATCCCACGGGTGTCGAGCAGGTCGGGGTGCGGGCCGAGCTGGAGAATCGCCTGCTCGATCAAGGCCTCGGCCTCGTCGGCCGTCGCCGGATCGGCGAGGTGGAAGGCGAGATTGTTGGCCACGATCGCCCGCTGCGAGTCGGCGAGATCCTCGCGGGCAAGCAGCCCGCGGTAGATCGCCCGCACCTCGTCGGGTCGATTCTCGAGGTCTCGTAGTTCGGCTTCGAGCAGCTGGATCACCACCGAGCCGGGATCGATCCGCTTCGCCTTGGTGAAGTAGCCATCGAGTCGCGCGGCGGTCTGCGGCGAGATTGGTGTCCCCTCGGCCCGGGCGATGGTGAGGCAGGTCTGCATCACCCGCTCGAGGGCCGCGGTTTCCCAGGCCTCCTCGAGACGGTCGAGGGCCTCGGCTGTCCGGCCCTGACGGCCGAGAAACTCGGCGTAGACCAGCCCTCCGGCGGCGCTGCGTGCGGCGAGTTCACCAAGCAGTTTGTCGGCCGCCTTGTCAAAGCCGAGCTCCTCCATCAGCCCCGCGATCGATCGCAGCTGTCCGAGCTGATCGTCAGGCACCTTTTCCTTCGGCATCAGCTGCTTGGCCGCGGCGGCCGCCGCCTGTCGATCCCCCTCGGCGACCGCCAGCCTCGCCGCGAGGGCCAGCGTGGGAGGGGCGTCGGGAGCCCGCTCACGGAGCCTCGCCAGCCAGGTGCGGGCAGTCGCGGTCTCGCCGTGCTCGATCAGCTTCTCGATCAGGGCCACGTACAGTGCGAGCGGTGCGTCGGTCGCGCCGACGAGTGAAAACATCTCGCTGCGGGCATCGCCCCAGCGGCCGACCTTTTCGAGCAGTTCGGCCTTGAGCAGCCGCTGGGAGACCGAAAGCGGCCGCATCTCGCCGAGTTCGTCGAGCCGGTCGATCGCCGCCCGCCAGCTCTCCGGCTCCTGCCGGCGTGCGAGCAGCTGGACCTGGAGGGCCAGATCCTCCGCAGTGAGCCCCCCGGCGGCCTCACTGTTGGCCTTGATCAACTCGAGTGCCTCGCGGAGATCCTTGTAGCTGCCCTTGCCGGCGACGATTTCCGCGAGCGTTCGGCGGGCCCAGATACGGGCGGTCATCGCGGCGGTGTCATCCCCCTCGATCGCCAGCAGGCTCTCGAGGGGCTTGCGGGCGTCGCTGAGCTTGCCCCGCCGCACCAAAAATCCCGCCAGCCCGCGGGCCGCCAGCGGATTTCCCGGCGCCGCCTGCACCGCCTTGCGGAACCGCTTTTCGGCCTCGCCGAATTCGCCGAGGATCTCGGCTCCCTGGGCCGCGACGAGATCGTCGGTGGGCGGCTCGAGGCCCTTCACCGCCTGCTCGAGCGTCCGCTCGGCCGCGGCCCGGTCGTCGCCGGCGACCTCCAGCGAGACCAGGGCCAGCCAGGGCTCGGGCCGCTCGGGGGCCAGTTCGGTGACCCGGCGGAAGGTATCGCGGGCCCGCTCACGCTGCTCGGAACGGGCCAGCAGCTGCCCCAGCCACATCAGCTCGTCGGGGTTGTCGCTGTCGGCGGCCACGGTCCGCTCCGCGAGTGCCACCGCCTCGTCGAGTTTGCCTTCGCGGAGCTGGAGTTCGGCCGAGATCCGGTCGAGACCGGCCGTCTGGTCCGGCGAGAGCATCGCCAGAGCCTGCTCGGCCTCCTCCACCCTGCCCGAGGTGTAGAGCAAAGCCACAAGCTGCCGAACCACCTGCACGTTGCCGGGCGAAAGCTGCAGCGCCCGCTCGAGCCGGGTGATGGCCGAGGGGATGTCGCCCTCGATGCGGTCGATCTCGGCGAGCCGCTGCTGGACCTCCGCCCAGCCCTCGCGGGAGTTTTCCGCCTCGATCAGTTCGGAGCGAGCCTGGGCGAGCTTCTGCCGCTGCGAATCGGTCAGACCCGCGTCGCTCGCCGCGCTCTCGTCACTCTGCTTTTGCTGTTCGAGCTGCACCTCGAGGATCAGCGACGCGGCCTCGGCCAGCCGGGCCTCGCCGCTCGACTCGCCTGCCGCCTCCGCAATCCCGCGGGCCGCCTCCTGCACCTTCTCGAGATCGCCCTCGACGCGGGCAAGGTCAAACAACGCCGAGCGGGCGACGATGTTGCCCGGGTCTTCTTCGGCCAGCGATGTCCAGATTCGTCGCGCGTCGCCCCGCTTGCCAATCTGGCCGTAGAGCCCGGCAATCCCGGCGAGCACCCGCTGTCGCGACGTCGGCTCGAGCGATGCCGCCCTCGCCTCGAGCTTCTGCAGGGCCTCGGTCGCCTCCTCGCCCGGCTCGCGACAGGCGATGCGGCCCTCGATCAAGAGCGTTGCCGGCTCGTTGCGGACTTCTTCGGGGGCCGCGGAGATGGCGGCGAGCGCCTCCTCGGGCTCTCGGAACCGCATCAGCAACGTCGCGTAGGCTCCCAACAGGCCGCCCTCTTGGGGAGCGGCCCGCACCGCGGCGGCCAGGTTTTCGATCGCCTCGTCGGTCTTCTCCTGCCGCACGAGCAGGTCGGCCCGCAGAATCGCCAGCTGGCTGTCGGAGACGTCCTCGGAGGCGGCAAGCCTCTCGAGCAATTCCTCGACCCTCGCCCAGCCACGCTCCTCGGCCGGACGCTGGACTTGATCGCGAATCCGCAGTTGCAACAACGGGTTCCAAATCTGCGGGTACTTCGGCAGATCGTCCGGGGGCAGCGTCGAGGCGACCAGTTCGTATTCGGAGAGGGCCTCCTGCCAGCGACCCGAGGCCGCGAGCGCGGCAGCGGTGCCCACGCGTGCCGCCACCGATTCGGGGCTGCCCGAGAGCACCCGCTGGTTCGCCTCGAGCTGCTGGTCGTACTGCCCGAGCTGCTCGTAACACTGTCCCAGCAGGAGGTCGATCTGGCGGGTCAGACCGGGCGAGGCGACCACCATCGGTCGCAGGTCCTCCAGCCGCCGCTTGGCATCGAGCCACTTCCGCCTGACAATCAATAGTCGTGCTTCGAGCAGCCTGACCGCGGGACTCTGGTCGCCGAGCGTGCCACGCAACGACTCGAGAACCCCGTCGAGTTCGTCGAAGGCCCGCTGCTGAAAGAGGGTGTCGGCGAGCAGGAGCAGGAGGCCCGCCTGGCCCGGATTTTTCTCGATCCCCTCGCGCAGAACCTCGACGGCCTTCTCCGGCTTGTTCAGCCGCAACGCCGCAATCGCCAGCCCCCGCACCACCCGCTCGTCGTCGGGAAAGAGCTCCTTGGCCCGGCGGATCGCGGCCGCGGCGTCGGAGAAGTCTTCCTCGTCTTTTTTGAGGTCAAACTCCGCAAGCAGGCAGTCGAGGTCGTCGGGGGCGAGTTCGAGTGCCTTGGCCACGTCCCGGGCGGCTGCCTCGCGGTCGTTCTGGTCGAGGTGCCAACTGCGAAGCGCCAGCCAGGCTCGCGGATCATCCCCCGAAACCTCGACAAGCCGCTCGAGCACCGTGGCGGCCTCGTCCTCGGCCCGCAGCTCCTCGGTGAACAGTGCCGCCAGCAGCACGTAGGCGCCCACGGCGTCATCGGGCGGGCTGACGCCGTCGAGAAACTCGCGGCTCGCCCGATCGTAGCCGAGCAGTTCGGCGAGCACCGCGGCGGCCTCGTCATACCGGCCGGTGCCGGCGAGTGATCGGGCCAGGAGCATGTCGATCTCGGTGGCAGTCAGGAGGCGATCGGGATCATCCTTCTCGCCGGCAGGCTCGTCCCCGGTGTTCTCGCCGCCGCCGTCGTCCCGGCCTGCGGCCATCGCGTCGGTGAGCTTCCGCCGCTCCTTGAGAAACAGGAGGTGCTCCCTGGCGTCGCCGGGCCGTCGGATCGCCAGCTGAAACTGAGCGAGCCGCTGCCGAATCAGTTCGTTCTCCGGATCCTTGCGAACTGCGGCCTCGAGCGTGGCGTAGGCCCGCGAGATGTCGCGTCGCACGGCCCCGGGAGAGGCGGCCCGCTCGAGGAGCAGTTTGGAGAACTCCGCATAGGCGTCGGTATCCTCCGGCCGCATGCCGACATACCGGGAGAGGAGTTCGAGGGCCTCGCTCTTCCGGCCCGCGTCGAGGGCCTCGCGGGCCCGCGTGAACAGGCTGCCGGCATTCCGGTCGACCTGCCAGCGGTGCAGGAAGAAGATTCCCACCACGCTCACCACGAAAAAAACCATGAGCGCGAGGATGAATTTGACGTTGAGCCGCCTCATGGGTGTCTGGAACCTCCGCGAAAGACGCGTCAAAGGGGGACGGGAAACATGGGCCGGCACGTGCCTCCCATCTTCCCGAGTATGCCAGAAGCGTCCATCTCCGGCAGGCCCTCGGGATCCGCACCTCTGAAAGGGAATCCGATTGAAGAAACCCGGCGGAATGGGTCGATAATCCGGCCTGACGGGACGATGTGGTTTGTGTGAGACCCCTGCCGCGGCCGAAAACCGTGGCACGCCCGAGAATGGAATCTGCCGTGCTCCACCAGCGATCGCATCTGACCCTCCTGCTGTCGGGCCTGCCGTGCGGGCCGCGTCTGCTCGTTGCCGCTCTTGTTGGGGTGATGGCCGCAAGCCCCGCGGTTCCCGCCAGCGCCGAGGTGCTGCCCCCGTTGGGCTCCCGATCCGCAGGGCCTCGAGCTCCCGAGGCTGACCGCAAAGCCGTGTTTGAGCCGGTCCATCGGAAGATCACCGAGGCGGTCGAAGCGGCCCCCTCTCGACCCAATGCCTACCGCGACCGTCATCAGGCGGCGTGCGGCGATGCCTGTCAGCCTGCCGCAGGCGGCTGTGGCGAGTGCGGCGGCCGCTGCGTCGGCCCCTGCGTGGTGCGACCCGACCGC
>Ga0180436_10001973_pt1 | contig 19766 bp, 13 predicted proteins | sample SS_ome_2_FD_132434 | JGI IMG/M metagenome (GOLD analysis project Ga0180436, IMG submission 132434) | Hypersaline lake sediment archaeal communities from the Salton Sea, California, USA - SS_3_S_2 metaG | ecosystem: Environmental > Aquatic > Non-marine Saline and Alkaline > Hypersaline >...
AGGATCACCAAGAGCAGCAGCACCACCGTGCCGCAAACGGCCAACCTGTCTCGCAGGAACCGCTGCCGCGCCATCTGCATGACGCTTCGGCTCTGATAGGGCGATTCTGCGTTCAGAGCGAGAGCCGCCTGCGCCCGCGCGTCCGTTTCCCTTGCTTCTGTCATGCTATCTCCATCGCCGCGGTGCAGTGCCAAACGGCATCAGTCGGCGCGGATGCGCGGATCCAACGCCATATAGGCCACATCCGAGAGCAGGCTGCCCAACAGCACCATCAATGAGCTGATCACCAACACGCCCATGATGATCGGATAGTCGCGCTTGGTCGCAGCGTGATAGGCCAGCCGCCCCATTCCGGGCCAGCCAAAGATTGTCTCGGTGACCAGAGCACCGCCCACCAGCGAAGGGAGCGACAGCCCAATCAGTGTCGCCACGGGGATCAGGGCGTTGCGCAAGGCATGCCGCACGATCACCAGCCTTTCGCCGAGTCCCTTGGCACGAGCGGTCCGCAAATAGTCCTGGCCAAGCACCTCGAGCATGCTGCTACGTACATAGCGGTTCCATCCCGCCACGTTCAGAATCGAGAGGATGCTGGCCGGCATCAGCAGATGCTTGAGAAGGTCCCAGCGGCTCTGCTCTTGCCCCAAGGTGTACATGCCGCCCGAGGGCAGCCATCGCAGCTTGACCGAAAAGAGCAGAATCGCCATCAACCCGAACCAGAATGCAGGGATCGAAACACCAGCGGTGCTCAGCACCGTGGCCACATTGTCGAGTAGCGTATGACGCTTGACGGCCGATATCACGCCCAGCGGGATGGCGATTAGCAGACTGATCAGTAGCGACGATACGGTCAACAGCAGCGTGTTGGGTAGGCGGTCGAGAATGTTCTCGGCCACCGACGTCTGATCAATGTACGAGATGCCCATTTCGCCTTCGAGCAGTCCGGCAAATTCACCACGGCTGTTGGGCACCACACCCAGCCAGACCAAATAGCGCTTCCACATCGGCTGATCTAGCCCCATGTTGGTGCGGATTCGCTCAATGTCGGCCGGCTTGATGTCCTTGTCCAGTTCGAGGCGGGCCAGCGGGCCGCCTGGAGTCAGGTTGATCAGCACAAAGGTGATCAGTGTGATGACCAAAAAGACGGGGATCGCCTGCAACAGGCGCTGCGCGATAAAACGGCTCATAGATCACACATTCATCCATCATTGTGGGCTGGACCGACTCGTGCCGGCCCAGCCCGTTCAGAACCTAGGCTATTCGACCCACCACATGTGCGCGTTGTCCCAACGGTTGATGTCGTTCGGATCATAGCCGTGGAGCCGGCTATTCCAGCACTCGGTCGCCCGTCGGAAGTAGATGATCGGCGAGGGCACCTCTTCCGCCAGGATGGCCTGCATCTGGTAGTAGAGGTCCTTGCGCGTCTCGACGTCGGTCGTCTCGAGCGCGGCGTCAATAATCTTGTCCAGATCGGGATTCGAGTACTTGTTGAGGTTGAATCCAGCGCCGTACGAGTCGGTGTGCCACATCGCCTTTTGGTCGGGATCGACGTCCCAACCAAAGCCGACCACCACCACCTGGTACTCGTAGGTCTTCATCAACATGTCCAGCAGCGCGTTCCACTCAACGGCCGTCGGAATCGCCTCGACACCTACCTGCGCCCAGAATTGCTGCATGGCAACGATCGACTGCTCACGCTCCTGGTTGCCGGCGTTGGTGGCCAGCTCAAAGCTGAGAGGTGTCCCATCCTCGACAGCCATTACGCCATGCGCCTCGCGGATTCCGTCGCCATCTTCATCGCGCCAACCGGCCTCATCGAGGAGCTCCATGGCCTTGTCGGGATCGTACGGATAGAGCGGACCGTTGTCCGGGTTATGCGCCCAGGAGAGCGGCGGAACCGTCGACTGTGCCACGTCCGCAAGGCCAAAGGCAATGCTGTCGGCCATGGCCTGACGGTCGAGGGCCAGTAGCAGCGCTTGACGGGTGCGAACATCCTGGAACAGCGGCGTCTTTTCGGTATCCAGGTTGTAGGCATAAAAGAGGAACGAAAACTCGGGATATGCTTTGCAGTCGATCCCCTCTGTGGCCTGGGCTTCCTCCCAGAGCGCCGCCGTCACCTCAGTAATGTCCACTTCGCCCGTCTGCAGCTGAGCAAAGGCCACCGTCTGGTTCTCGACGACCTTAAAGTAGAACTCGTCGGCCTTGGGCGCGCCCTCGAAATAGTCTGGGTTTGCGACCAGCTTGATGTGATCGTCCTTGACCCACTCGACAAACTTGTAGGGCCCGGTGCCAATTGGCTCTGAGGTGTTGAACGCCGCCGTGTTGAACTCTTCCGGGCTCAGTTCACCCAGGATGTGCTCGGGAATGATGTGATAGGCGTCCTTGCAGCAGAGCCAGGAGGCATCCACGCGGTCCAGGGTAAACTCGATGGTATAGTCATCCAGCACGACAATGTTCTCTGGCTGGAGCAAGCCCTCAAAGTCGGCCCGGCGCGGCGAGTTGATGTCAGGGTTGAGGATCGACTGGAAGGTGAAACGCACGTCGTCAGCCGTGAATGGCTCCCCATCATGCCAGCGGACGTCGTCACGCAAGTGATAGGTGATCGTCATCTCGTCTTCCGACACGTCCCACGACTTGGCCAGATCGGGGATGACGCTGGCGTCCTTGGGGTCGAGCTGGATCAGCCCGTTGAACATCATGTTGATGCTAAACTGCGAGGCGTTGTCGTTATAGAGAATCGGATTGAGGTTCTCGGCGTCCGAGAAATCACAGTAGATGAACGTTCCACCATCGGTTTCCTCTGGCGTCGCCGTGACGACCTTGACCTCCGGTGTTCCCTCGACGATGACGGTCTCTTTGACGATCTCTTTCTGAACGACCGTCTCTTTGACCACCTTCTCGATAACCTGGGGGTCCTTGGGCGCGCAGCCCGCCAGCACCATCAGGGCGACGACGGTCAGAACCAGGATCGCCTGACACTTGTTCCGCATTGCCATTCTCCTCTCGCTTGGTATGTGCCCGAATCGCCACACCGTCGCGCGGCGGCCGAGCGATAGATAGTCTCAGTATAGGGGCCGCAGCATCGCCTTTGACCGGCCAATCGGCTATGCGGACCTACTGCAAATGGTTCATTCGCCCTGCCCGGCATCTCATTCATTTGTCGCCCTGCCTACATCAAATGATGTAGGCCCATGTATTGACCGTTGGCCGCTCTCTGCGATCCGGCTATACTGGGTCCCACAGCGAAAGTGAGTCGACATGCCTGCGACAGCCAACGGCGCCTTTGGCGCGCTACGAGACAGCCTCATTACGCTCCGCGATCTCCTCCCGGTCCTGGCCGAGGAGAGCGGGCCCCCGACCGGCGACGTCGCGGATTGGCTGGAGCGGCTGGGGCACAACGCGCTGCCGGCCCTCTCCTTTGAGCAAGCGACCCTGGTCGTGGCCGTCTGCGGTGGCGGCAGCACGGGCAAGTCGACACTGTTCAACAGCCTCGCGGGGCAAGAATTGTCCCTGGCCGCCTTTCGCGCCGGCCTGACACAGCGAATCGTACTGGCCGCTCATCCGGACACCATTGCAGGTCCGGCTGCCGCTGGCGCGCTGTTCCACCGTCTGGATCAGGCGCCCCAGGCCTGGACCGCAGCCGAACGCGCCGGCCAACCGGGTCCGCCCCTCTTTGCCAGTTCGCGAAACGTGCCCCCCCACCTGGTATTGGTCGACACACCCGATTTCGATACGGGGGATGGCGGAGAACTCGCCAACCGTCGGCGTGCTCTTCCCATCCTGCGTACTGCCGAAGTGCTGATCTATCTGTTCACCAACACGGTCTATAACAACCGCTCCAATACGGCCTTTATGTCCAAGCTGGTGGGCGGCATCGGGGGACGCCCCACCATTCTGGTTTACCGCGTCTCGCGCGTGGCCGACGACGACCTGGCCATCGAACACTGTCGCCACGTTGCGCAGCAGCTCTATGCCGGCGCAGACGCGAACGGCTGGCCCTCGGAGGTGGTCGGCGTCTATCGCATCCACGAGTCGGACGCCGTCGCGCGCGGCGAGCACGCACCAGAGCTACTTCCTCTGACCGCCATCACCGCCGGCCGATCCTTACCCCGGCTCCTGCAAGAGCTGGACGCGGCCGCCATCAAGCGCTGGGTGCTGGCCGACGACCTCTCCCGCATCACGATCGGCGCCCGCGAGCAGTATCGTCTCGTGCGCCGTCAAGCCGAGCTGGCGGCCCTCTACCGTCAGGGACTCGAGACCGCGCTGCGCGCCAGCGCTCTGCAGGGGCTGGGGAGCTTTCCGGCGCGAGAGGCGCTGCAATTGACAGCACAGCTCTTTGCCCAGACCTCTCCGGGGCACGTGCGCGTGCTGCGCACCATCGGTCGTGCCGTCGGCGCCCCGCTGCGAGCTGTTCGCGCCTTTGGTCGACAGATCGGCCGATGGATCGATAGCGCCCCTGTCGAGGCGAACGATCCGCAGGAAGTGTTGGCTCACGATCTGCTGCTGGCCGCCAACGGGTTGCGCAATGACTTGCTCGCTGGCCAACTGGTGGTACAGACACAGGCCAGTGATGTCTTGGCGCACCGCGCCCAGGCTCTGGCCCAACAACTTGGCGAGTCGCAGCATTCGCCCGCTGTCGAGCGACTAGCGCGCGGACTGGTCAACGTCCACATACCGGAGCCTGAGCTGCTGGCGAGTGAGCGCGCGGCCCTCACAGCGCAGGACTGGTCGGAGGTGACCGACCGCTTGTCGGCGTCGGCGCGCGCACTGGCCGGTATGCCGCGCGATATCGAGAGGGAGCTGATCGACGCAGCCACATCCTTCCGCCAGGAGATGAACTGGCGCCAACGACTGCGGGAAACCTTCTTTGCCTCGCTGGCCGTCGTTCCGCCGATTCTCGGCGTGACCTATACCTTGCTGACCGCCGATCCGGTGGCGGGGAGCGGCCTGGTCTTTCACATCGAAGGGATTCTCGGACTCAACGACCTGTGGGCCCTGGTCTCGATCCCCGCCTCTGCCGGGCTGGATGAGCAAGATCGGCACCAACTCCAGGCCATGCTCCAGCCGGCCTTTGAGGTATGGCTGTCGCGTCGGGTGGCCGGCCTCAGCCAGGCGCTGGCCGATAGCATCTGCCCTCAGCTAGTCCGACGTCTGGAATCGGCCACGGCACCCGATGATCCCCGATTCGCACAAGTCGAGGGGGCCCTGACCCAGTTGGAGAGTGCCCCATGAGCCCTGGTCTGCTCCGCTCCGCAGTGGGAGCCGAACTGGCACTCCAGTCGGCCGGACAGCTCGGATACCTGGTCGCCGAACTCGAGGCCATCGAGCGGATCGTGTCCGACGCACCGCTGTGGCTGCCGTCCCAACCGCTGGCCAGGCAAATCCACTGGGTGCGCCAAGAGCTGACGCGCATCGAGGCAACTTGGGCCTCTAAACTGGTGGTCGCGATTGCAGGGCCCTCTGGCGCCGGCAAGTCGACCTTGCTCAACGCCCTGGCGAACGCAGAGCTGTCGCCCACAGGGCTGAACCGCCCGACGACGCGCGAGATCGTCGTCTACTGCCAGTCCGAGGTCGACTTGGGCCATCTGCTCGACGACTGGCCCGCCGAGCATCTCCGTATCCACAGCGACCCGCTCGCTCGCGGCCTGGATCACTTGATCCTGGTCGACACGCCCGACACCAACACCTTGCCAGAGAACCAGGCCATTCTTGCCCAGGTGCTCGATTCGGCCGACCTGATCCTGGCCGTCCTCAGCGCCGCCAACCCCAAGCTGCAGGACAACATCGCCTACCTGCAGCCCTATGTGCAACGGGTCGGCCCCAGCGCCGTGGTGCCCATCCTCAACGCCGTCGACCGTATCACCGCCGATCAACTGCGGATGGACGTCCTCCCCGATGCTACCCGCCACCTCAGCAAAGTCTGGGGCCTCGAGTCGCCGCGAGTGTATGCCATCTCGGCACGAGCGCATACGCCGAGCGGTACCATTCATGATGACGAGCTGCCGCTGCATCGCATCGACGAGTTCTCAGCGCTGCAGGCCTTGTTGCGAGAGCAGCTCGATAGCGCCCATCAGGTCGTCGACCGTCGGCTAGCCCGCGGAGAACACCTCTTGCGATTGCTGCGAACGCAGGTCGCGTCTGCGCTCGCCGAGACCGCTCCCCAACGCATCGAGGCCCAAACCGCGCTGCAGCAACTGAGCAACACGCTCGCCGATGAGTCCACCGCCCAGGTGCGGGCCGACCGCGCCTCTCTGACACAAGCCCGGCGCCTAGTGACCGTCGGAATGGCCGCTAACTGGTGGGGACCCGTCGGCTGGCTGGTCGCCATCTGGGGTGCGATCGTCCGCTGGACGCATCAGGATGCCCGCCGAGGCGAGATCGCCGGGATAGGCGGAGCCGCCTGGGTCTCGCGCCTGGAGCGAATCACCGCTCGGCTGTGGCCCCCGGTAGCCGACAGTCTGGTTGCCGCCGGCATACAGTCTTCGGTACGACAGGCAGCGTTTATGCGGCAGCAATCGGAGCGTCAGGCCGAAATGATCGAATCGCGCACCACCCAGGCCTGGAGGAGCGAGGTCGCGCGGCTCGTACGGCATCTTTCGGCTTGGCCGCTGCAACTTCTGCTCAACGCAGCGCCCATCGGTATGCTTGGCTGGATCGGCGTGGCCAGCGTGCGCGCCTTTGTCACGGAATCGGTGCTCCCCACTGGCTACTATCAGAACGGAGGCATCGCCACGCTCACGGTCTGGCTGGCAGGCTTGATCCTGCTGCAGATCATCACGTCGTTGGCCTGCTCCTGGATGCTACCCCGGCGCATCGGCAGGGCGCTCCGCACCGACCTACAGGGCGTTCCTCTCGCGACGTTGCGCCAGCAGATCGAGACTCTCGCCGATCTGGAACGGAGGCTCTCCGAGGTAGACCGTGTCCGCTGAGACCAGAACACGCCTGGGCGCGTGGCTCCGCCTGGCCATGGCAGGTCTGGCACTGCTGTTGCTGGCCCTCCTCACTCTCGATGACTTGCTCGCCTATCGCAGGGCCAACGTCGGCATCGAGAGTGGCTGGTCACGCCGGGCTCCCCTGGTCCAGCACCCTCGCTACATGATCAACACCGACCTGCAGGGATGCGAGCGCAGCGTCATCGACGCGCAGCTCTCCGCCATTCGCGCCACCGGCGTCGACACCGTTCGCCAGCGCTTTGCCTGGGACATACTCGAGCCGCGGCAGGGCGCCTGGGACTGGTCCTGGAGCGATGCGCTGGTCGCGTCGGCCGAGACCCACGATCTGCACATCATCGCCATCCTCGACGCGGCCCCCGACTGGGCTCGCCCCGAGTGGGAGCAGGCCAATCGCTGGGCCCCACCGACCGATGTGGCCGACTATCAGCGGTTCTGCCGGGCCGTCGCCGAGCGCTACCAAGGGCGTCTGTTCGCCTACCAAGTCTGGGATCAGCCGAACATCCACCCCCACTGGGGCCAGGGCGCCATCGATCCCGGGCGTTATGTCGATCTGCTGACTGCCGCCAATCAGGCGATCCGCGCCGCAGACGCGCAGGCCACCATCGTCTGCGGCGCGCTGGCCCCCAACATTGAGTGGTCCGGCCGCAACATGAGCGACCGTCGCTTTCTGCAAGAGATCTACCGTCTCAAGGCGCAGGATGCCTTTGACGTGGTCGCCTGCAAGGCCTATGGCTTTTGGAGCGGCCCCGACGACCGCCGACTGGGCGACGACGTCCTCAACCTCAGCCGTACCATCCGGCTGCGCCGCGAGATGCTTCGCCATGGGGACCGCGAGACACCGCTGTGGGCCGTCGAGGCGGGCTGGTGCGCGCTTCCAATCGATTGGCAGGGCGATCCCGCCCCCCTCGGCTCTGACACCCCCAATCTGCAGGCACAGCGGCTCAGCCGCGCCCTGGAACGCATCCGCCAGGAATGGCCCTGGATGGGCCTGGTCGCAGTGGGCATTTGGCAACCGAACGCCGAGGCGAACGACCCCACCTGGGGTTACTCGCTAACGACGCCAGAGGGCGAGCCGTCCACCCTGCTCGAGGCCATCACGCCGGCGCTCCTCCAGGGGGCCTCGCCGAACCTGGATGCCGGCCGCTATTCCCTCACCGAGAACAGGCATCCGCTGTGGGACCGGAACAACGCCTTTAGCTTCAGGGGCACCTCGCTGGCGGTGTGGGTCCACGGGGCCACAAGCGACGGCGAGGTCACGGCCACGATTGATGGCCGGGCCTACACATCGCGCTATCGCGCAGATCAGGGCGCCGCGCGACTGATCCTCGCCCGCAACCTTCCGCTGGGACAGCATTTCTGCACCATGCACACACCCGACGACGCTCCCACGATCACCCTGATCCAAGTGGGCGCCCACCGACCCTGGTTGGATATGGCGCTGCCCCTGGCCACCGCCCTACTGGTAAGCACCTTGCTGCTCCGTGCTGCGATACGCGCCGCTCAACATAGTGGCTGGCGTGAGGCCTGGACATGGTGTCGTGGCCAGACCAGTCGTCTTCCTGAGACGATCCAGATCGGAGTCGTCGTGCTCGGATACGCGCTGACCATGGGAGCGCCCTGGGGCGGCGTCCGCCTTCTGGGTCTGCTAGTCTATGGCGCCGGCGCGCTGTTCCGACCCGATGTTGCTCTGCTGACCGCGATCTGGAGCATCCCCTTTGCGCCTGTCCGCGTTCGGTTGGGTCCGGGATCTTTCGGCCCCGCCGAGATCAGCGTGCTCGTAGCAGCCGTCGCCTCGGGTTGGCAGTGGTTGGCGCAAGCTACGCGCTCACGCCCGCGCCCGCGATTCGGACACGGCTGGCACCTGCTGGACTGGACCGTTCTGGCCCTCGTCACAGTCTCAATGGCCACTTGCTTCTGGGCCGAGTACCAGCGCGAGGCGCTGCGCGAGTTGCGCGTGGTCATCCTCGAACCAGCCTTGCTCTATCTGCTGCTTCGCCGCCCGCCCGAGGCCTGCGCCCGCAACGTTCTATGGGTCAAGACGCTCGTGGCATCGGGAATCGCCGTGGCGCTGTACGCTCTGCTGCTCTATCCCACCGCAGCAGGCGTCATCGAGGCTGAGGGCGTGCGCCGGGCCCGCGCGTTCTATGGATCACCAAACAACCTGGCGCTAGTGCTCGAGCGTCTGATCCCAATGGCGCTGGCGCTCGGCCTTTGGGGTCGAACATCCCGCCAACGATGGGGTTGCCTGGTCGGCGCGGGCCTGATGACGCTTGCCCTCTTGCTCTCCTTTTCGCGCGGCGCCATCCTGATCGGCCTGCCAATTGGCCTCGGTTTGCTGCTCTGGCTCAAGGGCGGGCGAACACGTTGGGTCATCGCGATCATCGCGATCATCGGCGGCGTCGCCCTGATTCCACTGCTACGCACCGAGCGGTTCGCGTCCCTGCTCGACCTGTCGAGCGGCACAGCCTTTGTGCGCACCAACTTGTGGCTCTCGTCGCTCGAAATGGTCCGCGATCATCCCCTGCTGGGGTTGGGGCTGGACCAATTCCTCTACTACTATGGTGACTATGCCTACGAGGGGGCGCTGGTCGATCGTTGGCTAAACCATCCGCACAACATCGTGCTGGATTTCTGGCTGCGCCTGGGACTCGCTGGCCTGGGCGTTCTGATCGCCATGGGCATCGCCTATGTGCGCGCCTTCCGCCAGGGACTGCGAAGGGCCGGGGCGGAGCAGCGCGCACTGGTCCTGGGCCTCGCAGTGGCAGTGGTCGCCGCTCTGGCGCACGGAGTAATCGACGCGGGGTTCTTTGTTGTCGAGTTGGCATACTGGATGCTCCTGGCCGGCGCCCTCTTGGTCAACGTAGCCCGACGATCAACCTGCGCGGAACACGGTACAGAGTCTTGACGCATTTAGGCGTATCGTGTATAATACTGGCGCGTTTGTTTAGGCAACCCTAATCTTTTGTCCCCGCCGATGGGCTCATAGGTGAGACGTGAACAAGAACCATTCCTGCAGACTCTCGGACCTTTCCACTGGGGACAGAGGCACGATGGCCGCGCTCGAAGGCGGCTCTGGTTTCGTCGGACGCATGTCGGCCCTGGGATTTACCCCAGGCGCCGAGATCGCGGTGCTACGCAATCCCGGGTTTGGACCCATCATTGTACGCGTCCTCGATACGCAGATCGCCCTCGGGCGCGGTCAGGCGAGCAAGGTGCGCGTCCGCGTCAGAGGATAGCAGAACATGACACCCCCAATAACCGCACGCATAGCGTTGGCTGGACAGCCCAACGTAGGCAAGAGCACGGTTTTCAACATCCTCACCGGCCTCAATCAACATGTGGGCAACTGGCCCGGCAAGACTGTCGAGCAGCGCACCGGCTCGTTCCTCCACGACGACATCACCTTTGAGATCATCGACCTCCCAGGCACCTACTGCCTGACCGCCGCCTCGCCCGAGGAGACGGTTACGCGAGACTATATCATCCGCCAGCAACCCGACGTGGTCATCGCCGTGATCAACGCTGCCTCGCTTGAGCGCAACCTGTACCTGGTGGCCGAACTGCTGGCCCTGCCCGCGCCGCTCGTCATCGGCCTGAACATGATGGACGTCGCCAAGCAGGAGGGGTTTGAGATCGAGCCCGACGTCCTGTCGGCTGCCATCGGCATCCCCGTCGTCCCCATGACAGCCGCCCGAGGCGAAGGGGTTCACGAACTGATCGACGCCGCCGTCAGGGTGGTGCAAGAGGGCCCGGGCCAAGCACCGTCGCGCCCCGTGATTCGTGAGGACCACCGCGCCATCAAAGCCCAGATTGAAGAACTGATCGCTGGCCACGTGCCCACTCCCTACCCCACCGACTGGGTGGCGCTCAAACTGCTGGAGGGGGACCAAGAGATCACCCGCTTGATTCAGTCCGAGCTTCCTCCCGACCTCTGGGACACGCTGCAGACCATCCTCTTCCGCCACGAGGACGCCATCATCGCTGTGGCCGGGGGACGGTATGAGTGGATACGTCGCATGACACGCGCAGCACTCAGGCGCCCCCGCGGAGGACGCATTACCCTAACCCAGCGCATCGACAGTGTGGCAACGCATCCCTTTGGTGGCTTGGTGCTGCTGGCGATCATTCTGGGCTTGATCTTTGGCCTGACCTATGCCGTCGGCGGACCGATCCAAGAATGGTTGGCCGCGATCGTGGTGCAAGGTCTGGCCGACTGGGCCACCCAAGCGCTGGCCTCCGGCCCCAGCTGGCTTCAGGGACTCGTCGTCGACGGCATCATTGGCGGCGTGGGTACGGTCCTGACCTTTTTCCCGATTCTGGCGGTCTTTTTTGCCGGCATGGCGATCTTGGAGGACACCGGCTATATGGCGCGTGCCGCCTATGTGATGGACCGATTCATGCACGCCCTGGGCCTGCACGGCAAGAGTTTCATCCCGCTGTTCCTGGGGTTTGGCTGCAACGTCCCTGCCATCATGGGCACCCGCATCATCGAGTCGCGCTCCAGTCGTTTGCTGACCATCATGCTGGCGCCGTTGGTTCCCTGCACAGCACGTCTGGCCGTCCTGGCCACGCTGGTACCGATCTTTTTCCCCAAGCGCGCTGGGCTAGTCTCTTGGGCATTGACTGGTCTGCCGCTGGTGGTCCTGGCCATCTCGGGCGCTCTGATCAACCGTTTCGGACTGCGTGGCCAGCAATCGGCCTTTATCATGGAGATGCCGCTCTATCACCGGCCCAACGCCAAGACGATTCTGCTGCTAGTCTGGCAGCGCATCGTGGCCTTTGTGCAAAAGGCCGGCTCGGTCATCCTGATCGTCTCGGTCATCATCTGGGCACTGGCCGTGTTTCCCAATGGCGATATCGATAGCAGCTATATGGCCGGCATTGGACGGTTTCTCGAACCGATTGGGCGCCTGATGGGCCTGGGCTGGAAACCCCTCGTGGCACTGCTGACCAGTTTTGTCGCCAAAGAGAATGCTGTGGCCACCCTGGGTGTGCTCTATGGTGTCGGGGAGAACAGCAGCGCCCTAGCGCAGGCCCTGGCAACGGGGCTATCCACACCGTCCGCCCTGGCCTTTTTGGTCGCCGAGATGCTCTTTGTTCCCTGCGCCTCGACCTTGGCCGTCATCAAGCAAGAGACGGGCTCTTGGAAGTGGGTCGGCATCAATGTCGCCTTTCTCACCGGCCTGACCTTGGTCGGCGGCATCATCGCCTTCCATACGGCCGCCCTTTTGGTCTAGGCCGTCCCGCAACAGAAACAGGCAAAACGGCCCGCTCGGAGAGCGGGCCGTCGCGTGCATGCGTTTTGGGGTGCCCCTAGGCCCAGGGCAGAAAACAGACCTTGATGGCCTCCTGGGCCTCGAGCAGTTTGACCGCCCTGTCGTATTCTGAGAAGGGCAGGCGATGGGTGACCATCGGCGTCAGATCGACCTTGCCCTCGGCGATCAGGCCCATGGCGTACTCGGCCGACTCGCGAAAGTGCCCCTGGTAGCCAAACAGCTTGAGTGTGTTGTGAAAGTAGGGGTAGGGCTCGCGCTGCACGCCAAAGATGGCAGCGATCTTGTCGGTGTGATCCATCAAATAGCCCATCGAGGGCCAGCCCCCCACGCAGTCGATCGAGACATCCAGAGCGCCAGCGGTCCGACGCTTTGGAAAGTTCTTGCCCTCGTCAGTGCGTGGATCGATCGTCCGGTCGGCAGCGCCCATTTCCTGGGCGAGTGCCATTCGCTCGGCGGAAAAGTCAAAACCCACCACCTCGGCCGCGCCCTCTGCTTTGCACATCTGCCCGGCGATCACGCCCGCGGATCCGAGCCCACTGATGCCCACAACCTGTCCGGCAATGGCCTTGGCCTCTTTGAGGTCCAGAATCGTGGTCGAGATGCACATCGCCAGCTCCAGTGAGGCGACCTGTCGGTCCTCGAGATGGTCTGGCACCTTGAGCAGGTGGAACGCGTCCTGAATGACATACTGCGCATAGCAGCCCCATCGGTCATGTCCCTGGTCCTTCCACGAGGCCACGCGATCACCCGGCTCCAGTCCCTTGACATCGGGACCCACCTGGTCGACCAACCCGACCATCTCGTGCCCCGGCTGCCCAAAGGTGTAGGGGAACGGCACGGGTCCGGCCTTTGCAAACATCGGCCTGGCGCGATAGATATGCATGTCCCAGTGGGGGCAAGTGTTGACCTCGGTTACTCGGACCAAGACCTGATCGGCCACTGGCTGCGGGATATCGACCTCAACGACGCGCGCGTCGGCCTCGCCAAAGATCTGTAAACCTGTCATCTTGCCCATGTGAGCACTACCCCCATCACTTGATCACGGTGGTTACGAATGAGATCCCAGGCCTCGGCGGCCTGCTCAACCGACATCTGATGACTGATCAGCGGTGCCGTCGAGAGTTTCTTCAGCGCGATCAGCTCGAGCGTCTCGTCCATCCGCTTTGTCGTCCAGCCCGATGGCGCATGCACCGACTTTTCGCCGAGGCGCAGTTTCTGGATATCGATAGCCCCCTCAGTGCCGCAGAATCCGGCCGAGACCACGTGTCCATAGCGCACCATCCGCGGCAAAAGCGCCTCGAGCGTGGGAACCGTCCCGACGGTATCGATGGCCACGTGCAAGCCCTCGGGGGCGTGCGCCTCGACCATAGCCAGCAGGTCCTCACTGCGCGTGTCGACCGTCACGCTTCCAGGCGCATCAAACAGGGCCATCCGCTCGGAATGGTGCCCGGCCATCAGTACGCGTGCGCCTCGCCAAGCGGCGGTCTGAGCAGCCCACTGCCCCACCAACCCATCGCCGATGACCAACACCTTGTCACCCACGTTGATCGGCGCCCGGATGCCGCAGTTGTAGCCGACCTGCGTCAGCACCAGCCCACTGGTCTCCAAAGGCGTCACCTCGGGCGGCAGCTTCCAGATGCAGCGGCGAGGCGTCACGGCCGGCGAGATATGTCCGCCCATGTCACCCATCATCCCCTCGACTCGCGACACGGCCGAGAACACCCACTCACCCACCGCGATGTCGTCCACGTCGCTTCCCACCGCGGTCACCACGCCGGTCTTTTGGTAGCCGGGCACCCGTGGAAAGATCGGCGGATCGCCCGGCAGCCAGGGCTCGTCACCCCCGATGCGCTCGCCGCGCAAGACCGACCCTTCGGTTCCTGAGCTTATCCAGGAAAAGCGCACGTCGACGACGACATCCCCTGGTCCCGGCTCGGGAGCGTCAACTTGCTGGACGACGACCTCCCCAATGCCTGTGAACACCACTGCTTGTGCCCGCATCATCCCTCCATCCTGCAAATCGATTGCCGAGACATGATACCCTACTCGTCCAACATCGGCCAGCGGCCCAGCAGTCCCGGCGCAACCAGTTGGCTGGGCAGCTCGTAGCGCTCCATGGCCTGCGCGACAATCGGGTTATTGGCGTCGAGCCCCGGCAGCCTTTGCGCGCGGCGCCAGGCCTGAAAGCTGATTTCTTGACGCGTCCAAAGCGTCGCCGCGATCAGCACCAACCCGAGGGCCACACCCATCAGCCGCCTCATCCGTTGCTGACCGATGCCCCCATCCCAGCGTGGACTCGCACCGACAAAGAGGACCAGCGCCATCTGACCCAAATACATGTTCCGATGGCGAAACAGCGCATAGTGGACGACTGCGTTGAGCGCAACCAGCAACAGCGCAATCCACTGCCAGCGATTGCCCCTGAGACCACAGGCAAACGCAACGAGGAGCAGCGTCCCCAGCCAGAGCGGCGCGGTCAGCAGCAGCTCGACGGGGTGATAGACGCCGCCATTGCGGTTAAAGACCGGCAAGGCGATCCCCACCAGACCCTTGAGCACGTTCTCGATGGCCGCGAGCAGGGGTAGCCAGCCATCGGCAACGTCCAGCGTGTCATAGGGCGCCATCCCCAAGAGATAGCCACTCTCGTGAGGCGCCAGCGAATCCGACGCCGCCGGAAACAGTACGCGCCGCATGACCATGTAACCGACCAGCAAGGCCAGTGCGGCCACAGCCCGCCACGTGCCCTCACCCCGGCGCTCGGCCAGCGAAAGGGCAGCGCCCAACAGCGGAAGTATGATCCCGCTCTCCTTGGAGGACAGAGCCAGCAGCGATAGACCCAGTAGCCAGCCCCAGCGCACGCACCAACCGTTTGCTGCCGTGCGTTCCAGTAGCAAGAGTGCAGCCAGCACCACCCAAAGCGTGGAGCGATCCGAGACCCACACTGTCGGCGAGATGACATAGAGGCTTACCAGGCCCAGCATGGCCAGCGCCCCGGCCTGGAGCGGGGGACGTCCCATGCCGCGCAGCAGGCGATAGACCAGATACAGATTGGCGCCATGCAACAGCAGGTTGACGGCCTGCATGGGTCCGGCCCAGACACCCCAGAGACGGTACTCGCACCAGAGTGTGACAATGTGCAGGGGTCGCCAGCGATCGTTGCCCATGCCCCAATCGCCGAAAAATGCGTATCCCGGACTGGCGCTGTTGGCCACGCGCGTCAGCAAGGTGAGGTCGTCGTGATCGCCCAAGGGAAAATAGAGCGACGCCGAATAGAGCGCGATCCCCAGCAGCAACAGCGCCAGGAGGGGGCCCAAGTCGTCTCTGGACACCCTGATCCGCGCGACCTGTTCTGGCATCCGCTAGGTCCTCAGCCAGTCGAGACGACAGATCTGCACACCGCCTTGCAGGTCCTCGACGCTGCTGATCAGCCAATCATCCCCGTAGCGAACGACCTCGGGCGCAGCCACCTGCAGCGTCGTCAGATGCCTGCTGTCATCGCCCAGACCAAAGTCCATGGGATCGTCAGAGCAATAGACGTGCGTCTCGGCCGGAGGCGCGTAGCGACACGTGCGGAACAGATAGAACCAGCGCCCCCTCTGTACCACATAGGGGCACTCTGCGCTCCAGAGCCCATCGCCGGCCATCCCACCCCAGTTGACGGCCACCCAGTCCGACCAATGGATCAGGTCACGCGAAGTACGGCAATAGACCTTGCACGGGGCGCGTTGATCCGGGTCGTGTCCGGCATAGTAGCAGTGGTAGAGGCCGTCGATCTGGATCACCATCGGATCGCGCGCCTCGCCCGGCCCAACGAATACTCGGCTGTGTCCGCACGCATCCTGATAGCGTGTGAAGGCGCGGCCGTCGGGAGATGTGGCCAGACAGATTTGGCAGGCGCCATTCTCGGAGCGATGACCGCCATAGAACATGTGATGCACGCCATCGCGCACAATCACGTGCGGCGCCTGGATCCACTCTTCGCCGTTCCAGTCGTCGATGCTCTCACCATAGCGCCCATTGGCGCGCATCGCGATACCGCGCCGTCCCCAGTTGGGATCAAGAGGACTGGCTCCCTCCCAATGGTACAGCACACGCCCCACCGCTGTGCCGCGAACGCAGGCCCACAGGTGCCAACGGCCATCGTCCGAGGGGAAGATGGCATGATCGACGATCTCTTGACTATCGGTATTGTGTTCGCCGAGGGCGGGATTGTCGCCGATGTGCCATGGTTGGCCCAAAAGAACGGGTACCTCGTGATGGCTCAAGCTATTGCTCCCACGCAACGATTTCCCGCATTCTGCGGCAATGGCCACACCTTTGTCAAAGCGGACACTGGGTTATTGACCACGGCCCCCGTTCGGCCTAGAATCGGCAAATAGTTAGAGATGTGGGGGAGCCGTGAAAAGACGCATTTTGCAGTTCGGGGGCGTGGTCTGGAGCACCAATCTGGTGATCCTGTGCGTGGCAATGTTCATCAATCGCTTTGGTCAAGGGCTCTTGGGAGGAGCGCGGACCAACTTTTTCGTAGACACGCTGGGCATCACTGGTCAACAGATTCTGGCCCTTGAGGGTATCCGCGAAATTCCGGGCTTGGCCCTCATATTCCTGGCTGCGCTGACCATGCGGTTTTCGCTGCCCCGACGTGCGGCTGTCTCGGTGGCCCTGATGGGCGTGGGGTTTATGCTCTTTGCGACCGTCCAGTCTTACACAGCGCTCCTGGTGGTTGCCGTCCTGGCTAGCCTTGGTATGCATCTCTGGATGCCGCTCTCCGAGTCATTGGCCATGGCCCTGGGCACCAAGGAGACCTCGGGTCGGATTATGGGGACGCTGCAATCGGTAGGAGCCCTGTCCGCCATCGCCGGCATGGGCGTTCTGGCCCTTATCAGCGCGTTGCTGCCCGACCTCGGGTTGGGCATCTACTATGTGATCGGCGGCTTTCTGATCATTGTGGCCGCGGTCCTGCTCTGGCGACTGCCCAAAGACCTGGGCGAGACTGAGGTAGAACCGCCGCGCATGCTGGTCAGCAGGCGCTACTGGCTCTACTATGTGCTCACCTTTTTCCAGGGCTCGCGCAAGCAGGTGCTCAACACCTTTGGTCTGCTGGTGCTGGTCGAGATCGCCAACTATGAGGTCTGGCAGATCAGTCTGCTCCTGCTCGTATCGGGCGTGGTCAACCTCATCGGCGCACCATTGTTGGGAACCGCGCTGGACTATTTCGGGGAGCGCCGCACGCTGTCGATCAGTTATGCGCTGCTCGTCCTTTGCTGTCTGGCCTATGCTTTTATTCGGCAGGCCTGGTTTCTGGCGGCCGTGCTGGTGCTCATCAAACTGCTCTCGCTCATGGGCGTGGGGCTCTCCACGTATGTCAATCGTATCGCGCCGCCCGGTGAGCTGACGCCCACCCTCTCGGCGGGCATCAGCATCAATCACATCACCTCGGTCGGCATGCCAATGCTTGCTGCGGTGCTGTTGCCACTAATCGGCTATGACGGCATCTTTTTGGGGACCGCCGGGCTGATCCTTCTCTCCATCCCATTCGCCCTGATGATCCGCGTACCGAAAGAGACCACGGCCGCAGCGGCGACCTAGTCAAGGGCTCGCCGGGCAATGAGCGTTCGGAACCCAGACGAATCGGAATCGCTCGCTTTGGCCATGGTCCCACCCAGTTGCACGTCCACCAGACCGGCCTGTTCGACCATCTGTCGCAGGCTGGCCTCATGATAGGCCTGGGTCGTCTGCCCCAGAGTCGTCACCGTGCCGTCCTCCGCTATTGCGTGGTAGCGAGCGGTATGCGTCGCGCTGCCCTCGTCCCAGAATCGCTCCGTCAACACGGCGTGAGGCGCATCGCTGGCCACGCCACGTCGGTTGACCTCCCACGATCTGGCCGGCTCCGTCCCGCTCCGCACCCCTTCCCAGGTCTGGTACTCGATCAGCACGCGGCCGCCTGGGGCTAGAGCCCTAGCGATTCGCTCCAACAGGGCCTGCGCCTGCTCGGGCCGAAAGACATTGAACTCGCCGTAGATCTGCATAGCCAGATCGTACCCCGCGCCCCAATCGCCCTCGCGCAGATCCTGCTCCAGAAACTCGCAGCATAGCCCTTGCTCCTCCGCAATTCTGCGGGCATAGCGCAGCGACGCCGGTGAATAGTCGATCCCTCGACAGCGATGGCCCAGGCGAGCCAGACGATGCGAGTAGAATCCCGGACCGCAACCCAGGTCCAGCACAGCGCTCGGCCGCCCCGAGAGCAAATCCTTGTCGATCCAGGCCACATGTTGGTCGATAATCTCAAAGCGCCGACTGGCCAGATCGTGTGACTGGTTCAGATGCTCGCGGAGCATCCGCTCGCTGAATCCCGGCTCATGCCAGGGAATGTTATCGGCCTCTGCCCACGGCTCGGGAGATTGCGTCCGTCCGATCAGATCCGAAAGGCTCATCTACTACCCCTTGTCAGGTCCCATACCTTGGTCGCAGCTTTGAGGCCATGACCGGTCAGCGCAGAGACCACGGTCTCGCTCTCTCGTCTCGGCAGCACCTTGCGCAGACCAGCAATCGTCGCGGCCGCCGTCGGCTCGACAAACAGGCCCTGAGCCGCCAAAAGCCGCAGCGCTGCGGCAATCTCGTCCTCGCTGACGGCGATCCAACAGCCACCGCTCTGCGAGACGGCCTGCAGGATCTGCGCCTGTCGCGCCGGCGCCGCAATCGCGATCCCCGAGGCCACAGTCGGGCTCACCTGGCCGACGTCAAAGCCATCACTCGCCCAAGCGGCGACCAGTGGTGCGCAAGCCGCGCTCTGCACACCGATCAGCCGCGGCATCGCGTCGATAACTCTGGCCATCAGCAGGTCCTCGAACCCCAGGTAGGCCCCGAGCAACAACGTGCCGTTGCCTACCGGCAGCACAATGACGTCCGGCGCGCGCCAATCAAGCTGCTCGACCAGCTCGTAGGCAAAAGTCTTGCAGCCCTGCAAAAAGAGGGGATTCCAAACGTGGCTGGCATAGTAGCGCGCCTGCGCCTGCTCCCAGGCGGCTTGGGCCGTCGCTTGGCGATCACCCGGCACGGCGACCAACTCGGCGCCATAGGCCCTGATCTGGGCCAGCTTGGCATCGAGGGTGTTGGCCGGCGCCAGGATGCGGCAAGCGATCCCCGCCCTGGCGCAATAGGCCGCGATCGCGGAGCCCGCGTTGCCCGAGGAATCCTCGACGACCTCACCCACGCCGGCTTCGTTGGCCGCGCTGACCAGCACGGTGGCCCCGCGATCCTTGAAAGAACCGCTGGGAAAGAGTTGCTCTAACTTGAGCCACACGGGGTTGCCGTCGATCGCCCATTCCAGCAGTGGCGTCCAACCCTCGCCCAGCGTGATGATACTGCTGTCGTTCGCGACTGGTAGAAAGGCTCGATAGCGCCACAGTCCGGGTCGCGAGGCGTCAACTGCGGCGGGGTCGAACCGCGCACCCGACGACACATCGAGCATCCCGCCGCAGAGCGGGCAGCGCCACTCGCATGAAGGCAGCGGAATGCGGTGGCCACAAGAGCGGCAGAC
>Ga0180436_10001974_pt1 | contig 19763 bp, 14 predicted proteins | sample SS_ome_2_FD_132434 | JGI IMG/M metagenome (GOLD analysis project Ga0180436, IMG submission 132434) | Hypersaline lake sediment archaeal communities from the Salton Sea, California, USA - SS_3_S_2 metaG | ecosystem: Environmental > Aquatic > Non-marine Saline and Alkaline > Hypersaline >...
AAAAGCGACACCCAGCCCCAGGCCCAGCACAATAACCACCATGATGGGCGTCAGTTCCTTGAAGAAAGGCCAGGCGGCAGGCCGCTCCCCCTGACTGTCGCCCCCCCGGGGAGCACGGAAAGCTATTTTGCCCCGCAGGGGCCAGTAGCCGGCGGCCACTGACACCAGGGTCATGGGAAAGGCGGACATCACCAGCATCCAGAGGTTGAGATCACCGATGGCCGTGATCAGCAGAATCCCCGGATAGAGGGGCCACCAGTATTCCCAGATATGCCGGAACCAGTAATTGATATAGCTCAGTTCCGAAGGGCTCAATTGCCCCTTATGACCCAGGTTTTTCACCATGGGCGCCGAAAAAATCGCCCCCCCGGGCATGGGCAGCAGCCCGATGAGGGCCGGGAAAATTACGATATTAAGGGCCGGTATGCGCACCAAGCCCCGGAAACGATCCAGCAGACGCTGCATCTGGCCGGCGGCTTCCAGGCTGTGGCTGAGCACCAGGATCAGGCTGACCACGGCCGCCAGGCTGAGGGTTTTGGGATGAGACAGGGCCAGGGCTGCCGACCTTATAATTCCTAAGGGCGGCATGCCGAACAAGATCCCCAGCAACAGGGCGCCCACACTGAAACAGTGCCCCAGGGCCAGTTTGCGCCGAATGCAAAGCAGGATGACGATAAAAACCAAAAAAATCCGCAGGAGTGCGGGAATGGCGGCTAACATGGTCATAATGGACTGGCGTTTCTCAGACGGATTTAGGGGACTACCCGGCCGTTCTCAATGGTGAATCCTTCGTGTTCCAGCAGCCAGGTCTTGCGCCAGAGTCCGCCGCCATAGCCGGTGAGGGTATGGTTGCCCCCGATGATGCGGTGGCAGGGAATAATGATGCTGATGGGGTTGCGGCCGTTGGCGGCGCCCACGGCCCGGCATGCCCGGGGATTGCCCACAATCCGGGCGATATCGCCATAGGAGGCTGTGCGGCCGAAGGGCACGGTGGTCAGCGCCTGCCAGACGCTTTCCTGGAATGCTGTTCCTTGTGGCAAAAGGGGCAGATCGAACTTCCTGCGGCGACCGTTGAAATACTCATCCAGTTGTTCCAGGCAGTCGGCCAGGCAACCCACGGCCCGGTTCCCGGCGGATTGGGGCTGTTCTACAAAATCCACGCGCTGGATGGCACTGGCCGTCCCCTTAATCTCGAGGATGCCGATGGGCGTATGGTAATGCACAATGGATGACATGATGGCACTCCCTGGCGAAGGAATTATGTCCGGCTGGAAATAAAGATCTGCATAAAAGATTCGCGAGGGGAATGCAAATGGTTTCACCGGGCCGGCGCCTCCCGGCCCGGTCCCGGCCCTACAATCGACTGACCCGCTTGATCCACGGGCGGCGTGTTACCAGGGCGATGAGTGATGTGAGCATAAACAGCACGGCGCTGAACATGTGGGCCAGGTTCATGGCCATCAGGTAGGGGTGGCGGAAATTCACTCCGGGCAGGTTCTTCACGGCCATGGCGATACCGGTCAGCAGGGCCAGAATCAGGAACAACGCCCGCAGTTTACCGGAAAAGCTCATGGATCCAAGGTTATTACTACGGGCCAGGCGGCGCCCCAGGCCAAAATAGACGGCCAGGGCCAGCAGCAGGGCCCCCAGCAGGTAATGCACCTGGACATTCAAGAAGAAATCCCCGCTCCAGCCCAATCCGGGCAGATCGGAAATGTAATAACGCTTGGCAATGGGCATATTGCAGAAACCGGTAAAGAGCACCAACACGGCGGCAAGACGATAAAGCCAGGCAAGCAATGGGGAGGGTTGTTGGGTCGTCACAGTCAGTTACTCCTTGGTGGTCAAGTTTTCGGCGGTTCGCTTGAAACGGGTGGCAGCGCCAATGACCCCTGCCACGGGCGCCAGGGCCAGGGCGGCCATGAGTCGATTGGGGGCGGCCATGGTGTCTGCCACGGATTTGAAATGGGGTTCGCCGGGGCCCTTCGCAAGGGCCTGGTTCAACACTTCAAAGGGTACCGGGGACACATAGATGGTATTGGTGCCGCCGTTTTCATCGGCACCATAGATGAAGCCATCGATCTCGGCCGCCAGGGTTTTGGCCTTCTCTAGAATTTCCCGGCGGGGGCCGATCTCCTGAACTTCCTCGGGACAGGCCTCAATGCAGGCCGGCAGCTCCCCCTGGGCCACCAGCTGGTAGCAGCGGTCGCACTTGTACATCACCCCGTTGCCGGCATACTGGGGCAACAGATCCAGATGAATGCCCACGCCGGATTGACGCTGGGGAATGTGCCAGGGGCACACCTTGCGGCACTTGGAGCCGCCCAGGCAGGTATCGGCATCAATGCGCACAATACCGTTTTTCTGGGTATGGGCCGCGCCAAAGGGGCAGAGATTGACACAAGGGGCGTTGCGGCAGTGCATACAGCGCCGGGGAATCGTGAGATCGAAAGACTCACCGCCATATTCGCCTTCGGCGTACTGGATATAGAGCCAGTTGTAAGGTGTCAGCCGATCGGTCACCTCCCTTTTCTCGTCTGATGACCAATCCTCGATTTTGACCCGCTCCACCGGCACCATACGGGGGAATTCACCTTCGGGTTCGGGAAATTTATCCGCATTGGATTCCCGACAGGCTTCGACGCAGGCTTCACAGCCAATACAATTGCGGATATCCATCAGGGTGGCCAGCTCGCTGCCGCTGGATGCTCCGGCGCCACGAACGATGGTGGGGGCGCTGGCTGCAGCACTGGCGGTGAGGAGTCCGGCTTTGATAAACGCACGCCGGGACACGGGAACACTCATGGGGGTCCTCCATTGGGGTTGGGTTGGAATGAAAATACCATGGTTTTGTTCCCTAATGAGCGCGGGAAGCGTTAAATGGTTACAAACCGGGCAGGGAGGATTCGGATTTATTCATCCAGCAGCCGGCAAGTTGCCTGACGGCAAAATCCGGCAATCTCACTGCCGTTACTCTGGTGGTCGCGGCGCAGATGAAAATTGATCCAGGAAGAAGTGTGATCCAGCTCCCACATGCGCGGCGGAACGCAGCCCAGGCACAACCGGGAGGTTTCGCCGCGGACCGCCAGCCGCGCATGGGCCCGGAACCAGACACAACGCCGGTCAGGGTGCACCTCGCACATGCCGCGGCTGCTGCCGCCGCAGGCGCCGTTGCGGGTATGTTTGGGGCAGCCCCCCTCGGGGCATAAAAAGCCCACGTGCTGGATGGCGCAATCCCCGCACTGCCGGCAGCCCAGCAGGATCAGCTTGAGGGGATGCTCGACCAGATGCAAAAATAGCCTCCCGGCAAGCCCGCCGTCCAGGGCCCGGCACAGCCGGCTGAATAAAGGCGCCAGCAAAGAATCAAAATCGAAAAACAGATTGTGGAAACGGTGCATCAGGGCGTAGAGCAGCTGATCGGCAAGGGGCACAGGCCGGGGATCGCGGCCGAAAACCGCTTGGGTTGCCGGCTGGGGCGGCACTTCCTTAAAGGCATAAAATCCCTTGGGTTGGGGAAAATCGAAATGGGGCAGGAAGGATTGCCAGCGGTCCTCGATCTGCGCCATGCGATCCAGAATCCGGCCCACCGTAGCAAAGTCCCGATGGATGCCGCCGATATGAATTCCCCGGTAGCCCAGCCCCCGCAGCACCGCCCCCAGGCGCGCAGCGCGCTCGATGGCTGCCGCCCGGCCCCGGGATTTATCCCTCCACTCCTCCTCCACCGTATGCAGCAACTCATCGCTGACCACCGCTCCGGGAACCCGGCCCTGGTTCATGATCCGGGCCGCACCGGGTGTTAATACATAAACCGACCCCAGGGTGGGGACCGCAAGGTCCATCCGGCGCTGAATACCCATCAATTCGTCAAATTTACGGGCATCGTAACCCAATTGGGTAATGATGAAGCGGGCGCCCCCGGCCACTTTGCGGCTCAATTTTGCGTACTGGGCTACGCACTCCCCTTCAGTCCCTTTGAAAGGAGAAACCGCGCACCCGGTAAAAAAACCATCCGGGTCACCGGCAGCATTGATCCGCCGGCTGATCAGCCTGAGCATGATCTGCAGGTTGACGGAATCGAGATCGAAAACCGGAGCGCCCTGGCCGCCAAAGCCCTTGCCGGCATAGTCGCCGCTGAGGGCCAGGATGTTCTTCATGCCCATCATCGCCAACTGCAGGGCGCGGCTTTCCATACCCACCCGGTTCATGTCGCGGCAGGTGAAATGGACGATGACATCCATACCGAGGGAAAATATGCGATAGCCGATGGCATCGGGACTGAGGGAGGGATTGCCGCCGGGATTATCCGTGATGGACACTGCTGAAATGCGGCCGTCGCTGAAAGCATCCCCGGCAATGCCCATGACGGTATCGACAGAGCGTCCGGTGGATTCCCGTCCCGGCACCAATTCCAGGGTTACGACGAACTGCTCCGGATCCAGGATATCATTTTGAAAAACGCGTAACATGGCAGGCCTTAAATTAATGCCTGGGCAAGGTTTTTTCCTGCGGTTCGGGCGGCATCGAGATAGGCGGGGTTTTTATTGGCTTCGCCCTTGAAGTCGAGCCCCCGGCAAAGCAGCTTCTCCCAGTCACTCACATCTACAACATCAAAAAAATACTTAACCGTCAGCAGCGCACCATCGAAGAGCTTTTTGCCTTTGGTGGCCCCTACGGATATGAACAAACCTTTGCGGCGGCCCTCCCCGGCACCGAATTTTTGCTTTTCAATCCAGTACTTGCGTACCCAAAGTGATTGGCAACGGTCCATAAATATTTTAGTATGGGCGCTGACCGTGTAAAAGAAAATGGGAGAGGCCAGCATAATGCCGTCACAGGCTTCTATCTTCTCTAGAATGCCGGGGAAATCGTCGCGGATAGCACATTCTCCGGTTTTGATACAATTGTAGATTTCCAGACAGGGCGAGATTTTATAGTCCCGCAGCACGATTTCTGTCACCTGCGCACCAGCCTGGCGAGCGCCTTCCACGGCCTGTTTCAGAAGCGTGGCTGTATTCCCCGTCCTTCTGGGACTCCCGTATAGGGCAACAATCTTAGGTGGGATCATTTCAAGGGCCTTTGCGGTGTGTGGTTGGACTTCGCCACAGGGAAACGGCACTTGGGCTGCCGGGATTCCTCCGCCCGGTTTGCCAGGCAGGCGGATCAGTAAAAAAGTACCCACCTATGATACTGCTTTCGCACCGAAGTGCAACCCATACCATTATCTTGAGGCAATCGGCTCAAGCATTACCCAGCCTGCTTTACGGCGCCGGGAAGTGGCCCCTGATTGGGCTAAACATTTCTACAAAACGGCCGATATGCATATTGTATGGGCGGGGAATTACGGCTGCGGCACACCGTTTTCCCCGAAAAATTAGCATAAATTGCTGAATTCATCTATGAAGTTATGTCAAACGGGGTACCTTGCTGAAATAGTTAGTGTTTGCCCCATGAAATAGTGATATCCCCATGAGGGTCAATCCTTGCCATAAGCAATCCCAAGCCGTTTGCGGTTATTTCCGCCCCTCCGGCAGGATTCCGGCGACGCGGGAATGGTGGTCCGCCCTGCTGACCGTCCTGGTCTGGATGGCCCTGTCCGCCCCTGGGGGCCAGGCCGCCGATGGCCGGGCCTGGGCCGGGACCCCCGGCAACGCTGCGGGCAGCATGTCTGCTGCCAGCAGAGGGTGGGCGCACACAGGCCGGCAAATCCCGCCCCTGGTGCAGTTTTCCAACCAACTGTTTCTTTCGCAAAAAGAGGCTGGGGAGCACCGGGCAGCACAAAATCCAGGGACCGGCTCAGCCGACCCCCAGCAGGGCCGCCAGCCCTCTACTTCCCCTGCATCTATAGTTAAAGGACAAACTCCCCTTTTCTGGATCGGCGTCAGCATCATCCTGTCCCTGGTTGTTTTAAGCGCATTTCTCATCGCCAGCATTCTAAAGAAAAAGAGGCTGGAACATGATTTACGTGAAAATCAACATTTCCTCATGGGCCTCACCGGTAATATTCCCGGTGTAGTGTTCAGATTGTATGTCACTGCCGAAAAACAGTTCGGATTTCACTTCGTCAGCAGCAAGGCGCGTGAGCTCTTTGGCGTGGATAGTGATCCCGACCGCTTCATCTACCAATTCAGAGAATGTATTCACCAGGATGACAAAAAGGCATTTTACGAATCAATCAACGGCTCCATGGAACAAAGTTCGGTCTGGCGTTATGAGGGGCGGTTCATCAGACCGGATAATGGCAAGGTCATCTGGTTCTCAGGCGCCGCGCAGCCCCACCAGAGCGGCAAAGATGTTATCTATGACGGCGTGGTCATGGATATCACCGCTCTCAAACTGGCCCAGGAAGAGATCCATCGCCGCCAGCATTATCTGGAATCGGTCCTGCACCACGCACCGGACGCCATTATTACCATGGACGCCCAATCCCGCGTAGTGGACTGGAATCCGGCCGCCGCTAAGATTTTTGGCTACACCGCCCGGGAAGCGATGGGCGTGGAGCTTGATGATCTCATCACCAACGATAAAACCCGCACCGAAGCCGAAGAGATTACCCGCAGGGTTATCGCCGGCCACCGGCTGGAGGCCTTTGAAACCATCCGCTATCGCCAGGATGGAACGCCCTTTAATGTAACCGTGGGCGCCTCGCCCATCAAGGATGGCGATCTGCTTAAAGGCGCGGTGGTGGTGTACACCGACATCTCGGAATTAAAAAAGGTCGAGGAGTTAGCCCATAAAAAGGAAAAACTCCTGCGCCGCATCATCGACATCGTGCCCTCCATGATATTCGTTAAAAACACAGAAGGGCGTTTCCTGCTGGCCAACCAAAGTGTGGCGGACAGCTATGGCAAGACCGTGGACGAACTGGAGGGGCAGTTGCACGGCGACGTGCATCCCGATGCGCAGCAAGTACGCCAAATGCTGGCGGATGACCGCCAGGTCATCAGCAGCGGCCGTTCCCTGGTAGTCCCCGAGGAGCCCTATGAGGACCATTCCGGAGCCACCCGCTGGCTGGAAACCATCAAAGTCCCCTGCCCGACTGAGGAATTCGGCGAACCAGTCATTGTCGGGATTTCAACGGATATTACCGAACGGCGCATGGTGGCGGCCCAGGTACGGCAGAGTGAGCAACGCTACCGGATCATGTTTGAAAATACCGGAACCGGAATCGTACTCAGCCATGCCGATACCACCCTGGTCATGGTCAACAGTGAATTTGCCAAGATGGTGGGCTATTCCCGGGATGAGATCGAAGGGCGCATGCGCTGGACCCAATTCATCGCGCCGGAAGATTTGGCGCGCATACAAGCCTATCATTCCAACCGGCGCGAAGACCCTGCCCGGGCACCCGGCCAATGGGAATGCAGCCTTGTGGACCGCTTGGGAAACAGCAAACAAATGCTGGTGAGGCTGCGTTTGATCACCGGCACAAAAACCAGCATCATCGCCTTTTCGGACATCAGCGAATTAAAACAGGCGGAATCCAACCTGCACATGTTGAATACGGTCGTACACAACAGCCCGGTGGTGGTGTTTCGCTGGCGGGCAAAGGGCGGCCTGCCGGTGGACTACGTTTCCAAAAATGTGGATCAGTTCGGTTATTCCGCGGAAGACGTGCTTGCGGGACGAATTTCATTCACCGAAATGGTTTATCCCGATGATCTTAAGCGTGTGATGGACGAGATTATCGTCTGTTCCAAGCAGGGTATCAATCAGATCAGGCAGGAATACCGGATTATCACCAAGGATGGCGCCATTCGCTGGCTGGACCATCGCACCATGGCGGAACGGGACGAGCACGGGGCCATCACCCACTACCAGGGGGTGATGATGGATATTACCCAGCGCAAAGAGGTGGAAAAAGAAATAGAACAATACCGTGACCACCTGGAAGAACTGGTCCGGGAGCGCACCCTCGAACTCACCGAGGCCAAAAACCGGGCCGAAGTGGCCAGCCTGGCCAAAAGCGAATTTCTGGCCAATATGAGTCATGAACTGCGCACGCCGTTGAACCATATCATCGGCTTTACCGAACTGGTGGTCGGTCAGCACTACGGCGCATTGAACCCGACCCAGGAGGAATACCTGCGGGATGTGCTGGGCAGCAGCGGCCACTTGCTGAACCTGATCAATGACATTCTGGATCTTTCCAAAGTCGAAGCCGGAAAAATGGAATTTGTGTCCGGCAAGGTGGATATCACCAAGATTCTGGAAAACAGCCTGGTCATGATCAAGGAAAAAGCCCTTAAACACAAAATCCGCATCCACACCCGCATTGAAGACGTACCCGATTTCATCATTGCCGACGGGCGCAAACTCAAACAGGTTCTGTACAACCTGTTATCCAACGCGGTGAAGTTTACCCCGAAGAACGGCACCATCACCCTGGCGGTCAGCCCCCTCACCACTGCAACGGATTTCATCACAACAGCCGATGGCCGCCAGCTTGAATTTGCAGCGCCGGGCAAGACCCGGCAGGCCAACCCCTGGCAGGGGATCAAGATATCCGTCAGCGACAGCGGCATCGGTCTTGAAAAGAAAAATCTGGAGCTTGTGTTCAACCCCTTCGAACAGGTTGAACAGTCCCTGAGCCGCAAATACCAGGGCACCGGGCTGGGACTTGCCCTTACCCGCAAGTTCATCGCCATGCACGGCGGGGTCATTTGGGCGGAGAGCGACGGCCCGGACCAGGGCAGTACTTTCAGCTTTGTGATTCCGCTGAGGTAAGACCATCACTCTTGGCCTGGTGTTCTTGAGGCGATAAAACTAAGAAAATAGATGCTGGCGTCAGGTAGGGGCGGGTTTGAAACCCGCCCCTACAGCGGTCTAGGGTGCATGATTGTAGACCACCGCAAAGTTGTGATATAGCGGAGTTATAGGGAATCTTTAGATTTACACTGTAGGGGGCCGGCGCGGAGATGCAGCCCCCCTCAAATCACTACTCACCAAGGCCCCCCTTCATTCCCAGTCCGCCGCCAGGCGGCCGTCATCGGTCTGGCGATAGGGCAGCCAGGCCAGACCGAAAAACTGGATGGCCACATCCGACATGCGGGGGGTGATGCGGATTTCATCCAGGATCTCGCTCTCCGCATCGAACTGCATCTCCATGCGGTCGATGTCGGTTGTGAGACGCGCCTCCAATTCGGCCAGCTGCTGGCGGATGGCGGCGGCCTTTTCCTGGGCCCGGGCCACGTCCATCTTCTCCTTATGCATGCGGCCGGCTGATTTCATGGCCGAACCCATGCGCGAGGCAGAGCGTGAGCTGACCGCCTTGCGTCCCAAAAAGGCGCCCAGGATGGCCGTGCCAAAACTGATCACCGTATCCACCTGGCGCCCCTTGGCCTGCTCCTGTTCCCGCTGGATGGCTTGCTCCGCAGCCATCAGGCGATTCTTGAGGGTTGTAAATTTGGTATTGTATTTACGGCGCAGTTTTTCCACGGCCAGATCTCGCTTTTCGTGAAGGGCCAGGCCCATCCGGCTGCGGAAAGCCCCTTGGGCTTCCCCGGGTTCACTGGTCATTTTGAGGCTCTTGCAGCGCCACAACGTCAGCGGGTGGCTGGAGCGGATATGGCGTTTCAGATCCTTTTCCCACTTGCGGTAGGCGGACGCCTTGAGGGCCTGGGAGGCGAGTTCGCCGAAAGCAGCCCCGGGCAGGGGATTCTCATCCAGGATATCCGCGCCCCCCGCAATTTCCCGGGCCCCGTCCCAATCCACGGGCACGGGACCGTCCTCGATTTCCGTGGCCAGGGCCAGGGGATTGAGCTGGTCCACCTTGTACTTGGCGGAATGGTAGTGGATATCCATTTGCCCCAGCAGGGCGGGATAGTAGGTCAGGGACTGGCCGGCGCCGCTGCCCCGCACGTAGTAAGCCTGGATCTGGGGCGGGATGGGCGGCGGGCTGGTTACCGGGGCCGGGGGTTGCCCGTCACCGGTTGGGCCCGGAACTGCGGCCGGCGCCGGGGTTGTCAGGGACATCGGCGCAGAACCGGCGGGCTGGGGCAGTTGCTTGATCTGCTCCCGGGTCAACGGCCCCGCCAGATAGGAGAGCACCCAGCGGGTCTGGAATACCACCGGCTGGGATTCATGGACATTGTGCAGCAGAAAGGTGCGTTTGCCCAGGGCCGCAATCATCTGCTGCAGCCGGGCCGGATCCATGCGGCCGCCCCCCTCGGAACCGGTGAGACCAGCCATGACCTTTTCCTGGTCCCGCTCGGTCTGCAGGCGGCCGATGAACCAGGTTCCGGTATTGGAAAGGCCGCGGTAGTCCAGATCCACGGGATTCTGGGTGGACAGCACCACGCCCAGGCCGAAGGCCCGGGCCTGCTTGAGCAGCCGCATCAAAGGCGCCTTGGAGGGCGGATTCTGCACCGGCGGAAAGTAGCCGAAGATCTCATCCATGTAGAGCATGGCCCGCAGGCTGCTGGTGCCCGACTGGGTGCGCATCCAGCCCAGCAGCTCATTGAGCAGCATGGCCACGAAGAACATGCGCTGGGCGTCGGACAGATGGCTGATGGAGAAGATGGAGGCCCGGGGTTTGCCAGTCGGCGTGTGCAGCAGGTCGGCGATATTGAGTGGTGTGCCCTCCAGCCACGCTTCGAACCCCGGGGCAGCCAGCAGGTTGTTGAGGCGCATGGCCAGGGCGAAGCGCTCCTTGGCCGGATAGAAGGTTTCCAGATCCATGATCCCGATGCGTTCAAAGCCCGGATTCTGGATGGCCTGGATCAGGCCGGGCAGGTCCAGGCTGCGGTCCTGGGTCCAGGCATGCCTGAAAATATTGGCGGTGAGGATGTGCTCCCGGGACGTCAGCGGATCGGCATCCAGGCCCAACAAAGCCATGAGGCCGCTGGTGGTGGTTTCGATGCGCTCGCCCAGCAGGTCCGGATCGGTTTGCACCGTTTCCGGGGGCGCGGTGAATTTACGCAGCACGCTCACCGGCGCGCCGGCACTGCTGCCGGGGGTATATACCGTCAGGTCGGCGGCGTCCTTCAGCCGGGCGATGCGTTCCGGCCCCTGACCCCACTCGGCCAGGCCCCGGGACCATTTTTGCGCCTCCTTTTTGGCGAAAGCCTCCACAGTCACCCCTTGGGTTACCGCCTCCTGGGGATTGACCCAGGGCTTAAGGTCAGCAGGGGCCAAATCCGGAAAGGTGAGGGCCAGGTTGCCCAAATCCCCTTTGGGATCAATGGCGATGACCGGGATCTTGTCGATAAGCGCCTCTTCGATGAGGCCCACACCAAGTCCCGTCTTACCGCTGCCAGTCATGCCGATGATCACGGCATGGGTAGTCAGATCCTTGGAGTCGTACAGGACCAGGTCGGGATGCAGGGTGCGGCTGGCAGGGTCATAGGATTTGCCGAGGTAAAATGCGCCGAGTTTTTCATAGGCTTCCATCATGAACTCTCCTCCAGGCTTGTCATTTCGTATCTTTATTCAATTATGAAAAAAACATAAAACCCCTCTGGGGCAAGTGTGTGCCAAGATCAGCACCCTGGGAGGGGCATCCGCCGAATATCAGCTTAAGGCTTGCTCCATGATCGCCACGATTTCGGGCAGGGCCCGGCCGGCCGGCTGCTGGACGAAAAAACCCCTTTCGTTCTGCAGGGCCAAATGGCTGAAAGGATTGGCTTCCGGGTTTACATCCACCAGGACTCCTCCCCGGGCATGAACCTGCCAGGCCACCTGGGAGGGCAGATTGGTGGCGCCGGACGTGCCCACCACCAGCAATAGATCCGTCTGCGTGGCTGCAGCCAGCGAGCTTTCAAACTTGAAGTGGGTTTCGTTATAGGTTTCGTCGAACCAGAGCACGTGGGGACGGGTCATACCGCCGCAGTCCGGACACCTGAGCCGTTCTTTTTCAGCCTCGCTGATCACGGATTCCCGGGACCAGTCCGACCTCACAGCAGGCAGAGGATGAATGGCCGAAGTGCAGGGTTCGGCACAGCGCCGATAATTGATGTTGCCGTGGATCTGATAGGTGCGGGCGGGGCTGTGGCCGGCCTTAAGGTGGAGTCCGTCCACATTCTGAGTGATGATCAGAAAGCGGTCGGCCAGGATGTTCTCCAACTCCACCAGGGCGCGATGGCCGGCATTGGGTTCTGCGCGGTCACACACCGTCCAGCGGTATAGATACCAGCGCCAGACCTCCCAGGGCATTTTGCGGAACATGGCCTGGGTGCCCATCTCCTGGGGCTGATACTCCCTGGAACCCACGGTCCAGTAACCTTCGGGGCCGCGGAAGGTGGGGATGCCGCTCTCCGCGGAAATACCGGCTCCGGTGAGCACGATGAGCCGGCCCTCCCCCCTGGCGAACTGTTTTAAAAACCGGGCAAGCTGGGAATCCACGCAGCACCCTCCAGGTATTACTAGTCGGGGTAAGATGAACCATAATAAAAGGGTGCTATCTCCCTGTCAAGGAACGGGTCCCGCCCCCCCTTGGCCTGAAAGGCCCTGGCCGCATGCCGAGTGGGCCAGGTCCGGGTGCGGTTTCCAGCGATTGTCAGAATAACATTCCCATTGTCTGTGGCTTTCATTGCAGGCTATTATAGCGGTTGTCATAAATATGTTCCGGTTGGATCTGGAGCTTTTTATTTCCAGGCCGGGATTCCCGCTTCCGAGGAAATGACGTCCCATGCATCGTTCATCTTTAATCGGAACGTTAATATGGCAAAGGCTCTAACTTTGCAGGGGCGGGTTTCAAGCCCGCCCCTGCGCCCCGGCAAGATAGAAACTGTATTGAGTCGGAATGGTTTTATGCAAACCACTATATCTGGCATATGCGGCCCTGTCTTAGACCAAGCAGGTTCCCCAGGGGTGACAGTCCGGATTCAGTGCACTTCATGACCAGCAATGCTTATCTTTCCCGGGATCTCCATACATCGGTGTGCTGGAAAAGGCTTTATCAAAGGCAGGCTATCGTGCTAAAGGCCGAGGCCAGTAATACCGTTAAATAAACCCTAACGTTAGGGTAAACCTAAGGGAACTGGAACTGTGCCGAACCTCGCCGCCCACCGTGAAACAAAAGCATCCATGGATCCTGAACTGAACCGGATCCCGGAAAATATCGAACACATCCATCTCATTGCCGCCTGCGGATCGGGCATGGCGGCCCTGGCCAGCCTGCTTAAGGACCGGGGATATCGGGTCAGCGGCTCCGACCAGCAGGTCTATCCGCCCATGAGCACCTTCCTGGCCGAGCGGGGCATCCCCATTGCCGAGGGGTTCGATCCGCACAATGTGGAAGACCGGCCCGATCTGGTGGTGGTGGGCAATGCCGTAGTGCCCAGCAATCCCGAAGCCGTGCACACGGCGAAGCTGGGTCTGCCCTACTGCTCCATGCCCCAGGCCGTCAACCGCTTTTTGGCCCGCGATAAACAGGTCTGCCTCTCCGTGGGAACCCATGGCAAAACCACCACGGCCTCCCTGCTGGCCTGGATCCTGTCTGCGGCCGGCCAGGACCCCTCATTTTTCATCGGCGGCATCCTGGGTAATTTTAATTGTAATTACCGGCTGGGCGGCGGGCCGGCGGTGGTCATCGAGGGCGATGAATACGATACCGCCTTTTTCGACAAGGAACCCAAGTTCCTGCACTATGCCCCGCGGTACACCATGTTCACGGGGGTGGAGTTCGACCATGCCGATATCTACCGGGACCTGGCCCATGTCAAATCGGCTTTTGCCAAATTTTTGCAGGGCATGCCCGCCGCGGGCACCCTGCTGGTCTACGACGGCTGCCCCGTGGCCCGGGAACTGAGCCGGCTTTCCCCGGCCCGGGTATGGGCCTATGGCGACCGGCCCGATTCCCATTGGCGGCTGGGCAGTACCGCCATTGAACCGCCCCGCACCCGTTTCGAAGTTTATCGCAGCGGAAAACTGTGGGGCGAATTTACAACTGACATTCCGGGCCGCCACAATCTGTTCAATATGGTGGCAGCCCTGGCCGTGGCCCACGATATGGGGGTCTCCCCGGAAACAGCAGCCCGGGCATTGGCCGCCTTCCGCACCACCCGCCGGCGCCAGGAGGTGCGGGGCCAGGTCCGCGGCATCACGGTGATGGATGATTTCGCCCACCATCCCACAGCGGTGCGGGAAACCATCCGCGGCGTGGCCCCTTTTTATCCCGGCGGCCGGGTAATCGCCGTCTTCGAACCGCGCACCAACACCAGTATGCGCACCATCTTCCAACCCGTATATCCCCAGACCCTGGCCCAGGCCGACCTGGTGGTAATCCGCGAACCGTCCCGCCTGGATAAGATTCCTGCAGACCAACGCCTGAGTGCCGCCGGCCTGGTGGACGATATCGGCAAGCTGGGCACCCCGGCCCGCTATTTCGCGGACACCGACGGGATTATCGATTTTCTTGTCGGCGAGGCGCGTTCCGGGGACCTGATCCTGGTCATGTCCAACGGCGGCTTCGACAATATTCACCAGCGGTTGCTGGAAAGGCTGGGCAATGGTGATTTGTGATTGATGAATTGTGAATAAGGATTTCCGACCAACCACGAATTCGGGATCATTTTGCAGTTTCCCATGCATCACCACCCGCGATCCACCCCTGACCTAATATTACTCCGGCAATTAAATACATCACGTTCGTCATTCCGGCGAAGGCCGCGCACGAAGTGAAGCTTTAGCGCTATCCAGCGCTATTACTGGATGCCGGAGCGGGCCCGCCCCCAACTCGCTTGGCGGTCAGGCATGACAGGGTTTGGGTATTTAGTCACCGGGTTAATATCCGAAACTCATTGACAGCCCTGGCTATTTGCGTTAACCATCCATTCTTCTTTGGTTAACGAGACGGTAAATAAAGATGAAAGCCGCCATTCTCAAATTACTGCGCCAAAAGGCCGCCACATGCTCCGGAGAGGAACTCAGCGAGGCGCTGGGCATCTCCCGGGTTGCGGTCTGGAAGCATATCCGCCGCCTGCGGGAATTGGGCTACGATATCACCGCCACCCCCCAGGGCTACCGGCTGGACCATAGCCCCGATACCCCCTTTGCCTGGGAGTTTCCCCACCGCCAGGGCCTGATCCACTACCACCCCAGCGTTGACTCCACCATGAACGGGGCCCGGGACCTGGCTCGCCAGGATTGCCCGGCCATGAGCGTGGTGGTTTCCGGGGAACAGACTTCCGGCAAGGGCCGCATGGCCCGGCAGTGGGTCTCTGCCCCCCAGGGACTCTATTTTACCGTGGTGACCCGGCCAGACCTGGCCCCGCCCCTGGCACCGCGGGTGGGATTCGCTGCAGCCGTCAGCCTGGCACGGGTTTTTCGTGATGAGTACAGCGTGGCAGCCCGGGTAAAATGGCCCAACGATGTGCTCACGGACCAGGGCAAACTGGCAGGAATGCTGGCAGAGATGGAGACCGACGGGGAGTGGGTGCGCCATGTCAATGTGGGCATCGGGGTCAATGTGAACCACCACCCGGAAATCGCGGAAACCGCCGCCACCTCCCTGAAAGCCGAAACCGGAGGTCCCGTCTCCCGCAAGCAAGTGCTGGACCTGTTTCTCACGGCCTTTGAAACCCGCCTGGAACAGATTCACGCGCCGTCCATCATGGAAGAGTGGAAAGAGCTGAACCAGACCCTGGGCAAACAGGTGAAAATCGTAACCCGCACCGCGACACTGCAGGGTCTGGCCCTGGATGTGGATGACTCCGGGGCCCTGGTGCTGGAAACATCCGGGGGAGACCAGCGCCTGGTCCACTACGGAGACTGTTTTCCGCTGCCGGCTTGACCGAAAGCAGGTGCGGCCTGCAGCGTTCCTTTAAAAACAGTCAGCCGACAGAGTCAGGGATCAGGCTGCCGTATCCCGCAATATGATACGAAAGGAAAATCAGAAAAATGCGATCCGCCGCCCTGACCCCCACCTCCCCCCGTGAATTGAAACGCACGGTTTATGCCTCGCTCATGCCCGCCCTGATGGCTGCCGGGGCCTACATTGCCGTACCCATCGGGCCGGTTCCCATTGTGCTGCAAAACCTCTTTGTGCTGCTGGCCGGCCTGCTGCTGGGACCGCGCTGGGGCCTGGCCAGTGTGGGTGTCTATCTGTTGCTGGGGGCCTGCGGCCTGCCCGTCTTTGCCGGCGGGACAGGCGGAATCGGACGGCTGGCCGGACCCACCGGGGGCTATCTCCTGGGTTACCTGCCGGCGGTATACCTGGTGGGGACCATTGCCAAGAAGACTCCCGCCGGACTCTTAGGCGACATCCTGGCCCTGGCGACAGGGGTTCTGGCGGTCTATGCCCTGGGTGTGCCGTGGCTGAAAATGGTCACCGGCATGCCCTGGCCCAAGGCCCTGGCCGTGGGCCTGTATCCCTTTCTCATCGGGGACGGCATCAAAGTGGCGGCGGCCATACCCGCCGCCCGGCTGCTGCGGCCTCTCATGGGCAGGATCTGAAGCCGGAAGCCTCTGGAAGATCAGCCATGGACATAACAGTCAATAACCTGAGCCACGTTTACAGCGACGGAAGTCCCGGCCTCCAGGATATCAGCCTGCACATTGCCGGTGGTGAATTCGTGATCCTCACCGGGGCCAATGGTTCCGGCAAAACGACCCTGCTGCGGCACCTCAACGGGCTGCTCCTGCCCACCGCCGGCGAGGTGCGGGTGGACGGTGTTTCCGTATCACGGGATTTGCTGCGCGCCCGGCAGAAAGTCGGCATGGTCTTCCAGGACGCGGACAGCCAGATCGTAGGCGAAACCGTCTTTGATGAAGTGGCCTTCGGCCCGGAAAACCTGTGTCTGCCGCGGGATGAAGTAAGGCGGCGGACCACCTCCGCCCTGGCGGCGGTGGGCCTTTTGCAGGCCGCGCAAAAAGCACCCCACCTGCTCTCCGGAGGCGAGAAACGGCGCCTGGCCATCGGCGGAATCCTGGCCATGGGCGCACCGGCCATTATCCTGGACGAACCCTTCTCCAACCTGGATTATTCCGGTGTCCAGCAGGTATTGCAGCAGTTGGCGGCGCTGCATGCCAAGGGCCGCACCATCATCGTCGCCACCCACGACCTGGAGAAGGTCCTGGCCCTGGCGGACCGCCTGTTGGTGCTTGCCGCCGGACACCTGATCCTGGACGGGGCTCCCCTCGAGGTCGTCAAACAGGTGGAGGACCATGGTGTCCGGGAGCCCCATTGGTCGCGGATCGGCGCCCGGGCGGTATCATGGCTGAACTGACGGCCTTCGGTTATATCCCGGGCAACTGCCTGCTGCATCGCCTGGATGTGCGGGTGAAACTGGCCGGTTTGCTGGGTGCCTGCACCGTGGCCCTGCAATCCGCTTCGCCCGGCCTCCTGGTTCTGGGACTCCTTCTCGGATTACTCATGACGATCCAGCGTCTGCCCTTGAAGCCTTTGCTGCGCCAGTTGCGCCTCTTTTGCTATCTGCTGGCCCTGGTCTGGGTGGCCCGCGCCCTGGCCACACCCGGAGTTCCCCTGTGGAGTTGGGGTCTCTTGACCATTTCCCGCGCGGGTATTGTGGAAGGCGGCCTTACCTGCAGCCGCCTTGTGCTGACTCTCTTAGCGGGCCTGCTGTTTACCGCCGCCACCCGTCCTGCCGAACTGAAAACCGCCGTCCATTGGATCTTCCGGCGGGTGCCCGGCATCCCGGCCGAGCGCGTGGCCGTGATGGCCGGCCTGATGATACGCTTCTTTCCCGTTATCCTCATAACTGCGGAGCAGGTGCGCCAGGCCCAGGCGGCCCGTTGTATCCAGCACCGTAAAAATCCCATCTACCGCACCACCAGAGTGGCGCTTCCCGTACTGCGCAAAACCTTCCAGATGGCCGACGAGCTGGCACTGGCCATGGAATCCCGCTGCTACACCGGCCGGCGAACCGATCCCGGCCTCAGCCTGCAGGCCCGGGACAGATGGGCTTTGACCGTGCTGGCCGGCCTGTTGATCCCCCTTATGCTGATCTAGCCCTTCTTAAATTCCGCACCTAGCGGAAATACTATCTTCATACGCTTTACCCGTGGTTTGACAGCCATCAGGAGCTATAGTAAGTGCAAAGCGGCCCTTGGAGCGATTGTCACCATAACGTACCGGTTGCTTGTGGTTTTCATTGCAGGCTATTAAATTTACAGGGGCGGGTTTGAAACCCGCCCCTACGCGCTGGCATAATTAATGCGGCACTAGGTAGCGAAATGTAATTATGCCGACCACTATAATTCGGGCCTGAGCACCAGCGAGGCTCATGTCATTCCCGCAAGATTCTGGAGGGATACGCTTGAAAGTTATCATCATCGGGGCCGGAGAAGTAGGGTTTCATGTGGCTGGCCGCTTTGCCCGGGAGAAAAAGGATGTCGTGGTCATCGACACCGATCCCCAGGCGATTCAGCGCGTTGCCGAGAACCTCGATGTGCAGGCCATCCAGGGCTCCGGATCCAGCCCCCTGCTATTGGAGGAGGCCGGTATCCGCGAAGCGGAAATCATGCTGGCGGTGACTGACAGCGACGAAGTAAATCTGGTGGCCTGTCTCGTCACCAACCTGATTTCCCCGACCACGAAAAAACTGGCCCGCCTGCGGGATGCCCATTATGATGCCTACCACCAGAGCCTGAGGGACTCCGCACCCCACATCGACACCATCATCAACCCGGAAATCGAAGTGGTCAACACCATCCAGCGCTTGCTGCGGGTGCCCGGCGCTGTGGACATAGGCGAATTTGCCGACGGCCGGATGAAGTTCGTGGGCATCAACCTGGACAAGGACTGCCCGGTAACCGGCATCCCGCTGAGCACCCTGGCCAGCGTTACCAGCAACGTCCAGCCCCTGATCGCCGCCATTATCCGCCGCGATGAAATGATTATCCCCAGGGGCGACGACCAACTGCAGCAGGGTGATCTGGTATACATCATCAGTGAAGAGGAGAAGCTGCTGGATACCCTGGCGGGATTTGGCAAACGTGCCCATCCTCTCCAGCGCGTAATGATCGTGGGCGGCGGCCGTATCGGCTTCCGCCTGGCAGCTCATTTGGAGACCCACGGCATCTATACCAAGATTATCGAGAAGAACCCCCAACGCTGCCTGGAGTTGGCGGATCGCCTGGATCGATCGGTGGTGCTGCATGGCGATGGCTCCGACCAGGAACTGCTCAAGGAGGAGAATATCCAGGACATGGACGGGGTGGTAACGCTCACCGACGACGAGGAGACCAACGTCCTGGTCTCCCTCCTGGCCAAAAATCTCAGAGCTCGCAAAACCATCACCAAAATCAGCAAGTTCAGCTATTTTCCCATCATGAGCACCATCGGCATGGAGCGGGTGGTCAATCCCCGCCTGTCGGCCATCAACACCATCCTGCAACATATCCGCAAAGGCAAGGTGCTTTCCGCCATTGCCATCAGAAACGAGCAGGCCGAAGTGCTGGAGGCCGTGGCCCTGGAAACATCGGATATCGTGGGCCGGCCCCTGATGCAGGTAAAGTTCCCATCCGGCGCCCTGGTCATCGGTATTGTCCGCGGGGAGGAAGTCATCGTCCCTTCCGGCGAGAGCGTCATTCTGCCCGGCGACCGGATCATCATCTTCGCCACCTGCCGGGCAGTGGCCAAGGTCGAAAAAATCCTGGCCGTAAAGCTGGAGTTCTTTTAAGTGCGCTGGCACTACATCTTCAATGTGGTCGGCATCCTGTCCATTTTCATCGGACTGATCCTGGCCCTGCCGCTAGGGGTGGATTATCTCTATGGGGTCGGGGAGCTGCTGGCCTTTGCCAAGGCCATGGGGGTCACCCTGGTGGCCGGTGTCCTGCTCATCTTATTTTTCCGGAGCCCGCCC
>Ga0180436_10001978_pt1 | contig 19754 bp, 16 predicted proteins | sample SS_ome_2_FD_132434 | JGI IMG/M metagenome (GOLD analysis project Ga0180436, IMG submission 132434) | Hypersaline lake sediment archaeal communities from the Salton Sea, California, USA - SS_3_S_2 metaG | ecosystem: Environmental > Aquatic > Non-marine Saline and Alkaline > Hypersaline >...
ACGACACGTTTACCGGCCAGGGATTCGAGCTCCGTGCCGCTGGCTGCATCGCTATCGTGCGGGGATGCGTACGTATAGGTCTGTCTTACTGGGGCGCATACGGCTACCTCCAGCACGATCATAGGGTCTTTACGATTTCCTTGAGATGTTTCTTGAACGGTTCGCCCAGTTCGTCGTGACGCAGTGCGTAGGCAATGATCGCCTGCAGATAGCCGAACTTGTCGCCGGCGTCGAACCTGGTGCCGTCAAACTCGTACGCGTACATTTCCCGTTTCTTCGACAGGGCCAGCAGCGCATCGGTAAGCTGGATCTCACCGCCGTGTCCCGGTGTCGTGCTGCTCAAGATATCGAAGATATCGGGCATCAGGATATAGCGGCCGATTATGGCCAGATCCGAATCCGTGGTGCCCGGCGCCGGTTTTTCAACCATACGTTTTACTCTATGGGTACGCTCTCTATCATTTTCAGCCCCTTCAACGATACCATACTGGTGAGTTTGATCCATCGGTACCCGCTGCACAGCAACGATCGATTCACCTACTTCACGAAACAGTTCAAGCATCTGCCAGGCGCACGGCACGTTGCTCGACACGAGATCGTCGCCGAGGCAGACCATGAACGGCTCGTCTCCCACGATATGCCGCGCGGTCCAGATGGCATGTCCAAGTCCCAGCGGTTTTTTCTGCCTGACGGAGACAATGTCGATCAGGTTAGAGATCATGTCGAGCTCTTTACCCAGCATCGTCTTGTTCTTTTCTTTCAGGATATGGTCAAGCTGGAAATTGTAGTCGAAGTGGTTTTCAATCGCCGATTTTCCTTCGCTCGAAACAAAAATGATCTGCTCGATTCCTGAAGCTACCACTTCTTCAACAATATATTGAATCGTCGGTCGATCAACGATCGTGAGCATCTCCTTGGGTATCGCTTTCGTCGCAGGTAAAAACCTCGTGCCAAGTCCGGCAACGGGAATTACAGCCTTTCTCACGTCCATGGGCAGCTCCCTTATTTATGGTGAAAGATTGTATTTGTATGGTATAAGTCGATGTTTTACCGTTTGAGAATTACCATAAATCCGGATGATCATCCAACGTTTTCATGTCTTTTTTTTACCCCCCGTCATTGCCGATAACCGACAGTCTCGATGAAATCGGGGTGCTGCTCAAGACGCATCAGGTGGTCGTTATAGCCGGCGAAACCGGGTCCGGAAAAACGACGCAGCTGCCAAAGCTCTGCCTCGATCTGTTCGGCGAACAAGACGGCCTGATCGGCTGCACCCAGCCACGCAGAATTGCGGCAACGAGCGTTGCCAACCGCGTCGCAGAGGAACTTGGCGAGCACGCTAATCTGGTCGGCAGTAAAATTCGTTTCCACGACCGGACATCGCCCCAGACCCGGATCAAATTCATGACTGACGGCGTGCTGCTGGCTGAATCCAGGAGCGACCCGCTGCTGCAGCGCTACCGGATTATCATCGTCGACGAGGCCCACGAACGCAATCTCAACATAGATTTCCTCCTCGGCTACCTGCACCGGCTGCTCCTAAAGCGCACGGATCTAAAGCTCGTCATCACGTCAGCGACCATTGACACCGCGGCATTTTCCCGGCATTTCAGCAACGCCCCCATTCATGATATTTCAGGCAGGACCTTTCCGGTGGAAATCATCTACCGTCCGATCGATGACGAAGATCAGGACGGTACATATGTTGACCGGTGCCTGGAGGCAATTGCAGACATCCGCAGCACCAAGCCGCCCGGAGATATCCTGGTTTTCCTGCCGACTGAAAAAGACATCCGCACCTGCTGCGACATGCTCAGGGGCAGCGCCCCCTCCCACGTCACGCTGCCGCTGTTCGGCAGACTGCAGCTCAGCGACCAGCAGCGGATTTTCAAATCCCATGCCAAGCCCAAAATCGTCGTGGCCACCAATGTTGCCGAAACGTCGATCACCGTACCGGGGATCCGCTATGTTGTCGATACGGGGCTTGCCAGGATCGGCTCGTATCATGCCCGATCACGGACCATGCGGCTGCCGGTGACAAAAATTTCCCGGGCGGCGTGTGATCAGCGCTCCGGTCGCAGCGGCCGTATCGGACCCGGCATCTGTTACCGGCTCTTTGCTGAAGATGATTTCACCAGCAGGGACGAGTTCTCGACACCGGAAATTCAACGCTCGAACCTGGCCGAAGTAATTCTCCAGATGGTTTCGCTTGGACTCGGAGATCCGTTTGATTTTCCATTTCTCGATCCACCGTCGCGGGCTGCCATCAACGAAGGGTACCGGACGCTTGATGAACTCGGGGCGCTCACCCGGCAAAAAACGCTGACCGGCTACGGGAAAATCATGGCCGGTCTGCCGATCGACCCGGTAATTTCGCGCATCATTATCGAGGCAAACCGGCTTGACTGCCTGTCTGAAATTCTCGTCATTGCGGCGGCGATGGCGATCCAGGACCCGCGCATCCGGCCCGCCGACAAAGAACAGGTCGCCGATGCGGCTCATCGAACGTTTGTCGAAAACCGCTCGGACTTTCTCGTGCTGCTGAATATCTGGAACCGCTACCACCAGGATAACGATGGATTTTCGTGGTCGGGGCTGAGGAAGTTCTGCGCGGCCCACTACTTATCGTTTCAGCGTATGCGCGAATGGCTCGATCTTCACGAGCAGCTTGTCAAGCTCATGAAACGGAAAAAGAAATTCACCTTCAATTCCGAACCGGCATCGTATGAGGCCATCCATCGCTCTCTGTTAAGCGGTCTGTTCAGGCAATGCGCGCGCAGGAAAAAAGGAAACCTCTACCAGGGGCTCGGCAACCGTGAGTTGAGAATTTTTCCCGGCAGCCTGCAATACAACAAAAGCGGCGACTGGATTTTCGGCGGCTCGATCATCGAGACCTCGCAGCTGTATGTCCTGTCAGCGGCAACGATAGAGCCTGAATGGCTGGAACAGAGTGCTAAGCCCTTCTGCTCTTACAGCTGGACCAACCTGCGCTATCAGAAAAAAAGCGGGCAGGTGGCCGCCGACGAAACCGTCTCCCTGCACGGCCTGGTCCTCGTTACCGGCCGCCGGGTGAATTATCCGAGACGCAACCCGAAAAACGTCCCCAGGGCACGGGAAATTTTCATATCCAGCGCACTCGTCGACAACCAGTTGAGCGGCAATTTTTCTTTTTTCGCTCACAACTCCGGACTGATCGCCGCATGGCAGGAACGCGAGCACAAACTCCGCAAGAAGGACATCGTCATCGACGACCGCACCATTTTCGAGTTTTACAACCGCTCGCTGCCAGAAAGCGTCTGCGACCGATCGAGCCTGATAAAACATATAAAAAAGAACGGTGATACCCACCTGCGCATGAGCGAAGCCGATATCCTCCTGCGCGTCCCCGACGAGAAAGATCTGCTGGATTTTCCCTCCCACCTTCCCCATACCGACAAGCAGGTATCGCTCAGCTACAGTTTCGAACCGGGTGCTGAACACGATGGCGTCACCGCTTCCATTCCCGAGCATCTGCTCGACCGCCTGAACCCGGATTTGTTCGACTGGCTGGTTCCCGGCCTGATTGCCGAAAAAACCACGTTTCTGCTGAAAGGACTGCCCAAGCGACTGCGCAAACAGATCATACCGATAAACAACTGCGTCTCACTCATTCTCGACTCGCTTGAAATGTATCAGGGCAATTACTACCAGCGGCTTTCAGCTGCCCTGCTGACCCGGTACAAAATTACCGTGCGCGGCTCCGATTGGGCCACCGAGCTGCCGACCCACCTCAACCTGCACTACCGTATCGTTGATGCGTCGGGCAAGACCGTGATGCGGGGCGACGATCTCAACGACCTGCTCAATCGTTTTCGGCAATCCCCTGAAAGCAGATCTGAACCAATCATGCGAGAGCCCGACAAAGCGTTAATCGATGCGCTGCAGGACCGGGTCTTCAGCCAATGGGATTTCGATGCATACCCCGATCGTATCGCGGTATATCTTCCGGGCAATCAGGTGGGCGGATACCGTTTTGCCGCGGTTACCCCGGACCCCGGCAGGCAGGGGGTGCGGCTGCACTACTATGCCACCAGGGAAGAGGCCGATATGGTCGGGCTGGCGGGTTTGTGCGCCCTGCTCCGCCGCCAGTTCAAGTCCGCTTTCAAACAGCTTTTGAAACAGTGTAAAATCACCTTTTCAGGCCCGTCCACCGTCTGGCTGGTCGCCTTTGTCGGCAGCTCCAATACCCTGTGCGACACCGTGCTGAATTTCATTATCAGGTCGATGGTGACAGGCCGCATCGACACCCCCTATCTCACTAAAGCCCAATTTGAAACGCTGGTCGGGGACCTGAAGTCGATCGATATCTACCCCCACGGACTGGATATAATGGAGCGTGTGCTCGCTGTTCTGCGGCAGCGCCAGGCGGTGGTCGAAGCGATCGGTAAATACGAGCAGCTCTCACGAAAAAGCGGTGCGGTCGATAGCGAGTTGTTCGACGACCTGAGAACCCGGTGCAACGCGATTTTGCCAGCAGATTTTTTCGAGACGATGTCCCCCGCAGATCTTGACCGGTGCAGCCGCTGTTTCAGGAGTCTTGCCATTCGCTGTGAACGCGCCTACACTAACCCGTCGAAAGACCGTGAAAAACGCCGGCGGCTCGTGGTCCACGAGCAGAAGCTGGAAACGTACGATACCGCCAGATCCCGCTTGAGTCCCGACTGTATCGAACTGCTGGATCAATATCGGCTGATGCTTGCCGAACTGCGGATTTCACTATTTTCACCGGAGTTGAAAACAACGGTACCGGTGTCTGAAAAACGCCTGAATAAACTATGGCAGAAGCTGAGCAGCGTATGCTGAACGCATGGCCCGCCGCCTTGCAGTTGACATGAAAAAAACAGGTATCGGAATCCTGCTGTGCGTGGCCGGGATCACGTTGATTCATCAGAATCGCTGGGTCGTCGGCCTGGCGTTATTTCTCGTCGGTATCTCCCTGCTGATGGTCCGGCGCTGACGGCCGCCACAGCTCAACCTCTTTGCCGAACACCGAATTTCTGAAAAAGGCAATGATATCCTCCCGACGGCTCTGCTGCTTTTTCTGCTCGGGAATAAGCTGCGTCGGCCGGATTTTCAGAATCGACATTTTGTATTCGATATGATTGGCGAACCGGTTGTCGAGATACCAGGCATACAGGAGTCCCATCAGCAGACCCGGCGGGGTAAACCCCTCGGTACCGTTGACGGCACGGGTGAAATGGGTAGGCGTCTGTTCCACCATCCGCGAGAGCGTTAAAAACCGGCGCAGTTCCGCGTCGCTGAAGTAACAGAAACGTTCAGGTTCATCACGCAGCGACAGGTGATAGACACTGCCGATCTCCCTGCCGTCGTACAAGAGCGGAATCATGATCTTCGCAGCAGCATAGTCGCCGAGCAGGGCCTGACCGAGGGCGATGAGGAAAGATACTTCAAGAAGGTAGCGGTCTGCAAGCCGGTCCTCGCGAATATTGATGGCTCGGTGTGCCGGATCGTAAAAGGAAAACACGTTGTCCCAGCGCTGGTCGCGGCGCCACTGATTCTCTTCTATGAAAACGATGCTCGAAACATTATCGAGATGCGACAACGGAATATCCTGGTGAGACCAGAGAATATCGACCAGGATCGGCAGTATCCGGTCCTCCTGCCAATGCCTGGATCGGCACTGAACGAATGAAAGAGCGGTCCGGGTGAGACGTTCCGCTATTTTTCGATACTTGATTGACGGGACCGATACAAGCCGGTGCTGGAGCGGCAACGACCTCCCGACATCAGCAGCAGTGCCGTCTTTGCTTCCCCCATCGCGAAACAGCGCGCGGCCGAGAAAAAGCGTTTTTACCGCCCGGGCGACAACATCGGGGTCATGCTGGATGACGCCGCGTTCGACCATGGCTTCTTTTGAGAAAAAACCGCATTCAATCGGAGTGAATCCCCGTCGTTTAATCAATTCCCGATCGAGATAGATTGGGTTTTTTCCTTCGACCGCATAGTTTTGAATCACCGACCCCGGCACATCCTGCATGGAAAGACAGAGAATCTGGTCGAACAGTCCGGCAACACCGCCCGGCAGGTTCTGTTCGTACGCGCGAACCATATCCGATACATGAAATTTGCGGTCCGGATCCGAGATCGACTTATCGGTTTCCCCTTCCTGCACCCACAGGTTGGCAATGAGCAGTTTTAATGCGGTGGCGTTCTCTCTGACCGCTTCGGCAATTCCCGGCACTTGCATGACCGGGATTATGGAACTGTAGAGACTGCCGGGCGCCATGATCAGGATATCGGCATCTCTGATATACGTCAGTACGCGCTCAGACACATACGGTTCACCGCTGAAATCGATGGTGACGCGTTCGACCGCAGCGCTTCTCTGGGCTTCACTCGATTTCTTTTCGCCGGTGACTTCCACCCCGTCACTGTACCTGAACCGCAGCTGGGCCGGTACCGACGTGGCGGGCATGACGGCATCGGGACAGCAGCCGATATGCGCGCCGAGCTCCGATACCATATCGTATATCCTTTCAGCATCGTCCTTCTGGGGCACGACGTGATCGCCCTCGAAGGATTCCGCCATAACCGCCTTCCTCACGGAAGCCGTTACCAGAAGGTTGCCCAGACAATGGCTGCGTCCAAACGTCTGTGCACATTGTGCGTCTTCCAGACAGAACTGCAGAAGGCTCAGAATTTTTTCCAGCAACAGCTGCGGCATGCGCTCGAGGTCCGCTCCGCATGTTCTGAGCAGCGCCCGTGCCGATTCGGGGAATGCTGAAAAGCGATAGTTGAAGATCCTGGTTATATCCGCGGTCAGCAGAACCGCCTGCCGTTCCGAGAGCCCGTAGCGCTGCTGCAGCAAATCGACCTGCACGGACGACAGCATCACATGCCTGATATCACCGACACCGAATACCGGCACATCCTTCAACAGTTCTCCGGTCGAACCGCCGTCATCGGTGATACACACGACGGCCCTGGTCTGCGGGAAAAATCGTTTGAGTCCGTCAAACGGCCGCTGGGTCCACCGCGCCTGGCGGCTGTCGCCGCCGATGATATTGGACAGACCGGTTCCACCTCCAAAAACAACGACCTTTACCGTTTCCACCCCCGTGTCGAGCAATTTCTGGCGGAGTTCGCCAAACAACGCGGCAAGCCCCGGGATAATGTCAGCCGGGGTATCGTTCAGAACGAGTTCGACCAGTTTCTCCCGCATATCCTGATGCGGTATCAGGTCAAACGGGGAAATATACTTCTTGGCAAGGGAACCGATCAGCTGCCGGTCCTTGGCGGTAAACAAGGCGTCGTCCATGCGTGTCATTAAAGGTTTTCAGGTTTGTTTCAGCAGCGCTTCAACACGGTGTATTTCCTCTTCGGTATCTACTTCCACCGAGTCATATTCGGTTAATACAACCCGGATCCGATAACCGAATTCGAGTGCCCGGAGCTGTTCAAGTTTTTCGAACCGCTCCCATTCCCCTTCCGGCAGAGCAACGAACGTCAGCAGAAATCCTTTCCGGTAAGCGTAAACACCAAGGTGCTTGTAATAGGTCGGGCTCGCCTCTTCCGGATTGCGCTGAAACGGAATAGACGACCGCGAAAAATAGAGGGCGTTGAAATCCCGGTCGAAAACCGTTTTTACGTGGTTCGGGTCATAAATCTCCTCTTCCCGGATTATTTTATAGATCAGGGTCGACATCGGCAACGCCGGATCTTCGAGCAGGGGCTCTGTTACCTCGTGAATGATTTTTTCCGGGAACACCGGCTGATCACCCTGAATATTGACCACGATATCATGTTCTGACACCCCGAGCGTTTCAGCCGCTTCGGCGAGCCGGTCGGTACCGGAAACATGATCCTCCCTCGTCATCACGTACTCGCCGCCGAAAGACTCGACACAACGGGCAATGCGCTCGTCGTCAGTGGCTACCACTACCCGGGACAACAACTCTACCGCCCGGGCCCGCTCGACGACATGCTGGATCATCGGCCTGCCGTTTATCGGGGCCAGCGGTTTACCCGGAAACCGATTGGATTTATACCGGGCGGGTATGACTGCAATTACCTGTATATCTTTCTGTTTCATCGTCGTTGAATCGCCTGAGCCACACGGGTTGATAAAAATCGGCGGAAAGTCAAAATTTTCACCGCCTCGATGTCCTGATAATGCTATGATACCGTACCCCGGCCAACTACTTAAATCATTTTTTCATGGATATCAAACCGCGGATACGCATAAGGCTCGATTCAGGGCATGATACCGCCAACGCACGGCTGAAACGACTGGCCGCAGAGCTCGGTATGTCGGACCCGGTTGATGACGTCGAACAAGCCGACTATGTGCTCATCCTCAACGACAACCGTCTCGAACTTCATCACGGGCCGGGCTGCACCGCTGCAACTTCGCCGCTGTATGTGGATTTCTGTTCCGGAGCCCCCTACTACCGATTCATTCATGACCGGACGATCAAACAGCCGCTGGCCAGGGCGATCGGCATCAAAAAGGGGTATCGCCCCAAGGTTCTGGATGCAACCGCGGGCTTTGGTGAGGATTCTTTTGTCCTGGCTGCGCTGGGTTGCGCGGTTACGATGCTGGAACGGTCCGGGGTCATCTGGGCGCTGCTCGATGACGGGATCAGGCGGGCCCTCTCGCACCCCGCGGTCGGCAAGGTATTTTTCGACCTGGTGACGCTGGTGCACGCCGATGCAAAGCGCTACCTGCACGATCATCGAGACGCTTTTGATACGATCTATCTCGACCCGATGTATCCCCACAGCTCCAGGTCGGCGCTTAACAAGCAGAAGATGCGCTTTTTGAGGAACGTGGTAGGAGACGACACCGATTGCTCTGAACTTTTAGAGACCGCCTTGACCCATGCCGAGAAGAGAGTGGTCGTGAAACGTCCGCTCAAAGCGGAATTTCTGGCCGATCTCCAGCCTTCATTTTCGCAGACCGGAAAAAGCAGCCGCTACGATATCTATCTCGCCGGTCATTTATGATATCCGGTTCCGGCTTTGATCGTATAGGCCCGATACAGCTGCTCGAGCAGGATCAGCCTGCTCATATCGTGGGTGAAGGTCATGGCCGAAAACGATAGAACGTGATCAGCTTTTTCCCGCTGTTCGTCGGCCAGTCCGAGCGGACCGCCGATGATGAAGCACACCGTCGCCACCGCCCTGTCCTCGAGACCTGAAACAAACGCTGCAAACCCTTCCGAACTATACTGCCGCCCGCGGCTGTCGAGGACGATGCGGCACGCCCCTCTGCTGATCTTCTTTTCCAGCAGAGCACTCTCCTGCAGCACGATTTCCGTTGCGGATCTGGAACCGTGCCGCGGGGACTTGATCTCGATCAGCTCGATGGAAGCATATCGCGACAACCGTTTAGCGTACTCGTCGATCCCCTGCTGCAGGTATGCATCCTTGGTTTTTCCAAGCAGCAGCAGTTCGATCTTCATCGCCTGACCCGAGGCTAGGATCGCTGTTTGATCAGAGCAGCCAGAATTTCCTTGAATTCGGCATAGGACAGCTCCTTATTGATTCCCGGGCAGGAATTGCTGACAATGGTGAAATTACTCTCATCGTCGAGTAATGCCGGCACCAGTGGCCACTGTCGACACCGCCAGGGTCGTCCTTCATACACGGTGCAGCCCTTGTTGTAGAAGATACAGTGGCCGTCCACGGTTTTCATCTGGACGGTATTACCGTTGATCCGCCAGTACTTCTCGGCTACTTCGCCTTCGGAAATACCGAGTGCCGCAATCATATTCCTGCGGTCCTGCTCATCCAGTGAGACCGTTGTCTCCCCGTGACAGCAATAGCCGCACTGGGCGCAGATAAAAATTTTCTTGACATCATCCATTGAAACGCATCATTTTTGTCAGACTGATATTGTTCTGGAGTTATCGAAATGAAAGGATTGTTACTCTTGTGCCTGGTGTACGTGGTCGGGAATCACGCTAATCCCGCCATATCCCCGAGGGTGGAAATATCTATACCATAGAGCATCGCTGCGGTTTTCCATTTAGCGTTGTCGGCCACGTTGAAAATGATAGACTCATCCGACGGCAGACTCAGCCAGCCGTCGGCAACCAGTTCCGATTCGAGCTGCCCCGGGCCCCAGCCGGCATAGCCGAGCAGGAACAGGTACTCGCTCGGCCCTTTGTTTTTGCTGATATCTTCGAGAACCTTCGACTCCCGCGACAACGACAGGTTATCGCCGATTTCCAGCTGGTGGTCCACCCGGTAATCGGATCGATACAATACGAACGCCGACTCCATTTCTACCGGACCCCCGACATAAACCGCCGGAAGTTCGACCTCGGGCACGGGGAGATTGGTACTTTTGAGTATCTCTTTAAGACTGATAAACGGATTCGGTTTATTCACCGCGACCCCCATCGCCCCCTCTTCACTGTGGGCGCAAATCAGGATCACCTGCTCGGCGAACCGTGGATCGGGCATCTGCGGCGTCGAGATCAGAAACGAGCCGGTCAGTCGATCGATTACGGGAGCCTGCGTATCAGTCATTTCGTATTTCCTCTCGGTGAAAGGTCTTTTCCTACTTCCAGCATATCAGGCCGCAACGCTATCGGTCAAGTCCGCGGCCATCACCTCCATCACCTGATTAACACCGCCTTTCCATACCTGAACCGGCGGGTGAATGCAGCCTGATTCCCGTTTTTTCCCGGTGACTTTTTTCCAGCTATACCCTATATCTTATTTATTCAATTTACTAACCTCTTTTTTGCTGTCGACGACAGAAAGCCATGGATAATATTCTTCTCGGAATAATCAACGCTGATTTTTACGACCCGTTCCAGTTTCTGGGTGTTCACGCCGATCCGGACGCCCCGGATCAGTTACAGGTCAGGACGTTCCAGCCGCAGGCATCCGCGCTTGCACTGATCAGCGGAGACCGCGAATATGCGATGGAAAAGATTCATGAGGACGGTATTTTCTGCTGCACGCTCGAGCGCGCTTCACTGAAATTTCCCGACCTTGAACCATTTGACTATCAATACCGTATTACCTATCACTCCGGTGACACGCGCCTGGCCAACGATCCGTATCGTTTCCCCGTCCTGCTCGATGAAACCGATCGCTACCTGTTCAACTCCGGCACCAATTACTCATTATACAATCTGCTTGGTGCGCAAATGGGCATGCATGAGGGGATCAACGGGACCCTGTTCAGGGTGTGGGCGCCAAACGCCCGGGCAGTTTCCGTAATCGGCCACTTCAACGGCTGGGACAACCGTGTCCACCAGATGCGGGTTCTCGGCAGTTCGGGCATCTGGGAACTCTTTATTCCGGGACTCGTTGAAGATGAGCTCTATCGTTTCAAGATCCGCACCGCCGACGGCATCTTTATCGAAAAATCCGATCCGCTGCAGTTTTTTGCCGAGAATCGTCCACAGACCGCGTCGGTCGTCCGAGATATCAATCGATACGAATGGCATGACCATGTGTGGCAGGAACGGAAAAAAAATCTATCGCCCTACGACCAGCCTGTTTCAATCTATGAGGTTCATCCCGGTTCATGGAAGCGGGATCCCGGCGCTCCGGAGCGGTTCCTGACATTCAAGGAACTGGCCGAGCAACTGGTACCGTACGTCAAGGACATGGGATTTACTCATATCGAGCTGCTGCCGGTCATGGAGCATCCGCTTGATGAATCGTGGGGCTACCAGGTTACCGGGTCCTTCAGCGTCACGAGCAGACACGGGGTTCCGGATGATTTCATGTATTTCGTCGATATTTGTCATCAAAACAACATCGGCGTCATTCTCGACTGGGTTCCGGCACATTTTCCCAGAGATACGCACGGACTCGCGAGGTTCGATGGAACCGCTCTGTACGAGCACGAAGACCCGAGAAAAGGCTCACATCCGGAATGGGGAACGCTGATCTACAACTACGGCCGCAGCGAAGTCAGCAACTTTCTGATCGCCAGCGCGCTGTTCTGGCTCGATAAATATCACATCGACGGGCTCCGCGTGGATGCCGTTGCCTCGATGCTCTACCTCGACTATTCGCGCCAGGACGGCGAATGGATACCGAACTGTTACGGCGGCAGGGAGAATCTCGAGGCCATCGAGTTCATCAAACACATGAATTCGGTCATCTACGGCCGCTATCCGCAAGCGCTCATGATCGCCGAGGAGTCGACCAGTTTCTACGGTGTATCGAAACCGGTCGACCGGGGCGGCCTCGGTTTCGGCTTCAAATGGAACATGGGCTGGATGAACGACATTCTCGGTTATTTCTCCAAAGACCCGTTATACCGTCGTTATCACCACAACGCCCTGACTTTTTCAATGATGTATGCGCATTCTGAAAACTTCATTCTGCCGCTGTCGCATGATGAAGTGGTGCACGGGAAACGCTCACTGCTCGAGAAAATGCCCGGAGACGACTGGCAGAAATTTGCAAACCTGCGGCTGCTGATGATCTACCTGTATCTGCATCCCGGAAAAAAACTGCTGTTCATGGGCAGTGAATTCGGGCAGCGCTCGGAATGGAACTGCAAGCAGAGCCTTGACTGGCACCTGCTCGAAATGGGCGACTACCACCGTCAGGCCGCCGACTTCATGAAGCGGCTGAATGCGGTGTATGTAGACAACCCGGCACTGTGGCAGCTCGATTACGACCACCGCGGCTTCAGCTGGCTCGATCTCGAAGACCAGGATAATTCCATTATCTCGTTTTGCCGATGCGGTTCGGACCCCGGCGACCACCTCGTGTGCCTGCTGAACTTTACACCGCAGACCATCGATGACTACAGAGTCGGTTTGCCCGGACGCTGTGATTACGAACTCCTGCTGAGCTCTGATGATGAATCTTTTGGAGGAAGCGGCAACGATTCGCCAGCTATCTACCACGCATTTGACGAACCGCATGCGAGAGCGCCGTATCATACCGTGTTGACCGTTCCCCCGCTCGGCGGGATCGTGCTGAAACCTGTCAGATAGGAGATATTCGATGTCATCCAGCCAGAGCCCGATCGGCGGCGAGCAGCTGAAGCGCGCCGTGGCCTATTTTGCAGAACTCGTGGAGGCCTATCCTGAGCAACCCAGGCTGGTACTTTTAGAAAAGGTTCAGCTTGAATTCGATCTTTCGCCCGCGGAGTGTGAATTTCTGAACAAGGCGCTGGGGCATGAAGATTGAAACAGGCCGGCCGGCCAACGACCATTCTGCTGAAACGGAGTCCGCATGGATGCATATCAACAGGTCATATCGACCATCGCCCTGACCATGGGGGCCGCCTGGGCGAGCGGCATCAATCTCTATGCGACCATCGCCGTCCTCGGCATTCTCGGGGCCACCGGCAATATCACCCTGCCCGAGTCACTGCTGGTCCTCCAGTCTCCGCTGGTCATCGGGGCCGCGGTCCTGATGTACCTGGTTGAATTTTTTGCCGACAAAACGCCCGGAGTCGATACCGGCTGGGACACGATCCATACGTTTATCAGAATTCCGGCGGGCGTCATGCTTGCCGCCGGTGTCGTCGGTGACGTATCGCCGGCCCTGGTGGTTGCCGCCGGCCTGCTCGGCGGCACCGTATCGGCAACGAGTCACCTGGTGAAGGCCGGCTCCCGGGTAATGATCAATACGTCCCCCGAACCGTTCTCCAACTGGACCGCATCGGTCGTCGAAGATATTGCAGTGATCGGCGGTATTTATACCGCGCTGCATTATCCGCTGCTCTTCCTGCTCTTTTTTATCGGGTTCATAGCGCTGGCCATCTGGCTGCTTCCGAAAATCTGGCGGGCGATACGGTTCCTTTTTACCAAACTCGCGTCGGTATTCAGTTCAGAAAGCCGGTCCGTATCTTACGAGCAGCTCGAAGGTAAACCGGCTGCGGACCGGGGCGACAGTCAGTAACAGGGCAGTTTCACCGTCACCGTGGTGCCGTCAGTACCGGTACTGACGACCGCTATTGAACCATCGTGATCGTCGATAATCTTGGCCGACATCGGCAGACCAAGCCCCGTTCCTTCATGTTTGGTGGTGAAATAAGGCTCAAAAATCCGTTCTTTCAAATCCTCCGGAATTCCATCCCCGGTGTCGATCAGAGAAATTACCGCTTCTCCGTTTTTTCTGCCGGTCACCACCTGCAGCGTACCGCCCGAATTCATTGCCTGGAGCGCATTGAGGCTCAGATTCAAAAATACCTGAATGAGTTTGTCCTCATCGCCATGGATTTGACAGTCAGGGCATTCATAGTGTTCCACGAGGTCAATCCCGGCAGCCTCTGCATCGGTAGAAACCAGGGAAACGGCCTTTGCCAGCAGGTCGTCAACGTGCAGGTCCGTCTTCTTCAGCGCCGCTGGTCTCGCATAATCGAGCAGCTCGGAAATTGTCCGGTTCAACCGGTCTACCTGCTCAGTCATCAAATCGGCCGCGTTCAGCGCATCTCCGTCCTGCCCCAGTTTAGATTTGAGCAGCAGGGCCAGTCCTTTTATCGAGCTGAGCGGATTACGAAGCTCGTGGGCGACCCCGGCGGCCATCCTGCCGACCACCGCATCGCGTTCGGCTCGCCGGAGCTGTACTTCAAGTTCCCGAATCTGGCTCAAATCCTGGACCAGCAATACCGTACCGGGATGCCGGCTGTCTTCATCCTCTATCGGCAGGCAGGAAAAATGCAGGGCCCGCTCGGCCCCGTCGCGGTCAACGAAGCTCATCTCCCAATATGACGGTTTTTCTGCGCAATCCTTATTGATGCGAGCCGTCAAATCAGCTCCGAAAACCCTGTCAATCGCCTGTCCCAAACATTTTTCCTGATCGATATTGAGCATATGCGCGGCACTGCCGTTACAGGTCCTGATTTTCCCCCCGCCGGTAATTGCCGTCAGCCCGATCGGCAGCGATGATACAATCATATCGGTATACGTTGACATGCGCCGCAGCCGCCGTTGCGATCCCTTGTAATTCTGTATGAGAATCAGCGACAACAGTCCGCCCACACCAACCAGCAGAAGCACGATCGATAAAATGACTACCTGGAAAATCTGGGTTTGTATCGCCTCACGGAATTCTTCGAGTTCAAGTTCGACAACCAGAAAAAACGGCGCATTCTGCAGTGAGGCCCTCGCCGACTCATCAAGCCCCTTATGGAGCGGTGGATCAGCAGGCCTGCGCTGTTGCCCGAATCGATCCATCCCTCCCCCTTCTCTGATCCAGGCAGGAACCTGATAACGAACGACCATCCGGTATACGTTCTCGGCACCCGGAGCAGAAGTTGTCAATTCACTCATTTCCCGACGTTTTCCTTCGATCATCTGGAAGAGCCTGTCCTGCACCTGGACGTCGACTTCAGCGCCGACAGCAGCCTGGTCGGTATGGGCCCTGATCAGGCCGTTTCTGTCTGTCAGGTACAGTGCATGCAGACGGGAATGTTCAGAGCTGTCAACGATATGCTCATTGATCGTTTCGATCCAATTACCTGGAAAGGCCATGCCTTTTTGATTTCCACGCTTCAGGTTTCCACGAAAACCCGCGGATACGAGGTTCACGATCGCACGGGCCTCCTGATCAAGCGCCAATACCATCAAGTGCTTTTCCCGCTTGACATTGCTGATGGCAAAAACTCCGATAATGATCGCAAGAAGACCGCAGGCCGCGGCAAAAATCAGCGGCGGTGCGTAGATGGTGCGCTGCTCTGTTTTATTCCCGGCCTTCATCACCGCCAAAAATCTTTTCGATAATGACTTTTGTAATCAGGTAGGTCGGCACCACCCCCTCCGCGCCCATCGGTCCCGAGGCAAGGGTTTCACCGCTGATCAGCGGATTGTCGGAAGCGTAATAGGCATATCTGATTTTCATATCTTTAGGGATATGCCCCTGGATGATCGCCGCATTGATTGCCCGCTGATAGTGACCGCCCTCCATTTCCAGCCCCACCGCACGCCAGTCCGATTCATGAAATTTCTGCAGCACGTCGCGGTTCTGCAGCGACGTGCCGAGAACGGTAACCATCGGACCGCAGAACACGGTGGATTTACCGCAAAAATCGGCCGGGGTGAGATCGTTGTCGAAGATATAGTTGTGCGGCGTACCTTCCATCACATGCGCCGTAGCCAGCATGATATCGCCTTTTTTACCGGGAAGCGTACCTGCCTTGCCCATAATTGAAATCGACCTGATGTCCAGGGACACGATTCCGGCAACAGATTCATCCGGGTTGGTCGGGCAGAGCAATTCGTCCATGATCTCGTACGCCTGCGCACCGAACGCGTAGTCAATCACGAGCAGCACCGCCTCGCTCTGGTTGAGAAAGGCAAAATCCACCTCCAGATCCGGGTGCAGACAGGCCTTTTCAATCTGTTTCGTATCGATAATCTGCACGTCGATGTTGGATCCGGATGTATCCTTGTGCTCGAAGTAACCGTATTGAACCGCATAGGTGCCGACATCCACGTCTTTATCGCGGATCAGATGCACCATCTGGAACAGATCTTTGGGCACCGTGATCCTTTTTTTGGCAAGCGCACCTTTTCCGAACAGGGTGTTCTTGAACGAATGCAGGTTCGCGCTGATGATGTGGATGGGCCGCCCGTGCAAATCGCGCTCGACCAGGGCTTTAACAACAGATTCAGCCCACTGCGCTGCATACCGGTGATGCCCAAGAATTTCCTGCAGCGACGGGGTTATCGACACACTCAGTCCGTCTTCGCTGCCGTCGCGCTCTGCGGAAAAACGCTTGCCCAGGGCGTGAATGATCCTGAACAGCCCGTTATTGTGCCCCCGGGCCCTGTTCTTCTCCAGGTATTCATAGGTTTGCTGGGTTTCCCGGTAGGTTCGGCCGAGAATTATCGACAGGTTCCACAATGCCTGATCAAGATCCTCTCCGCTCGGGTCCTGGTTTGCTTCCACCAGTCGGCACAGCTCTTTCCACTCCCGCGTCAGCTCATCTCCTGTAAGGTTCTTCGCAGCGATGTTTCTGGCTTCGATATTTAAAAACGTCAGGTGCGTAAGCAGGTCATAAATCTCTGTTTTACCCCTGGTAATGACGAAACAGATCTCTGTTTCAGAAACCCGGTAGGACAGCCGGCGCCGTTTCGGCGGGATAATTTCAGCAAAGGAAGTCCCGTCAAGGTCTTCCAGGGCGGTCAGTACCAGACGGTTGCAGAGTTCAATCCCCCGCGGCAGCCGGTCGATTACGTATTCGAGCCCTTTCAATTCGACGATGCGGGGATCTTCCATCGATCCGTAGATCTCGGGATTGAGCTGCAGCAGCGTATTTTCGAGTTTTCTGCCGGTTGCACCGGAAGCCCAGTACATGCCGCGTAAAATCACCGAGTCGGCCAGCGTTTTAAAACCAGCGATGGCGGCACGGGCCTTTTGCGGTTTAGACAACTCTTTCATGCGTCACCTTTATTCGAACGAATCCCAAAATATCATTACCATCCTCAAGGATAGCACATTATTGCAATTTTTCTGCTGCAAAAAACACCAGCACAGATATCAGTCGGTCCCCGAGCGCCATTGCGTTCTTGCTGCGGCTCTATTTTTTGATCTCTGCTCCAGCCGGACCGGCCATGGTCTGCAAAAGCAGCCCGGCAACGATAAAGAAAAGTCCGATCACGGACGAAATCATGATCGTCTCACCGACCAGAAAATGAATCAGGAAGAGTGACAGGAAGGGTGAAATGAAAATAAGGTTGGCAATCCGTGCGGTTGACGAGGTCAGTTTCATCGCGCTCAGCCAGGCCGCGAACGCTACCCCCATCTCGAACGTGCCGATATATGCGGCACCGAGCAGCCCGGCAGTTTCAACCTGTCTGAACCCCACGGTTATGCCCAGGTACAGCGCAATGAGGGGCAGCGAACAGACAAAATTCAGGAACAGACCAAACACCGGGTCACGTCTGTCCCTCGTGTTGACAATCCAGTACGTGGCCCAGACCACGGTGGAAATAAGCGCCAGAAACACCCCGAACGGATTCTCGAACCTGAGCGAAAAAACGTCACCTTCTGTCGATATCACCAGGACCCCGATATAGCTCACCAGCACAGCGACCATTTCCATGGGTTTCAAGCGCTGGCCGAGCAGCGGCACCGACATCAGCGACAGCGTGATCGCCCACGTATAGTTGAGCGGCTGGGCCTGCTGGGCCGGCAGCAGATCATAAGAGGTGATGACAATGAGGTAATAGAGAAACGGGCTCAGGAATCCGAAGAGAATGGAAGACTTCCAGGCTGCGGAATCGAGCGTGCTGAACAGGTGCAGTTTTTTCTGAACGATCAGGAGAACGAACAGGACAAAAATGGAGACGATATTGGCGTAAAACAGCAATTCGGCAGGACTGAGATATCTCAGGCTTATCTTGAATGCACTGGCGACGGTCGACCAGAGAAACACCGAGGTCAGCGCAAACAGATACGCTTTTGTCTGATTCTTCATCTGCTGCCTGTCTTCAAAACCCGCCGCTATACGCCGAGATACTTCGTTTTTAACTCGCTGTTGTCGCGCAGTGCAGCGGTCGTTCCCGACCACACGATCTGCCCTTTCTCCATGATATAGTGAGAATCGGCTATCGCAAACAACGACTCGAGGTTCTTATCTATGACCAGGATTGCCAGTCCCTTGCTCTTGAGGATATCGAGCCCCCGCCAGATCTCTTCCCGGATCAGTGGTGCCAAACCCTCGGTGGCCTCGTCGAGGATCAGCAGCTGCGGATTGATCATCAGGGCCCGGCCTACCGCAAGCATCTGCTGTTCCCCGCCCGAGAGCTGATTACCGTAGTGATCGAGGCGTTCTTTGAGGCGCGGAAAGATAACCATGATGTCGTCTAGCGTATACGGCTCTGAAACGCCACAATAATTTGCCGCGGTCGCCAGGATATTTTCTCTGACGGTGAGCGTCGGAAATATCTGCCTGCCCTCCGGTACCAGACCGATTCCTTTCCGGGCAATCTCGTAGCTGGGACATCCGGTCAACAGGTCGCCGCCGAATTCAATCGAGCCTGAGGAAACAGGAATCAATCCCATGATCGACTTGACGGTCGTGCTTTTTCCCATGCCGTTGCGGCCGAGCAGCGTTACCACCTCGTTGCGGGGAATCTCGAGTGACACACCGAACAGGGCCTGGCTGGAGCCGTACGATGCATGTATGTCATTTAGGCGCAGCATCACCTCTCGCCAAGATATGCTTTTTGCACGTCCGCATTATTCCTGATTTCGTCAGGTGTCCCGTCCGCGATGCAGGTACCGTATACGATGACGCTGATACGGTCTGCCAGTGCGAAAACCACATTCATATCATGTTCGACGAGCAGGATCGTCATTGTGCCTTTCACCTGTTCGATCAATTTCGACAATTCAACGGTACCGCCGGCGCCGAGCCCGGCCATCGGTTCATCGAGCAAAAGCAGCTCGGGATTGCCGACCAGCGCCATGCCGACCTCGAGCTGCCGTTTTTCGCCGTGAGACAGCGACCCGGCTTTTCGATCAGCCTTGTCGATCAGGTCGACACGAGTTAACGCCGGAACAAGCCGCTCTGTCACCGATTCTGCTTTGCGCGCATTTCTGAAAAATCGATAGTTATGACCGTCTCCGGCCAGAATAGCCAGCGCCATATTGTCGGCAACGCTGAGACTGTCGAACAGTGACGTGATCTGAAAAGATCTTCCCAGGCCGGCTTCCACCCGCTTGTATACCGGCAGCGTGGAGATGTCTGCCGAGTTGAGAATAATAGCGCCTGAGTCCTGGCGCAGTTCGCCGCTGATCATATTGACAATCGT
>Ga0180436_10001979_pt1 | contig 19748 bp, 15 predicted proteins | sample SS_ome_2_FD_132434 | JGI IMG/M metagenome (GOLD analysis project Ga0180436, IMG submission 132434) | Hypersaline lake sediment archaeal communities from the Salton Sea, California, USA - SS_3_S_2 metaG | ecosystem: Environmental > Aquatic > Non-marine Saline and Alkaline > Hypersaline >...
TTTGATTTTGACCTCCCAACAGGGGGTCATCGGGATCTACACTACCAGTCCAAATGGGCAAATTTTCACTTTTACCTCACCCGTCTTTTACCTCCCATATCTTGAACTTTGCGAAACTGGCAAAAAATTAATTTTTGGCCATGAGTCCAAAAAACCAACCGAAAGTCCCGTAGCTCAAAAATAAGATTTCCCGGCCATCGGCGCCCTTCATTACTCGTCATCGTCGGAATAATCGGCTTCCTCGCCCTCGTCTTCGTCCTCCCACGCGTTCTCGCTGTAGCTGACCGACTCGTCGTCCGAGGCTACAAACTCGTTTCGCTGGTACCCGAGCGCGCGAGGCCTGCGAGGCGACTCGTCGGCGCTGTCGGCACTGGACGACGCGGACGAATCAAGGCTGCCGGATCCGGGGCTCGCCCTGCCGGCAGCGAGCCGATCCAGCTCGTCTTCGCTGTAATCGGCTGCCTGTACAATCTGCGGCACCGAGTAGGGCCTCCGCGAGCCGGACCGGAAGAGCCTGGTGACCGGCCGCTTGCACAGCGGGCACGTACTGGAGGTCTGTGTCCATCGCAGAATACACTCGAAGCAGAACACGTGTTCGCAGCTGTCCAACTGGCACTGCGACTGCAGCGGATCGGTGCAGATGGCGCACGTACTCATTTGTTGTCTGGCTCGTGGCGCGGGGTGCACAGCAGCCCGCCGAACAAAGACTGACGGCCGATTGTCTACACCGATGCGAGCGAGCGGGAGGCCTCGTGGAGGAACTCGACGTCGTAGGAGTTGAGACAGTGCATCAGGAACTTGCGGCCGCGGTTGACATCGCTGACGGCGTAGGTCTTCATGTCGCCGAGGAACTTGTTCTTCCAGTGCTCCGGCAACATCGAGGCCTCGCTGACGGTCGTGTCGCGCGCCACCTCGACTCGCCGGTTGCGGTGCTGCGGGCGCGCGCGGCGGCGCTTTGACCGGAACGACGAGCCGCGCTGCAGGAACTCGCCGGCGCCGGAGACCTTGGACTCGGCGCGGAGGTACTGCTGGATCTCGGTCTGCGCCGAGTCGGAGAACAACGAGAGCTCGCGCTCGTGCGGCAGCTCGATGGCCAGGTGGGCGCGATAGGGCACGAACTGGATGCGATTGTCGTAGAACGAGTGGCGCATGTTGTTGCGCGAGCCGGCCTTGATGTACAGGCCCTCGCGCTGCGCAAAGAGAACGGCGAGGGCAAACTGCTTCAGGGTGCAGAAACTGTGCCGCTTCGAGATCGGCGAGCGCTCCTGGTCGGGAGTGCGCTGCGCGTACGGCGAGCGGTGGCAGATTTCCCACAGCTGGCACACGAGGACGGCGAAGCGGCGCCGGGCGTGGTGCGTGCCGTCGACCAGTGGCAGCAGACGGAACTCGGCCAGCGGCGACCAGAACTCCATGACGCACTCGATCCAGCTGGGCAGCTGTTCGTCGTTCGAGTGCGTCGAGTGGTAGTTGAACAGTCGCCGCACGCACCGATCCGAGGTCTTGGTTTCGTTGTACTCGTTCAGCTCCTTGCGGCGCGCCTTGTCGTGCAGCACGCGGTTCATCACGGATTCGGCCAGGCCGTGCATGTACCTCTTTCGCTCCTGCAGAACCTCCTCGCGCACCTTGCGGCCCCGATAGTCCTTGGCCTCGAACGGCTCGCTGCGCTTACGCTTCGTTGTCGACGCCCCCGTCGCGTCCTCTGCTGTCTGCCGCTCGGCTTGCGCGCGGCGACGGCGCTCGCGTTCGGCGTCGACGTTGCGGAAGTTGTCCGACGGCCGCTGGCGCATCGTCATGACGTACGAGTAGCCGGCCATGCCGCGCACCGACGACGACTCGGACTGGAAGTCGCGCGACGACGAGCGGACGTTGGAGATGGCGCGCGAGACGACGGAGCCGCTGAACATGCAAACGACGTCGTCCTGCTTCGTCTGGATCGTGCAGGCGCAATTGGGCTGCAGCTCGACCGCGCGACCCGAGTCGGGGTCGGTGGCGTAGCGCACCGCGCACTCGTGCAGCGAGCCGTGCAGACAGCAGCCGTAGAGGCGCATCTGCGAGTTGAGGCAGACGATCTCGAGATCGTGGCGGCAATCGGGCCCGCACAGGCTCAGGTCCTGGGGCGTGTTGTAGTTGCAGTACAGGTCTTCGAGGCAGTGCCACCAGAGCACGTGCAGTGCGCGCAGGAAGTCCTCGGGGCCGTTCCATTTGAGTGCCGCAGCCTGGTCGGTAAATTGATTGAATCGCCGCTCGAGGGCGATGCGTTTCTCGAGGCGCGACGCACGCGCCTGGGCCTCTTTCCAGCGGCGTATCTCGGTCGGACTCGTCAGCGAGACGTTCCGCTCCATCTGCAGTTTCGCCCGCTCGAGCTCCGCCTCGGCTCGCGCGAGAGTCATTGTTGCAAGTCGTTGCGGCGTGGGCGCCCGGGCGCGGGGTGTTTGCTGATGGATCTGTGTTTATTGTTTCACGCGACTACCTCGGCCGGACACCGAACGTGGCCAGCTCGGCGGTGAAACTGGCCGTCATCGAGAACAGGTGCCACATCGGATGCGCCCACCAGTAGTCGGGCGCGTCGGCGAGAAACATGAACGCGCCGCCGACGCCCATCAGCGCAAACGTGATGCCGGCCCAGACGTCGTTGCGGAACACGGGCCGGTGCATTGTGCACGAGATCAGCAAGGCGACCAACAATGGCAGCCCGATGCCCAGCACCGGCAGCGCGAGGTCGGACACCTTGGCCTCGACGGCGAAGTACACGACGGCGGTGAAAAAGACAAACAGAATGATGTGCTCGCGCACCGAGCGCACAGAGAGGCGCGTCAGGGTCCAGACGATGGCGCGGTAGACGAACAGGTAGTCGGTCATCTGGTGTTTCTCGAACTGGTAGGCGCACAGCAGGCCCGCCCGGCACATGTGGTACAGATTGCTGGCAATGAAGACGTGGGTGTAGATCAACGCCGACGCGTAGTCCCGCCGCCAGACCGAGAGCGCCACGGCCGGCAGAATGAAGATGTTGGAGCCGACGTTGAGCACGGCGCCGAGGACATCGGAGCCGTCCCAGATTGCCACAGGGTCGTCCAGTTCCATGCCGGTCCGGTGTTGAGTCCGGGACTTTGACGTCCGGTGTATGACCCGCCGGTCCCAAAAAATACAACCGCAACCCACAGTCCCGCGGCCCAGTCCCGGACCAGCGACCGGACTCGCGCCGCCCGGAAACCCGCCCCTCGCACAAAACCCCAACAATGAGCATTTTGTCCGGGAAATGGGTCGGTCGTGTCGAGGACCCGAAGGCACGCCGACCGCTGGACCCGCCGCCGGGCTGGGAGGAGTGGTCCGACGGCGAGTTCGTCGAATGGCACGAGGGGGTGACCGAAAAGCTCGAGATGCAGCGCACGATGATGCAGCTGGCAGCGGATCGAGAGGAGCGCCTCGAACGCACCTACGACCCGGAGTGCGGCGTGTGCGGCCAGCTCGTGCCGAAGCGAAAGCGGTGGGAACACGATCGCCATCACCGCCGGATGGGCGAGATCAAGGACACAATGATCCACTGCCGCTTCTGCGATTACAAGACCAGGCACCTCAACAACATGGACCGGCACCTGGACGCCAAACACCTCGAGGCCGACCACATGTGCCACCTGTGCCCGGCCAATTTCCCCACCGCCCGCGCGCTACAGCGGCACAAGCGAATCGCGCACGATCTGCCGATTCCGGTCTGCAAACGGCCCGAGTGCTGCCCCGAGCCGGGCAAGTTGCGCATTTTTGCCAGCAACTGGCACCTGAAGCGGCACATCGAAACTGTGCACAACGGCGAGAGAACCACCGACGCCGAAGAGTCGGCCGCCAAGTGGACGTGCGACGAGTGCGGGCACGTCTCGCGCGACGCCACACGCCACCGCGAGCACCTGGAGTCGCACCAGGGCCTTGTCAAGTGCACGTTGTGCCCGGAGCGAGTCGCCAAAGGCGAGATGGCCGGGCATTTGTCGAGCGCGCACCCCGACGCCTTTGTGTGCCACGAGTGTGTTCCGCCGAAGCAGTTTGCCTCCGCCGATTCGCTGCGCAAGCACGTCCGACTGCGCCGACATCGCACCAGCGCCCCGAAGCGCGGCCGCGCGCCAGTGGAGCCTGTCGAGGGCGAAGATGAGCTCGTGTGCACGCAGTGCGACCCGCCCGTCGTCTACAAGTACAAGAAGGCCTACCAACGGCACATGCATGCGGGCCAGCACAAGACCGCCAAGAGACGCCGCACGAGCCAGCCAGCGCCCGCCAAGAAACGCCGCACGCGCGAGAGTACGCCCGACGAGGTGTACCTCCTGTCGTCGGACGATGAGTGGACGAGGCTTCCGTTGATCTAAATAAAGCCGTTTCATTTCTCTTCTCGGACCTTGAGAGCGCAATCGGCCGACATCGGCTCGTCGAAGAGCGGCAAGCGGCCGAGCTGGTTGCGCAGTTCGATCCGTCCGGGCCTGGCGGCGCGCTTGCTCGGCAGCTGGTAGCAGTGCGACTCGGCGACCTCGTCGTGGCGCACAAAGATGTCCTCGACGGGAGCAAAATTGCCGACGAACCGCGGGCAGACGACGCGCGAGACGAAGACGATGAACTCGTCGCTGCTGGCCGGTCGGTGGCGTTCGAGGGTGCCGAGGACGGCGGTGCAGTACCGCCTGGCGGCGCGAGTCGTGCGGTTCTGCAGGCCGCGCTCGGCCAGGTAGTAGAGCTGCTCGCTGAGCAACGACGCCACGTCGCGTTCGTTGTCCTTGAGGTGGGTGTAGCGGAGCGGGTGGACGAACGAGACCTCGGCCTCGCACGACTCGAGCTTCATGCCAGCCGGGATTGTCGAGCGGAGCTTGTCGGGCGTGTGTTCGTAGTAATAGTGGTGCAGCGACGGCGACGAGAGGTCCCAGTGCGCGACGCGCGGGTCACAGTCGAGCAGCGGCTGCGTGCCGTCGTGCGACTCGAGCCACTCGCGCTGCGAGGCGAGGCCAAAGTCGGTCAGCTGCACGTGCACGCCGTTGGTGCGGATCGCCACGCACGCCGCTTCGGGCAGAACGCGGCCCGAGAGAGTGAGATCGGGCGGCAGCGTGTAGGCCACGTCGCCGGCGCAGTCGCTCACGAGGACGTTCTTCGAGAGCAGGTCGTTGTGGCTGACGCCGTAGCGCGACATGACGCACATCGCCATCAGGCACTGGATCAGCGACGAGAACACGGCGCCGATGTTGTCGTCGCGGTAGTAGCCGCCGATGCGCGCCGCGAGGGTGTCGTCGGCCGCCTCGCTCAGCATGAGCAGACTGGCCGTCTGCGAGCGGACCAGCCGCCTGGCGTCGCCGTTGACGCGCGCCTTGCCCCACTGGTAGCCGTAGCAGATCGACAGATTGGGGCACTGCGCCAGCGTGCGGCGCGAGAAGAAGCTCGCTATCGTTGCCTCCAGCTTGTCGACGAGGACGTGTCCCTGGTCCGCAAAGGCCTGCTCGGCGGCCAACGGCTCGTGGTGCGAGGAGCCGCAGATCGCGTCCTTGACCGCGACCACAGAGCCCGACTTGAGCAGCCGGCAGCGATACACCTTGCCGTAGGCGCCGATGCCCAGGACCTCGAACCCGGTCGCCTCGGCGTTGAAGTTCTCGAACCAGTCCTCGGACTCCAGGGTCGCGGCCACTCGTTCAAACTGTCGCTGGCGATGGGTCCGGTCGAGCGGGTCGTGCGACTGGTCGTCGGCGTCGAAGCGCAGGAGGCGCTGCACGCCGGCCTTGGGCTCGAAGAACTCTGGCCGGCGCCGGCACCGCTTGTTGTCGCCGTTGTTCTCGCCCGAGTCGCGCGGGCGTTTCGGTCCGCCAGTTTTGGCCGGCGGCGCCGAGGTGTCGGTCCCCAACTTTGGCGTTGTTTCGTCGTCCAGTTTTTCGTGGCACTTGAGTTCGACTGTCGTCATCGTCGGTCGCTGTGTAAGGTATGCGAGTTCTGTCATTTTTGTTTATTTTGAGTTGATCAAATAAATCCCGCAAAAACGACCAGCGCCAAAAGTCCCGCGGCAAATCGAAAGTCCCGAAACTGGCAGGCCGAACTCGCGACCCGCGGTCCGGGACTCCGGGGCGGAAGCGGGACTCGCGGCGGCAGGACCGGCACCCCGTCGCCGCTGCCATCGTCGTCGTCGGTGGTGCACTGGCCGCGCACTGCGCGCGTCTCGTCGTAGAAATCGGTACACCTCGGCGGCGCGCCCTCGCCGACGCACTGCACGCCGACGCAGTGGCGCCGCACTTCGTCGCACACGTCCTCGCATACCTCGGCGGCACCGGTGCGCGACAGCGGGAACGTCGCCGAGCAGACCATGTTGATCCACGCATAGACGCACCGCTGCGACTGCGTGGCCGACACCTGGCGGTACGCAGCGGCCAGGTCGGCGTCTTTCCGCACGGCCAGTTGGCTCAGCTCCTGCGTGCTCGACAGACCGCGGTCGACGCAGAACCCGTAGTCGAGACCGCGGCAGACCGACAGCGCGTCCGCCAGCGCCTGGTCTGGGCCATCGGGGTCGCACAGGAGCGACTGGGCGGCCGTCGGTGCAGTTAGGCACAAGAGAAGCAGGACGACCGGCATTGTTGTTTGTTGCAACGAAGCTGGCGATCGGCGGCACTAGGCGACGGCGTTCTTTACACGCAAGCGCGCGTCCGCTCTTTGTGTGCGTACCGAAATTTATATTCGCCCGGCCTGATACGTGCCCCCGTCGGCCCCGGCCGCCAAATGCAGGTCCTGTTGGTGTTCTTGGTCCTATTGCACTGTCCGCTGCCAGGATCGGCGACGGAATACTCGACCCTCGAGTTCGACTACTCGGCCGAGGTGGCCGAGGTCCCCTCGCGAGCCCTGCTCACGACAATCAACGTCGGCGTGCCGGTCCTGCGGCGCACGTTGATGGTGGACTTTGCGAGCGACAGTATTGAGCTCGAGGATTGCATCAAAAAACAATCCTACACCTACGACCTCAACGACACCTCCGACGTCATCCTGTTCGAAGAGGAGCACATCACCGACGCCCGCGCCCGCGCCTCGTACCGGTTCGGCGTGCGCGAGCACTGCGAGGACATCGGCCAGCTCGGCGACCGGTACTACAAGAACTGCCTCTCGGAGCACTGCCAGGGCATCGTGGGCCTCTCGCGCCGCTCGGCGTTCTGGAACATCTGGTCGTCGTTCACCCTGGGCCTCGACGGCGTCAAACTGGGCAGCGACCATCCGCGCTCGATCGACGAGGGCGGCCGCGGCTCGCCCGCCGTGGCGTGCCTGCCCGATACGGCCGGAGTGTGCGACTTTGCGGCACTGCTGGGCGGCGCCGACGGGACGGTGTACCGCGTGTCGGTGCACACCGAGAACTCGTACACCTACCTGCCCACCGAGCTCTACGAGCGAGTGCGGGAAACCGGCACGCTGGACCTGCTGGACGCCTCCGATCCGGGCCACCAGTTGCTGCTGCGGCTGGACCGCTCGACGCTGGTCCACACGCCCGACGCGTGGCACGCGCACTCGGCGACGTCGCGCTCGGCGTCGAACCTCTTCTTCTCGCAGCACACGCGCCGCGCCGAAACCCTGCTCGCCAAGCCGTGGGCCAACAACACCGCCATCTCGATCGGCAACGCGGCACTGCAGCGGTACACGTTGCACGTCAACCTGGCCGCCAACAGGATGACGGTGGAGCTGCGCCTGCGCCGCGAGCACCTCAGCGTGCCGTCGGTCCTCGTGGCGCTGGTGATGTTTTTCTCGCTGATGCGGTCGGTCTGCCTCAGCACCTACGAGATGTCGTGGCTCGCGAACGGACTGCCCATCTCGTGCGCATGCGGCGAGCCGCGCAATCACAGCAAGCCGACCGACGCGTTCTTCCACTGGCTCGCCGCCGTCGGTGTGTTGCTCGTCTCGTTGTACGCCGTTGTCGACAGCGCGAGGTTCATCGACGAGGTCGTCGACATGGTCTTCCTGTACGGCCTGTTCTCGCTCAATTGGTTCATCCTCGGCGTCCAGCTGTGCATGCCCGTCTCGTGGCAGCGGCACCTGCACCGACACGGCCACTACTCGCCGCGGCACTTTCGCCGGGTGTTTACCTTCTCGTTCCCCTTCGAGAGCCTCATGATCCTCTCGCTGCTCTTTGTCCTGGCCACCGTGCGCCAGGACTCGCTCGGCACCCTGGGCACCTTCGTCGTCGCCCTGTTCGGCGTATTCAACGCCTGGCGCTACGGCCAGTACTGGCTCGTGTCGCCGCAGCCATCCGCCGCGCCGATTGTGCTGCTCGTTGTCAACCTGCTGGTTGGCGTGCCGGTCCTGGCGTGGCGCGTGGTGTACGATTTCCTGCTCTCGCGGGCGCTGGCCCTCGGCCTCGTCGTGATCGTCGTCATGACGTCGTCGGTGGTCGTCGACCGGCACTCGCGCGCCCGGCTCGCCTACGCCATCGTCCTGCCGGCCAAGAAACTCCAATAATTAGCGCGGTCTGCGCAGAGCACGTCGCCCTCCGGTTTTGGACCAAACCCGAGACAATGCACAGCCCCGCTATCGCGTTGTTTTTGACTCTGGCGTGTCTCAACTCGGCGCAGGCCTTCTTCGGCCTGGGCTCCTGCGAGTACACCAAGCAGGACTGCAAACAGTGCGCCATGCAGAAGTGCGACTTCGACCAGGACGGCAAGATCTCGGCCGTCGAGGTCCAGTTCATCTTCGAACACGTCCTGACCGGCGCCGCCCGCTGGGCCGCGCTCAAGTTCACATCGCCCGACATCGCACTGGATCACTGCGGCGACCCGGAGACCGGATACATCACGGACGAGTCTTTTGACGCATCGGAGAAGTGCATCGAGTACTGCTTTGAGAAGCGGATGTTCCAGAGCCTCGTCTGCGACGTCCTCGACCGGACCGACGGCACCGATCCGCTGGCGCTCAAGTTCAAGGCCTTTGCCGACGAGCGACCGGCCGAGTCCCACAACAGCGAACTGGCGGACGAAGCGACAGAGGAGCCGGACAATACGCTGGCCGGGGAGTTCTGAACTGGCGCGTCAGTCCGGGACTTTTGCACAAATAAACTGCCCGGTTCCACACCCACGTCCCACCCCGCAAAACCAACAATGACAACCGTGAAAGCAGTTCTGTTCCGCCCCGGCGCAAAGACGCCGAAGTGGCTCGACTTCCGCACCGCCGAGGCCGACGGCACCGACCTCGAAGAGCTGCGCCGGCACATCGGCTGCGAGTGGATCGAGGCCGTGTCGATCCGCGGCACCGACCTGACGCTCTGGTGCGACGAGGAGGGCATGGCCAACTACGACGCCTCGCAGACCAACTCGCTGCTCCTGCCGCGCTGGCGGCTGCGCGGCAACGCCCTCCTGACGCGCTGCAACATGGACAACGAAGGCGCCATCGAGGCCGACGTCACTGCGGAGGATTTGGAGGCGCTGAAGCTGGCAGCGGCAGAATGAACGACACACACACACACTCGCACCAGGGTTCATTTCTTGTAGAACATAAACGCACTGAACGAAACCATCGTGCTGAGGGCCTCCTCGGCAATATCGCGCCGCTCGTTGCTCAGATCGACGCCGGCGGCGACCTGGCCGATGCCGAAAAAGTGCTCCACGTACTGGACCAGCTCGCGCGAGTGGATGAACCGGCCCAGGGTCGACATGCCCTCGCGGTCCTTGCCGTGCGAGTCAAAGAGCCACCAGACGCCGCCCGGCATGCGCGCAAACGCCAGCGTGTAGCGGGCCGATGAGAACGCGCAGGCGAGCGGCTTGTCGGCCTTGAAGGCCTCGGTGCGGCGCACGACGTCGACGAACTCGCCAAAGTTGCGCGCCATGCCAAAGTCGCCGTCCAGGTCGCGCGGCACGATCATCGAGCCGAACAGCTCGTCGAACGTATAGTCGCGCACCAGCCGCGCGTGGCGCGTGGCGTCGCCCTCGACTGCCTCCTTGACGAGCTGGTACACCTCGCGCTGCTCCGGGTTGCGCTTGCGCCAGCCCTCGTAGAACTGAATGCCGCTGCGCACCACCGACGCCCAGTCGATCCAATCGCCCAGCAGGTCGTCGGTCGTCGTCCGGTTGCGCCGGGCCGACTCGTGCGCGCGCAGAAACTGGTCGCACGCCGCCACGGCAATAGACGCGCACGCCGGCGTGTCCCGCAGCGTGGCCCACTGCGACGCACACGGGAACGTCAGTCCCGCCCGGTAGCTGCTCCGGCTGTCGGCGCCAAAGACGCTCTTGCTGGGCGGCGGCGGCGGCGGCGACTCGGTCCGTGCGCCGATGCCGCCGATGCGCGATTTGGCGTCGGCGAACGGAGCGCCCAGCTCGCCGCACATCACGAGCGACGCGGCGCGCGAGAGCTCGTCTTCGTTGCAGTCCTGTGCGTACAGGCGCATCAGGTCGAGCAGGTTCTCGACAACAGCCACGCGCGGCAGGCGCGGCGGCAGCTCGACGGCGCAGTAGTCGAGCAGGTCGTCGAGGCTCTTGCGGATCGTCGTCTCCAGCGTCCGGCGCGCACTCGGGGTGGCGAGCTCGACGTGCCGCCTCGCCGCCGCCTCGGCCAGCTCGACCTCCTGCAGCAGCAGCGGGTCGTGCGCCTGCGAGGCGCGCGCGTTCAGCAGCAGCGGGCCGAACTTGGCCTCGATGGCGGCGAGGCGGTCGTTCTGGGTGTACTCCAGGTTGATCCGCTCGGTGTGGTACACGCGAGCCAGCTGCACAAACAAGGCCGACGGGTTGCGGGTGTTCGACGACGAGTGCATCAGAACGAGGTCGTCGCGCGGGTTGCGGCGCACGATGGCGTGTTTGCGCGGGAAGTAGTGCGCGTTGTACGGATCGGGCACGACGTCTTTGCTGATCGCGCGCTTGCCAACAAAGGACTTCCCCAGGAACGTCCAATCTTGGTTGTGTTTGTGTGCGTGTTGCGCGCAGAGTCTGTCGTTGCAGCAGCCGATCCTCACTCTCCACTTAGACTCGGGCCTCAGCTCGTCGCCGGACTCGGACTCCGCCTCGGTCCTGGACTTTGGCGCTGGCGGTGCCGCTGCCGCCGCCGCCGCCGAGAAGGCGGTGACGGGCGCGGGTTTGGTGACCGGGCGCATCTGCCGCCGCTCGTCGCCGTCGTCACGGTCGGTGAAGCGGTTCTCGCGCAGCATGACGTCGATCTTGGCCGTCTTCTTGGCGTAGCCGTCGAACCGGTCCTTGCGCAGGGCGTGGAGGCGCTTGCGCTCGGCGTCGGCCGCCATGCGCGCCCGCTTCGCGTCCAGTTCGGCGAGCAGGTTGTCGTCGGTCCGCGGACGTTTCGGGTCCAGCTCGGGGTCATTGTTCATCGCTTGGGTTTGCATCTTGGCCCGCATTGTTCACCGGGCGGATTTTGGGTCCGGGACTTTGCGGTCCGGGACTTTAGAATTTGGCCCGTGAAATGCGGACCGCAGCACAAATCCAAGCCAAACCAAAAATGATATCGAATTTCCTGCAGCGCGACCCCGCGTCCCTGAACTCTTATCCCGTCGAGCCGACCGCCGGCGCCTCGGACAAGTACCACCGCCGGTTCATGGTGGCGGCCGATGACATTCCTCGAGGATCCGTCGTGATGCGCGAGCGGCCGCTGCTGGCCGTGTCGAACCTGGTGATCCTCAACGAGTCGACAGGGCCGGGCGCCTCGGCGCTGTACGAGTGGGAGTGCCCGCTGCGTATCACCGACGAGCAATGCCTCGAGGGCATCAAGAACGCCCCGGGCCACTTTGCCGCGATCTACGACGACTTGCTGTGCCGCAGGCCGGACCTGCTCACGACAGACACCGCGTGGATGGACGAGTTTTGCTGCGACTCGCCGACGAAGGACAACTCGGCGCACGTCAAGGCCGTCGAGGCACTGTGCCGCAAGAAGCTGGCGCGCAAGTTCAACAAGAAAAAGGCCGCCAAGTACCTGTGCCACAGCATGCGCTTCTGGGGCCTGTGCCAGACCAACGAGTTCAAGGCCCAGAGCCCGCTCGGCCACACCGAACACGGCACCGCGCTGTACCGCTGGGCGTCGTACCTGAACCACTCGTGCGTGCCGAACGCCATGTACTACATGGGCCGCGACATGGACATCGTCGTCCGCGCGGCCGTTGACATCAAGGCCGGCGAAGAGATTACCATCTCGTACGCCTCGCCGCCGTCTTCGGTCTACACACGCACGCCCGCGCTGACGAGCGCGCTCCTGTTCAAGTGCCAATGCGGCGCTTGCCGGCCGAGCGGAGTGCGCGAGATCCTGTACGACGGGCCGAACGAACGAGCCCTGTCGCAGGTCCATCTCACTCTCTCGGAGACTGCGCTGGACCCTGCGCGCCACAGCGAGTCGATAGTGGCGCTCGATGTCCTCTGCGCCATGCACAACGAGCTCGTGTTGTTCCTGACTGTCAACGCCGACATGGCCGTCAACTTCTGCGACCTGGCGTCGGCCGTGCTGGAGCGAGACTGCATTGTCGTTGGCGCGCGCAATGCCGTCGTCAAGCGGGCGTCGGCCCTCTACCAGATCCTCTCGCTCGTCTGCAAGGGCATCAAGGAGAGCGGCCACGACACACTCGACAAGTACATCGTCGTCATGATGCACGCCATGTGGTTCCAGCTGCTGGCGGCGGCGCAGACGTTCACGGCGTACAACGCCGCCATGAACACTGTCCTCAGCCGCATGACCGAAGAGGAACACTGCAGCGCCGTCGCCATCAACGACGCCCGGCTCGGCAAGATCATCGAACTCTTTGCCATGCTGGAGCCGCTCGTCGACACGGCCTACTGCTGCGGCAAGGATCGCAAGGCCGTTGGCGACATCATCGAACAGGCCCTGGTCTACGCCGACATCGACCCAGTGCTGCGCTCGGCGCTGCGAGAGTTTGCGGCCAAATAAATACAGACTTCATTGTTGCTTCTTCTGGACGCGGAAGAACTGCTCGGCGAGGCCCTCTTTCGCCAGCGAGGCGTACCACAGATACAGCTCGGCCTGCGAGATTCGCGTCTTCTGGCCGTGGTTGGGCTTCAGATGGCCTTTGTTGTTCGCGCCCAACATGCCGCACTTGCTGCAGCGCCGCCTCGACACCTCGGTGCCCCACACGCCCGGCTCGCCGTTCGCGCCCAGCGCAATCAGCTCGTTCTGCTCCAGGAACGCGCGGTCGATGTCCCGGCTGTCGGTCGCCGCCGGCGCCGTTGACTGCGCCGCGGGAACCGGTGCCGTGATCCGCGCCAGTTTCTTCGGCTGCTCCGGGGCGCGCGTCTCGGCTGGCCGGCGGCGCTTCTGCTGGCTCGCGGGCTGGCCGATGTCGACGTCGGCGTGCTCGCGCGTCAGGCCGAGCCGCGGCGCCGTGGTGTACGCGAACGACTCGCGCCGGCGCAGCAGTTCGGCGCGCTGCACGCCCGTCACGCGCGCCAGCGGCTCCCACGCCTCGGCGGCGGGCGCGTCGGCGGCGGCCTCGGCGATGGTCTGCTCGATGCGCTCGGCGCCGTAGCGGCGGTCGTGGCGGATCAGGTACGACGCCAGCGAGCTGTGGCACGCGCAGCCGTCGACGCACAGCGCGCGGTCCAGAGTGGCGGCCTCGGTGATCATTTTCTGCACGGCGTTGGGCACAAAAGCGGTCCACACGAGCTGGCCGCTGCTGCGCTCGCGCATCAGGGCCTCGATCGAGCTGACACTGCGACTCTGCGTATTCACGACGGCGCGGAAGCCGCAGTACGAGCCCACGACGCGGCAATGCGCGCGGTGCGGCCGCTCGATGCCGGCGCCGTACTCGAGCGGCATGTTGAACGCGCAGCGGGCGTCGGACCACGCCGGCCGGATGGCGAACTCGCGGCCCTGCAGCACGAGCGACCGCTGCCCGACGAGGGCCGCGATCTTGACGAGCCGCTTTTCGTTGCTGGAGCCCATCTGCTCGAGGCCCATGTACGTGTGTCCGGCGACCGAGTCGACGCCGCGGACGCGGATCTCCTGTGCCGGCTCCTCTGGCGCGGCGACGTAGATCGACGACTGCGAGCTGGGCCAGAAGCGCAGCTTGAAGTTGCGCGCGCTGTCGTCGACCGAGTAGTCGTTCAGCAGGACGCCGTCGAAAATCAGCGCGCGCCGGCCGAATGCCCGCCGGTCGACCAGCAGGAACCGATAGACGATGAGCTTGCGCTCCGGCGGCGAGATGCCGTCGATGAACTGGTCCTCGAACCAGGCGTTGCTCGGCACCTCGGTCGTCACCAGCTGCACCAGGCGCAGGTACGGCAGCTCGCGGCTAATCTGCTCCGGTCCGATCCAGGCGTCGGCGGCGCCCTCGAGGACGGCGGTGTGGCTCTTGTCTTCGATGCCGTGCGGCCAGTCGATCGGCGCCAGCGGCTGGTACGTGTCGTACAGGAGCATGCTGGGCAGGACGCCGGCGCGGTTCATCTCGATCAGCTCCGGCAGCGGCCGCTGCGCCTCGGTGGCGAGCCAGCTGCGCGCCGACAGCGCGCCCGCCGGCGGCTGGAGGCCGAGCCGTTGCAGCTGGCGGCGGTCCTCCTCGGTGCCGACGGCCATGAGCCGCGCGGCCAGTTCGCGCAGCTGATCGGCGCGCTGGTTGACGGCCATTGTTTCGCGGTTCGCCGCCTCGAGGAACTCGCTGACGCCCCGGTGGCGGCGCACGTAGTTGCGTTCCTGGGCGCCGAGCTCTTTGCGCAGGGCCATGATCATGTCGACCTGCGACGCGCTCTCGGTCTCAAACTTGCGCGCCTCGTCGCTCGCCTCCTTGCGCGCCTCGGCGTTGACGTGGTCGCGCGCCTGCAGCTCCAGGACGCCGGACACGAGCTCGCGGCGCAGCGTCCCGATGTCGGTCGGCGCGACGAGAGCCAGTTGCTGTCCGGCGGCGCCCGGGGCCATGACGGCGGACTCGAGGCCCGTCAGCGAGAGGCTGTTGTCGGCGCCGGGCGGCGGCGGCGGGAGCATGAGCCGAGACGGCTCCCATTGACGGCCGGTCTTTTGGTCCTGCAGCGAGAGCGAGCCGTCCTTCACGGAGATCAGCTTGTTGAACCCGGGCGGCGCCGGCTGGCCGGCGTAGTAGGCGTCGAGGGCATGAGGGTTCATTGTTGGTCTGATGGTGTGGGGACGCGAGTCCCGCAAATTTGCCTCGGCCCGGGAACAATTTGACCAAAGTCCCGGACCAAGTCCAACAACAACAAATGTCCGCCGCCAATTTATCGAGCCTCTTCCTCAACGCCGCGCGCGAGGCGCGCGAGGCGGTCCAGCAGGAGTCGCTGGCGGACGCCGTCGAGCGATTCGGCGACCGGGCCGTCGACAGCGCGCTGCCGGGCATCATACAGAACCTGCACAAGGCCAACAGCATCCTCGACCACAAGATCCAGACGCCGCCGCTCAGCGAGTTCCCCAAGGAGGCCGTCGAGGAGTTCTACCAGAACATCGGCGCCATGGCCAACCAGATCGACCAGAAGGCCATCCGGCCCGACAACACCCACCTCCAGCGCCAGCTCCGCGAGGCCGAGGCGCGCCGCCGCGACCGGGTCGGCGCCGAGAGCGTGGCGCTCTACAAGAGCCACAACGCCAACCCCGACTACGCCACCAGCGGCCCGGCGCGCTGGACGACGCAGCTGCCGGCCAATTCGAACTTTGCGCGCGACCGGGTCGAGGAGCACAGCCACACGCGCGAGGACGCGGTCGTCCTCGACGTCTGCGAGCTGTTCGGCGAGGCGCTCGAGCCGGGCGAGCCCGTGCCCGACGCCGTGCTGCGCAGCGACCTGTTCCGGTACCTGGCCGTGCCGGGCGACGCCATCGAGCCGCTGCAGTCGCTCAACGCACACGACGTCGCCATCGAGCTCGACAACAGCGACCTCGGCGTGATCCGCGAGCTTCCGCTGACCGAGGCGCTGGCGCTGATCCGCCGCCGGTCGCACCTGCCGCTGCAGGAGGTCCTGGTGCGGCCCACCGGCACCATCGACGCCTGCTTCGCGCTCGAGGCGACCGGCTCGTTCTTTGCCGTCGTCAGTTTCTCCGCCCCGACGCTGGAGGGCGCGACCGCCGCAACGGTGGCGCGGTGGGCCGAGCGGGCGTCGGCCGAGATCAAACGGGCGCGCGACGAGCTCGCCAAGGAGGCCGAGAAGCAGCGGCCCGAGTTCGCCACCACGCAGCGCCGGGACCCCGAGGCGATTGTCAAGGAGATCCGGCGCCTCAGGCGGCTCCAGCAGCCGTTCCACGCCGACTACAGGAAGGACGAGGGCCGCGAGCCGCTCTGCGCCCGCACCGCGCTGCTCGGGGTTTTCGATCTCGAGTTCAGCAAGCTGCTCTCGAGCCTCGTCGTCACCTTCCGGTACATGTACTTCTCCTGCTGCCAGTGCCACCACGACTACGCGCAGCTGGCGCACCTGCTCGGCGTCAGCGTGCCCGGCGTCGAGGACCTCGGCGCCGCCGCCGACGCCGCCGAGCCCGATCTCGAGCAGCGGATGATCAAGCGGGCGCGCACGCGCATTCACACCGCCGAGGACCTGGCACACGAACGCGGCGCGGCGCTGTTCGGCGCCACCGAGGTGCACACGTCGGTGCCCAATCAGTTTGAGACAAATGAAGCGGTCTGAGATTCATTCAGTTGACGCTAATGAGGCCCGACGGCTCCGCGCGCGCCGGCCACGAGGTCGTCAGGCCAAGGTACTGCAGAAACCGGGCGTAGCTGTTGATGGTGTGGACCGATCGGTTGCTCAGGTCGTACTCGGACTGCGTCTGATCGACAACGACCTTGACGCGCGTCATCTGCTCGAGCTCGGCGCCGTCGAGGCCGGCCGTGTTGATCACCAGCTTGTGGTTCGAGACGTTGTGCAGCCGGCGGCCGCGGATGAACCACGGCTCGTTGGCGATGTCGGCCAGCGCCTTGGGGCGCGCGGCGCCCGTCAGCTGCGCCTGTGCGTTCATCTTGTTGAGCGGCGCGACGTTCCAGCCGTTCAGCAGCGCGCGGAGGACGACGGGATCGGCGACGAGCTTGTCGACCGAGTAGCGGCCGGTGTCGGCGATGACGAGGATGCAGTCGGCTCGCGTCTCCGGCATCGGCACCGTGTCGCGGTTCGAGTCGCTCTGGATCTTCATGTCGGCGAGCAGCGTGCTCGTCGGGTTGCGGCCCTCGCCGGCCTTGCGGCTCTGGCTCGGCACGAACGTCTGATCGCGCTTGGCCTGGCCTTCGACCGGCGTGCCCCAGTGGAATCGCTTGTAGCCGACCGGCTCGACCGTGCTGTGGAGGCGGAAGCGGTTCTTCGGGCCCGGCGTGTAGTCGGCGGCGCTCGACGGGTGGCGGCGGCGGCGACGGCGCGGTGGCTCGGGCGCGTCGGCCGGGTCGGCCACCGGGTGGAAGTCGGGATCGGCGGCGGCCGCCGGGCGCTGCGCGGCCTGTTCGGCGAGGCGGGCTGCCTCCTCGGGCATCGGCGGCGGTACCGGGATCGGCCGGGCGTCTTGTTGCATCGCGACGAGCGCCCGAGCGCCGGCCGACTGCGGCGTGGGCGGCACGCTGGCGGGCTGGACGGCCTGCGCGGCCTGGAGCTGGCGGATGGTGGCCTCGAGGGCCTCGATCTTGGCCTCGTGTGCCATCGTCATGTCGTCGAGCTTGCGCTTGAGCTTGCGCACCTCGGCCTTGGACGCCGGCGCGGCCTCGGAGGCGGTGGCATCGGCGAAGCGGTTGGAGCGAGCGGCGGCGGTGGCGGCGGGATACTTGCGGGCCTCGTAGTCGGCCGACGTTTCGATTCGGCCGAGCGGGGCCTCGCTGGCAGCGGCCTTGAAAGCCGCGGCCTTGTTGAGGAAGGAGAACTCGGCAGATCCGCCGAGAGGGCCGTTGCTGTAGAGGCCGCTCATGAAGCTCTGCTGGTCGTAGCTGGCGAGCGGGGCGTTGTCTTGGGGTGCGCCAAAGGAAAAGTTGGTGTTCATTCTGCAGAGTCAAAAGAAGAGTTAGTTGCGATCGACGGTCCGAGAGTTCGGGACTCGCGGGAGAGTCCGGGACTTTTCGGTCCGAGAGTTCGGGACCGAAAAGTCGCCAGTCCGCGAGTTCCGGCAGCCAGCGGCGCTGCGGTCCGCGAGTTCGCTTACCTGGGTGTAGTTCGGGACAAAAAGTCAAAGTTCGAGTTTTGGGGTTGAGTTCGATACGGGGCAGAAATCCGGGACTAAAACCCCGGGACAATTCCAAAAGTTCCAAAACCAACGGACCGGCGCCACCGGCCAATGCCTCTGGCAATTTTCACGCGCCCAAGCTAATCCGACCCACTCTCGCCCCGACGAACAAATGGACGACGAGAACACCGAATCCGACCCAGAAACACTGGCGCTGGCCGATACGCGCGCCGGTCGGTGGCTGCCGACGTTCGTGCAGCGGCTCGAGGAGCCGTTCCTCGCGCTGCGCTATCGCATCGATGTCTCGAAGGACTTTGCCGAGATCGAAGTCACGACCAGCGCCGACGACCAGCCCGCCGAGCCGACCAAGAAGAAGGGCACGCTGAAAAAGCTGATGAAAAAGGGCACGCACTCCGCAACGGACACGGGCGACGTCTCGGCGCCGCGCACCAAGGTCAAGGTCCGGATCTCCGAGGATATCCAGATCCGGCTCAACGGCGAGATCGACCGCATCGTGAAGGAGCTCTCGGGCGCCGTCGACAGTTTCGTCGCCCTCCTCTGCCGGCTCGCCGACATCCGAACCAAGGAAATCATCCAGGAGCTGGCCGTCTTTGCGCCGTACGTGATGTTGGACAATACGATCACGAAACACCCCAAGCTGGCCAAGTTGAAACTGGCCGACAACACCGTCTACTCGGAACTGGGCCGCACGCTGCTGCAGGCGCACACGCTGGCCACCGCCGCCGCCATGGGCCAGAGCCTCGTCAACGCCAAGCAGCGGCAGCGGCGAATCAACGAGCTGCTGGACGTCTGGCTCACCAAGAGGGCCAAACACGAAGCCCAGAAGGCGATGCCGGTCGTCTGGACGCTGGATCCGGGCACGCACGAGGTTCTGAAGGAGACGTTTTTGCGCAAGCGGGCGCGAGAGGTGATGCGCGACGTGCCGTTGTTGATGATCGGGGTTCTGCACGTCATGTGTCTCGACGAGCAGCGAGACCGGCTCGTGCGCGAGGTGTTTGAGGATTCCTTTTGAGCAAATGAAGTTTAGATCGGGTTTTTGGAATTAGGAGAAAAATTTAATTTTTTGCCAGTTTCGCAAAGTTCAAGATATGGGAGGCAAAAGACGGGTGAGGTAAAAGTGAAAATTTGCCCATTTGGACTGGTAGTGTAGATCCCGACGACCCCCTGTCTGGAGGTCAAAATCAAAAATGGGAAAACTGGCGGAAAAAATTCGAAAAATTTTTTTAATTTCAGCCCGATCGGACGAATTGAACTTTTTTGGAAAAATGAAAATTCGTCCGATCGGGCTAAGATTAAAATTTTTTTTCGAAATTTTTCTGCCAGTTTTGTCATTTTTGATTTTGACCTCCCGACAGGGGGTCGTCGGGATCTACACTACCAGTCCAAATGGGCAAATTTTCACTTTTACCTCACCCATCTCTGCCTCCCATATCTCGAACTTTGCGAAACTGGCAGCACCCCGAAAAAAAATTTCAATCTTAGACCGATCGGACGAATTTTTATTTTTCCAAAAAGTTCAATTTCTCAGATCAAGCTAAGATTGAAATTTTTTTTCGGAGTGCTGCCAGTTTCGCAAAGTTCAAGATATGGGAGGCAGAGATGGGTGAGGTAAAAGTGAAAATTTGCCCATTTGGACTGGTAGTGTAGATCCCGACGACCCCCTGTCGGGAGGTCGAAATCAAAAA
>Ga0180436_10001981_pt1 | contig 19742 bp, 15 predicted proteins | sample SS_ome_2_FD_132434 | JGI IMG/M metagenome (GOLD analysis project Ga0180436, IMG submission 132434) | Hypersaline lake sediment archaeal communities from the Salton Sea, California, USA - SS_3_S_2 metaG | ecosystem: Environmental > Aquatic > Non-marine Saline and Alkaline > Hypersaline >...
AAGAAGGAGCGCGAACCCCGCAACGACCATCAGCGATCCCATACTCTTCATGCCCCCCCGACTCTCCTCAGTCTTCGAAACAGTAAAGATGCTCGCTGCCCCGGATCAAGAGTTTCCCATCCGTCGCCACCGGCGAGGCAATCACCGTCTCGCGTAATTCGTTGGCCTTCACATCAACCAGCCCGTCGTCCGTGACCCGGCCGCAGAACACCGTGCCGTCCTCGCGCGCGCAGTAAAGCTTGTCTCCCACCAGCAACGGTGACGCATAGTAGATCTGAGCGCCCTTCGGAAGGCGGGACTTCCAGAGCGTCCTGCCCGTTGCGGCTTCCAGACAGTGCACCGTCCCCCGCAGCTTGCCCTGGTCGATCAGCAGATAGACCCGGCCGCCATGGACCGCGGGCGTCGATGAATCCGCGCCAATCCCCTCCCGCTTCCAAAGCCACGCCTCGCTCGTCACATCGCCGCTGCCCCCCATGCGGATCCCGGCCAGATGTTCCCCGCGTCCATACGGCGCCACCGCGATGCCCTTCGTCGAAACGGCCGAGGCAATCACCCGCCACATCCCCTTTTTGCCGGGATTGAATCCGCCGCACGACCACAACAAGCGCCCGGTGCGCGGGTCGTGCCCGGTGAGATGATCCGCTCCCCAGCATACAATCGTCTCCTTCCCGTCCACTTCGCACACGAGGGGCGTCGTGTACGCATCCCCCGATTCCTTGCCCGTCTCGAACACCCGCGATACCCGCCATACTTCCTTTCCCGTCGGCTTGTCGAAGGCCACAAGGTACGATTCCCCTTCCGTCTGCATGACCGCCACCACCACTTTGCCGTCCACCAACACCGGCGAGGTCCCCTGGTCCCACCACAGCTTGTCCTCCCCGTACCTCTCGATCAGGTTCGTCTTCCAGACCACTTTCCCCTCCATCGTGAGCGCCGCCACGCACCCCGACTTGAAATACACAAAGACGTGCTTCCCGTCGGTGACCGGCGAGGAGTTCGCCCCGCTCCCGACCCGCTGGCCGCGCCCCGGCCGCAACTTGCCGAACGTCGCCCTCCACAGCTCCCGTCCTCGCAGGTCGTAGCACAACACCCCGTCCCGGTCGCCGATGGCGCCGGTCACCACGATCCGCCCCCCCCACACCACCGGCGTCGAACACCCGTAGCCCGGCAGCGCCACCTTCCACGCCAGATTCTTGTCCGCGGAGAACTCCATCGGTGTCTCCTGCGCTTCGACAAACCCGTCAAACTCCGGACCGCTCCGCCACGCCGGAAAATCTCCGGCCACCACCGCCCATTCCCCCCCGCCGGCCGCGGCGCCCCACATCATCAGCAAACTCAACCGTTTCATCCGCCCATCTACGTCCGCTTCCCGCCACTTTCTCACTAAAAAAAACCAGCGTCCTTTGGCATTGCCTCGCCCCGGACAATTTGTTAACCTCCATGTACTTTCAACGTGGCTGACCAACAATCCAGCGGATGTTTGAAGGCAGTGGTGATCGTGGCGATCATCGGGGTGGCCGGCATGGTGGTGGTGGCCGGCGCGGGGGCCTTGGTATATTTCAACCGTGACAAGCTGGGCCTTCCGGAGCTTGGCTCGCTGAAGGACGGGATCGAGAAGGGACTCGAGGAGGCTTCCGAGGATGCCGGCGAACGGCCGCGGGTTGCGTCCGCGCCCATCAAGACGGACGAACGGATCTACAATAAATATGTCGGGCGGGACGACGTGCTTGTGATGGTGGACTACTATGCCGACTGGTGCGGGCCGTGCCGGATGATCGCCCCGCACCTTTCCACGCTTGCGGCGCGCCACGGCGACAAGGTGGTGGTGCTGAAGGTCAACGTCGATCACCAGCGGGCCCTCGCAGGGCGGGCGGGAGTGCGCGGCATTCCCGATGTCCGCCTCCTCCACGCCGGACGCTCCCTCGAACACATCGTGGGCGGGCGGCCATACGAGCACTACGAGGCGCTCGTCCTCAAGCACGCCTCGAAACTCCCGGCGCCCTCCGGCTCCAACCCGGCCCGGCCTGCCGCCGCGTCAAACGACGGAGGCTCGATCACTCCCATGAAGCAGGATTGGGCCCCGCCGGGCGTCACCCCGGTCAAGTAACGACCCAGCCTGCAGATCCCGGGAAGCACAAACTGCCGGCCCTTGCGGAGTGCGGTGGGAAGCGGGGAACAAGCAACCTGCCCGTCGTGGCCCGAAGGGCAAAGTCGGGCCACCCCGCTTCGGCGGATGGCGGGTGCCCTCTCCGGTTCCCGGGCCAGTCCGCTCTCCAGCCGGTTCTTGTGATCCGGCTTGCGGCCCCCTATCGTCGCCGGCATGGACGTCGTGCTCTTCACCAATCCGCTCTCCGACCGGCACCGCATGACACAAGGGCATCCGGAGCGCCCGGCCCGCGCCCGCGCCATCCTCGAGCACCTCGAAACCACCGGACTGCTCGCGGAGGTCGAGGCCCGCCATCCGGAGAAGGCCGTCACCCCCGAGGCCCTCGCACGCGTCCATCACGACGACTACATCGGAAGTATCGAGGCGGCCTCACCGGAGTCCGGCCTCGAGATGCTGGACCCGGACACATGGCTGTCGCCCGGTTCGCTCGGAGCGGCCCGCCTCGCGGCGGGCGCCGTCGAGGAAGCGGCAAACCTCGTTCTCGGCGGATCATGCCGGCGCGTGTTCTGCGCCGTGCGTCCCCCGGGGCACCACGCCGAGCGCAATCTCGCCATGGGATTCTGCTTCTTCAACAATGTCGCCCTCGCCGCGGCCGCCGCCCTCGATCACCCTTCCGTCGAGCGCGTCGCCATCCTCGATTTCGACGTTCACCACGGCAACGGCACCGTCGACATCTTCAAGGACACCCCGGCCGTCATGGTGTGTTCGAGCTTCCAGCACCCGTTCTATCCGTACCGCTACTTCGACCTCGTTCGCGACAACCTCGTCCACACCCCCCTGCCCGCCGGCACCGGCAGCAGGGAGTTCCGCCACGCCATCGAACGCGACTGGCTGCCCGCCATCGCGCGCCACCGCCCGCAACTCCTCCTCGTCTCGGCCGGCTTCGACGCCCACGCCCACGACCCGCTCGGCGGCCTCATGCTCACCGAGGACGACTTCCGCTGGGTCACCTCCCTGATCGTCGATCTCGCCAACCAACATACCAACGGCCGCCTGATCTCGACCCTCGAGGGGGGCTACAACCTCAAGGCCCTCGCCCGCTCGACCGCCGCACACCTCGAAGCAATCCTCGGCTGAAACCGGCGCCTCGCAGGCTTCAAACGCGTAGCCCCCGCAGCCCCCGGTGAATCAGTAATCTCCCCGCAGCGCCTGGTCGCGCCGACAACTGAAAAGCAGGAACAGAAACGCTCACCGAGAGGGACTCCGAAAAGTCAAAAAGACCTGCCCAACCCCTTTCACGCATCGGGTTTGACGTCCCGCCGCCGGCCTCCATAATCGGGTCGTGCGCAATTTCCTGAGCCTCCTCCTGGCGCTTCTCATCGTCGGCCTGTTCGGCGGCGTGGCCTTTTTCCTCGCCAACATCAGCGCCGGCGCAAGGTTCGAGCGGGTCGATCGGCCCCGAAGCCGCCTGAGCGAATGACCGCAGAAGGACCCCGGCCCTCGAACCGGCATGTGTTTGGCGACTCACGACGGCCTCCGGCGGCCTTTTGTCGCAGGAAGCAAGGATTGGTGAGCTATCATCATCCGCTCAAGGAACCAGCCCGTGAGTGGAGCATTCGCGCCTCCCACGGGCTGAAGCCGGTTGTAACCTCGCTGGCTGACCAATCGTTCGCTCCGGCGGGACAAGCCCGCCGGGGACTTCTCACCGCTGCAAGACCGCCGGGGGGCCGGGCTTTCTGGTCGCTAAACACATCCCCGATCCGGGACGCTTAAAGGAACGGGCCGCCGAATCCGGCCGGAATCAGTCTTCGGTCAGCGAGAAGGTTTCCTCTTCCACCGGCACATCGGCCGGCTTCGGGCGCTTCTTTTCGCCGCCCTTCTTTTCCTCGCGGGTGGCGGCGCGCATGCTCATCTTGACGCGGCCCTTCTCGTCCACGCCGATGCACTTGGCGGTGACGATGTCGCCGACTTTCACGACGTCTTCGGTCTTGTTCACCCGGCCTTCGGCCAGCTCCGAGATATGGACCAGGCCGTCCTTGCCCGGCAGCACCTCCATGAAGGCGCCGAAGGCCATCGTGTTCACGATCCGGCCGGTGTAGATCTTGCCCACCTCGATCTCGGCGAACATGTCTTCGACCATCTGCTTGGCGCGCTCGAGCGACTCGGCCTTGGCGGCGTAGATGTGCACCGTCCCGTCGTCCTCGATGTTGATTTCCGCCCCGGACTCGGCCTGGATTCCCTTGATGATCTTGCCGCCCGGGCCGATCAATTCGCCGATCCGGTCCGGATCGATCTTGATCGTCTCGATTCGCGGCGCGTGCTCGCTGAGTTCGCCGGGCACCGCGATGGCGTCGTGCATCACCTCGAGCACCTTCCCCCGCCCATCGCGGGCGAGCCGCACCGCCTCCTCGAAGATGTCGAGCGACAGTCCCGGCAGCTTCAGATCGAGCTGAAAGCCCGTGACGCCTTCGGTGGTCCCGCAGAGCTTGAAGTCCATGTCGCCGTAGAAATCCTCGCTGCCGATGATGTCCAGCAGCAGGGTGTGGCGGCGCAGGCGCCCCTCGTCGTCGAAATCCGTCACAAGCCCGACCGAAATCCCGCCGACCGCGCGGCGCAACGGAACCCCCGCCTGCATCAGCGCCATCGTTCCGGAGCAAACCGTGGCCATCGAGGTCGATCCGTTCGACTCCATCACCTCCGAGGTGACCCGAATCGCATACGGAAACTCCTCTTCACTCGGAACCACCGGCTCGAGGGAACGCTCCGCAAGGGCCCCATGCCCGATCTCGCGACGGTTCAACCCGCCGAAACGCCCCGTCTCCCCCACCGAGAACGGCGGGAAATGATAGTGCAGCAGAAACCGCTTGCTGTCCTCCCCGCCCGCGTAGTTGTCGAAATACTGCCGCTCTTCCGAGGGAGCAAGGGTCGTGATGGCAAGGGCCTGGGTCTCGCCGCGCGCAAAGAGCGCCGACCCGTGCACCCGCGGCAGCAGACCGACCTCCGCCGTCAGGGGCCGCAGATCGCGCGCCTGCCGGCCGTCCGCACGAAGCCCCTTGTCAAGGATGCTGATCCGGAAGGCTTTCTTCTGCAAATACTCGAAGGCCTGCTCGATCGCGAAGTCCGTGGCCTCCGGATCCTGCTCGCGAATCGCGGCTTCCACTTCCTGCTGCAAGGCGTCCACCGCCTTCTGACGCTCGGTCTTGCCCGGCTTGTAAATGGCCTCCTCGATGCGGTCTCCCGCCACCCGGTATGCAATCTCAAGCAAATCAGGCTTGGCTTCCGAAATCTCGTACTCGCGGGTCGGCTTGCCGCATTGCGCCACCAATTCCTCCTGGATCGCCACGAGGCTGGTCACCGCTTCCTGCGCAAATCGCAGCGCCTTGATGAACTCCTCCTCCGGCACCTCGTCGGCCGAACCCTCGATCATGATCACGTTCGTCTTGTTGCCGACATACACCAGATCAAGATCGCTCTCTTCGCGCTCCGCAAAGGTGGGATTGATGACGAACCCGCCTTCAATCCGGCCCACCCGCACCGCCCCGATGGGGCCCGCAAACGGGATGTCGGATATCGAAAGCGCCGCCGACGCGCCGTTCATGCTCAGGATGTCGGCGTCGTTCTCGCCATCCGCCGCCAACAGAAGGGCCACCACCTGCGTGTCATACAGATACCCCTTCGGAAAGAGCGGACGCAACGGCCGGTCCGTCATCCGGCACGTCAGGATCTCCTTTTCCGTCGGCCGGCCTTCCCGCTTGAAATACCCGCCCGGGAACACCCCGGCGGCGGCCGCCTTCTCCTTGTATTCCACCGACATCGGAAACCATGTCTGCCCTTCCCGAATCCTTGTCTGCGACACGGCCGTCACGAGAACCACCGTCTCGCCGCAGCGGACCGTCACCGCCCCATCTGCCAGCTTCGCCAATTTCCCGGTCTCAATCGTGATCGGGTTCGAGCCGACTTGGCTCGATACTGAATATGCACTCATTTTGTGTTGGATACGTGTGTCTATCATCATCGCCGCTCCCTCCTTCGCGAAGGAAGCGCCTTGTCCCGGGACACCGCCCGCCGCATTTCGGCGTCCGGCGACCCGCGCTGTGATGTGAGAGACAACAAAGGCGAGAAAACAAACCAGCCGCGGAACGTGCCGCGGCCGCCGGGATCATCTCCGAAGTCCGAGCCCTTTGATCACCTTTTCGTAGCGCTCCGCAGAGTCCTTCTGGAGGAAATCGAGGAGCTTTCTCCGCCGGGCCACGAGCCGAAGCAGTCCGCGCCGCGAGGAAAAATCCTTCCGATGGCTCTCCAAGTGCTTGGTCAGGTGCCTGATTCGCTGCGTGAGCAGCGCCACCTGGTAATCCGCACTCCCCGTATCATTCTCGTGGATGCGGTATTCGCTCAGATCAATCGTTGATTCACTCATTGCTTTCGCACGCCTCAGGCCAGTCTTCCGACCAGCCTGCCCTTTTTGCGGGGCGGCGGCAACAAAACAGGTTTCCAGCCATTTGCAACTGAATTCTGCTTACACTTCGAGCGCCGTGCCCTGCTCGAACAGGAGTTTTCCGGCTTCGATGTCGTCCCGGATCTGGGCCCGCAACGCCTCGAGGTCGCGGAACTTCCGTTCCGCCCGCAGGCGGCGGCCGAACCGGACCTCCACTTCCCGGCCATAGAGGTCGCCCTCGAAGTAGAACACGTGCACTTCGAGCAATCGCTCCCGCCCATGGACGGTGGGGCGCACCCCGAGGTTGGCCACTCCGGGACGCCATTCGCCCCCGGTCAGCAACGCGGCCGCGTAAACGCCGTCCGGCGGCAGTTGTTCGTCTCCCGCCTTGATGTTGGCGGTGGGCGCGCCAAGTTTGCTTCCCAGCCGGTCTCCCTCGCTCACCACCCCGAGGACCGTGTAGGGCCGGCCCAACATGGCGGCGGCGGCGGCGAGATTTCCATCGCGCAAAGCCTGCCGGACGCGGGTGCTGCTGACGCGCTCGCCCTGCAACATGACAGGAGACGCCGAGGCAACCTCCACCCCGTGCCTGCGCCCGTGCCATTCGAGCGTCCGGACGGTTCCCAGCCGGTTCTTCCCGAATTTCCAGTCCTCCCCCACCGAGATCATCCGCAGGCCCGGGACGCTCGCGAGTTCCTCCGCGAACTCGCCGGCCGGACGCCGCGCCAGCTCCTTCGTGAACGGCAGAACCACCAGCACCCCCACCCCCAGTTCCGCCAGAAGCCGCTCCTTGTGCCGCAGCGAGGCCAGAATCCGCCGCGGCGCCTTCTCCGGCGCAAGAACCTGAATCGGATGCGGATCAAACGTCAGAACACCGGACAAACCGCCCCCCGCCCGGGCCCCTTCCACCGCCGCTCCGATCACGGCCTGATGCCCCGCATGCACCCCGTCGAAAACCCCCGCCGCCACATACAGCGGCCGCCCGAGTTCTCCCAGCCCCGCAATGGATTCCAAACGCTCCATGCCGGCTCCTACGCCCCCCGCATCAGCGAAATCTCCGCAAGGCTCAGCATCGCCTCGATCAGTTCCGGCGCGCTCGCCGTCCGGAGAGTCTCCATCCCGATAGCCCGCTCGATGCTGAAACGCCCCGACCGCGTGCGCCGCAACGAGGAGAGATGCCCGCCGCACCCGAGTTCCCCGCCCACGTCGTGGGCGTAAGTCCGCACATAGAAGCCTTTCGAGCAATTCACCCGGAAATCCACTTCCGGCGGCGCGATGCGGAGCAGCTCGTAGTCCGTGACGTAGACCGGCCGCGGTTCGCGCTTCACTTCCTTGCCCTTGCGGGCGAGCTTGTAGAGCGGAACCCCGTCCTTCTTGATCGCCGACACCATCGGAGGCATCTGTTCGAACTCCCCGGTGAACTTCTCGAAGGCGGCCCGCACCTCCTCGGCGCCCAGCTCCGGAACCTCGCGCTCCTCGACCACCTCCCCGTCCGCGTCCTGCGTGTTCGTGATCACCCCGAGACGAATCGTCCCGACATACTCCTTGTCTTCACTCATGAGGAGATCCTGGATCTTGGTGGCTCTCCCCACCACCAGCATCAGGAGACCCGTCGCCATGGGGTCGAGGGTCCCGCAATGCCCAATCTTCCTGATCCCCATCTGCCGTCGCGCAACCGCCACGACGTCGTGGGACGTCATCCCCGGCTCCTTGTCCACAAGGAGCACGCCACTCGGTACGATTTCCGGTTTGTTCATCGGTGTTCTGCTGGCGATTCGGAAACGACCCGCACGGTTCCCACCAGCCGCCGCACGGCCTCGTCGAGCGGGCCATCCAAGCGGGCCCCGGCCGCCATGGGATGCCCGCCACCGCCAAAGGCCGCGCATACCTTGCACACGTCCGCCTCCCGGCTCGTGGAGCGCATCGAGACCCGCACCCGGCCGTCCTCCAGTTCCTCGAAGAACGCACAGACCACCACCCCCCGGATGGCGCGCATGATGTCGATCAGTCCTTCGCCGTCGCCCGGCATCACACCCAGCCGCTCCTTCGTCGCCATCGGCAGCGTCCACCACGCCATCCACCCGTCGTCCGACCGCTGCAGCGTCTCCAGCAAAGCTCTCAGCAGTTCCACCCGCCGGAACGGGTAATCATGATAGAGTGCCGTCGTGATCGCCCCAACATCCGCCCCGCGCCGGACAAGGTCCGCCGCCATCTCGTGAGTCCCGGCCGTGGTGTTGGCATACTGGAACGACCCCGTGTCGGTGGACACCGCCACATAAAGCGCGTCCCGCGCCGCCGGCGGCAACGGCAAATCCAGCTCCCGAATCACGTGATACAAAATCTCACCCGTGGCGGCCGCGCCCGGATCCACAAGGAACAGGTCCCCGTAGCCTTCGTTCGAGATATGGTGGTCGATGTTGACCCAAAGTCGTCCCGCCCCCTCCACCGCCGCCAGCGAGTTCTCGCCCAAGCGGGACCGGTTGGCGGTGTCAAGGGCGAGGATCACCTCCGCCTCCGCCGCCTCCCTCCCGGACGGGTCTTCAATCCCGGCCGCGCCTTCAAGAAACCGCAGCGACTCCGGAACCCCGTCGTCATTGAAGGCCCGCGCCTCCTTCCCCATGGACTCCAACACCGCCTTCATCGCCATCTGCGATCCCAGCGCATCCCCGTCGGGGCGCGTGTGACTCAGTATCGCATAGCGCTCGTGAGCCGCAAACACCCCGGCAAGGTCGGAAGAAACAATGGCATGGCCCATGGCGCCTCGAACGTGCAGCGGGAAAGAGCGCGGATTGTGCCGCGGATTCCTCCTCCCGCAAGCAAAACCGCCCTCACTCCTCCTCTTCCGGCGGCGCAGTCGGAAGCTTCGCCACCTCGTCGAGCAGATTCACGATGTCGACTCCGCGCTCGACCGAGTCATCCCGCACAAAACGCAACACGGGCGTGTTCTTCAGCACGACCCGCTTCATGACGCGCTCCTGAACGAAGCCATGCTGCTGGTTCAGCCGCCCCACCACCGCGCCCTCCTCGCCGCCCAAGACCCCCACGAAGACCTTCGCCTCCTTGAAGTCAAGGGTCGCCTCCACCGCGTTCACGGTGACCAATGACCCCTCGAACTCAAAATCCCGCTGCAAAACCGCGCTGATCTCGCGCTTCAGCAACTCATTCACCCGATCCTGACGGCGCGCCATGGCTCTTCCTCCGATAAGCTGGGAATCCCGGCAAGGACATGCCTCGGAGCGTCGACCAAGCCGCGCCAAATGCGACCCTCGCGACCGCCCCGCCGCAATGCCTGCCTCACTTCATTGACTGCGAATTCCGGACACCAAAAATGCTACAACGTCTGCTCGATCCGTTCCAACGCATAACATTCGATGACGTCGCCCTCCTCGTACTCGTTGAAGTCTCCCAGCCGGATCCCGCAATCGATCCCCTGCTTGACCTCCTCGACGTCCTCCTTCACCCGCCGCAGGGTCGACATCTTGCCGTCGAATACCGGCTGCCCGTCGCGAATCACCCGCGCATGAGCCGTCCGCGTGACCTTGCCGTCCATCACCACGCACCCCGCGGCCCGCCCGCGCTGCACCTTGAAAATCTGCTTCACCTTCGCATGGCCAAGGATCTTCTCGCGCGTCTCCGGCTCGAGAAGCCCCTCCATGGCGTCCCTCACCTGATCAATCAACTCGTAGACGACCGAGTAGAGTTTCACCTGGACTCCTTCGCGCTTCGCGGCCTTCACGGCGTTGCTCTCAACCTTCACGTTGAACCCCAGAACCACGGCGTCCGAGGAACTGGCCAGCAAAATGTCCGACTCGCTGATCGACCCCGCCCCGGCATGAATGAACTTCGCCTCCACCTTCTCGGACTTCACTTCGTTCACGGCGCTGGTGATGGCGCCCACCGACCCCTGCACGTCGCACTTCAGAATCAATCGCAGTTCGATCCTCTGGTCGCCCTGCACGAGGGCCAGCATGTCTTCCATGCGGCTCTTCTTCGGCTGCACCAGCCGTTCCTGACGCAACTCCAGCAAGCGCTCTTCGCTGAGCTTCTTCGCGGCCCGCTCGCTCTCCATCTCCACCAGTTCGTCCCCGACATTCGGCAACTCGTCGAACCCGAGTATTTCCACCGGAGTGGCCGGCCCCGCCGCCTGAACCTTCTCCCCGCGGTCGCTCAGCAACGACTTCACCTTCCCGGCATACGGCCCGCATATGAACGGCACGCCCACCCGAAGCGTCCCGCTGTCCACAATCACCGTCGCCGTCGGCCCCCGCCCCGCCTGCACCTTGGCCTCGATCACCGCCGCCCGCGCATTGGCATCCGGATTCGCCTTCAGCTCCAAAACCTCCGCCTGCAATGACATCAGCTCCAGAAGATCATTCATCCCCTGGCCGGTCGCCGCCGACACCTCCACCGTCTCCACCGAACCGCCAAGGTCCACCGGCATCAGGTCTCGCTCCATCAACTGCGTCTTGACCCGCATCGGGTCCGCTCCCGGCAGGTCACACTTGTTGATCGCCACGATGATCGTCTTGTCCGCGGCCCGCGCATGGCTGATGGCTTCCTCGGTCTGCGGCATGATTCCGTCGTCCGCCGCCACCACCAGCACCACGATATCCGTCACATCCGCCCCGCGAGCCCGCATCTCGGTGAATATGGCATGCCCCGGCGTGTCGATGAACGTGATCGGCTTCCGGTCGTGCTCGAGCCGGTACGCCCCAATGTGCTGCGTGATCCCACCCGCCTCGCCTTCCGCCACCCGCGCCTTCCGGATGTAGTCCAGCAACGACGTCTTGCCGTGATCCACATGCCCCATGAAGGTGATAATCGGAGCGCGCAGTTCGAGGACCTCCTCCGGAGCATGCACCTCCGGTTCCGGCTCCTCGATGACTTCCGCCTCCTTGTGGACCCCTGCCCCCTTCTCCCGCTTCTCCCGCTCGAATTGGAATCCGTGCTTCTCGCACACCTTCTCCGCCACCTCCGGTTCCACCGCCTGGTTCGGAGCCACGAAGACTTTCAACTCGATGAGATCCTTCATGATCTCGAACGGCTTCAACCCCATCTTCTCCGCAAGGACGCTCACGATGATCGGCGGCTTGATGCAGATCACATGGTCATCCCCCTCGCCTCCGTCGCCCTCCTCATCCTCCCCGCCTTGCTCCGCTGCGCCGGGATCAGCCGGCCGGACAAACTCCGGATCCTCCCGCTCGTTCAGGAGCTTCGAAATCGCCGGCAATTGCTGCATTCCCGATTTCTTGGTTTTCCTGACCGTTTGCTGCTTCTTCTGTTCATCCTCTTCGAACAGATTCAGCGCTTCCTTCTTGTGGTCCGCGATCGTCTTGCTTTCCGCCGCCTTCGCCCGTTGACGTTCACGACGCGAGGGCCTCTTCTGCTCGTCGATGAGATCGAGGACTTCCTTCTTGCTGTCTTTGGAGCCTTCGTCCGGCATGTCTGATCGGGTTCGGAGGGGGGCGGGTCCGGAATGTCCTTACCTTCGCCCGCCCCCGGTTCTTACTGGGTTAGGGATTCATCCTTGGCGGCGGCGGGATTCGGGTCTTCTCCCGCTTCGTCTCCGGCCGTGGTCTCGTCCGCCTCTTCGGCCGGAGGTTCCTCCTCGGAGGGGGGCGACCCGAGCCGGGTGTCCATTGCGGCTTCGGGATCACCATGTCCTTCGGCCGCGGCGCGTTCGTCGCTTGCGTCCCCTTCATCATCCCCCGATTCGGCCTCGGGTGCAAGCGAGTCCTCGGCATCCTCCTTCTCCGGACCGGTGGCGCCAACGGCGGCGCTGGCCTTGTCAAGGACCGCCTGAGCCTCCGCCTCGTCCACCTCGACCGCGCTCACAATATACTCGAGCGGCATCTGAAGCACCAGGTCCGGCGTCGCTCCCCCGGCCCTGAACAGCTTGTCGGCCACTTCCTCGTCGACCCCCAGATCCTCCGCCAACTGCAGCGCCGCATCCGCCACCCGCGCTTCAAATTGCTCCTTCTGGCTTTCGTCCTTGCGCACCTGCACATCCCAGTCAACCAGCTTGGAGGTCAGCCGGGCATTCTGGCCGCGGCGGCCGATGGCCTTGCTCAAGTCCTCCTCGTCAACCTTCACATGGATGACCCGGTTCTCCTCGTCGAGGATGATCGAGCGGATCAAGGCCGGCTTCAACGCATCCGTCACGAACTCCACCGGGTCTTCGCTCCACCGGATGATGTCGACCTTCTCGTTGTTGAGTTCCCGCACGATATTCTTCACCCGCGCCCCGCGCAATCCTACGCAGGCGCCCACCGGGTCGACCTTGTCGTCATTGCTGAAAACCGCCACCTTGGTGCGATACCCCGACTCCCGCGCGATCCCGCGAATCTCGACCGTGCGATCCGAAATCTCGCTCACTTCCGCCTCGAAAAGCCGCCGGACGAAATTCGGATGGCTCCGCGACAGGATGATCTCCGGACCGCGCGCCTCGTTGTCCACCGAAACCACATAGGCCCGAATCCGATCCCCGATGTTGTAGTCTTCGGTCGTGACGCGCTCCCGCGAAGGCATGCGGGCCTCGAACTTGCCGAGATCGATCATCACGTCGTTCTTCTCGAACCGGCGGACCGCTCCGCTCACGATGTCCCCGGCACGGTCCTTGAACTCGTCGTAGATCATCTCCTTCTCCGCCTGCCGCAGCCGCTGCATCATGGTCTGCTTCGCAGTCTGGACCGCAATCCGCCCGAAGTTCTTCGGCGTGATGTTGAACTCGACGGCGTCGCCCACCCCCGCGTCCGGCTTTTTCTTCCGGGCGAGGCTCAGGGGGACCTCGTTGAACTTGTCCACGTAGTCGTCGTCCTCGACCACCTCGAGCGTCGCGAAAATGCGCGTTTCCCCGTGTTTGGTGTCGACCTCGGCGCGCATCTCCTCGATGTCGTCAGCCCCGGCCACCATCCGGCGATACGCCGAGAGAAAGGCGTTCTCCAGCGCCTCCACCACCTTGTGGCGGGCGATGCCCTTTTCCTTTTCGTAATAGTCGATGAGTGCGACGAGGTCGTTCGTCATGGTTCCGGTTCCTGTAGACGCAAAAGAGCGGGTCTTGGGAACCCACTCTTCCAGAGGCGTCAAGAGTTGTTCTGTTGACTTCGCTATAGGCCCGCCAGCCAGCCAGATCAAGCGAAAATCCCGATTCCTGAAACCGTGGTCCTACTCCGGCAGACGACGCCACCGCACGTTCCTGATCCCGGCCGCCGTCTGCCAGGTCGCCAGCCCGAGCGGGGCGCTCATCTCGATCTCACCGGGCCGCAATCCCAGTTCCTTCGACGTCGTGTCGACGTCCACCACCGGCTCGCCGTCGATCCAGGCCGAAAGCCGGTTCCGGCGAACCGCCATCCGGAGCCGGTACCACCGGTGGTTGTCGAATTCCATGTAATTCGTCGTCTCGTTTTCGGAGGCATCGTAGCCATCGATGCTCGAAATGCCCACCACCATCCCGCCCCATCCACCAACGATCCACGTCACGCATTCCGCGGCCCCTCGCACCGGCACGGTGAGGCCGCAGAAGAAATCCGCCCCGGACGTCCGTTGCGCTTCCAGTTCGATCTCGTAGGGCGTCACGGGAAGCTCGCCTTCCCAGCGCACTCCGCTGAGCATGGCACCCGCTCCGACTTCGAGCACGCCCATCTTCCAGCGTGCCGGGGCTTCTCCGCCGAAAGCCGCTTCGGTCCATGCTCCCTGGCCGTCCTGCGGCACCATGGACACCCAGTCTCCCTCCGAACCTGCTGCCCCGGCTGGCGAGGCTTCGCCTCGTGGCCGCTCCATCCCGCCCCAGAGGAACCACAGCAGTCCGGCCACAACCGCCAATCCGCCAACCGCTTTCAAGCCTCCTTCCATCAGAGTTTCTGCCCCCTTCCCACTTCCGAACCAATGCGCCTCGGATTGCCAAGCCGCGTCTTCATCCCGCAGTAGATGCACCGGTAGACGCCACGAAACGCCGCGTCGAACGCCATCGTCAGGACGTAGCCCAGAATCGAACGTCGCGCCTTCTCGTGCAGCCGGCATCGCTTGCGGAGAAAGAGAGTATGCCCGCACAGCCGGCAACGGGCCCTCGTCCCCAGCAACAAATAAAAAACCGCCCCCACCGGTATGAACCCCGGAACGATCAGAACCCAGAGCGGGATCTCCCATTGCGTAAAGTGGACCACGAGCGGAACCGCAAATGTGAAAGCCGCCGCGAGCACGCCCAATACCGCCACCACCAGCGTCACCCATGCCGCCAGTCGCACCTGCCCCGCGTCCGGATGAGACATGCCGAGGTTCCGGCGCCCTTCGCGCTTCGGCGCGACGGCCAACTCATCGGGACGCCTGAATCGATTGCGGGCACGGCCGGAAGCGTCCTTTCCGGCGCTCCTTCGCAGCCGGGGTGGCACGCCCCGTTCGACGGATCCTCCGGATTTCGGCGACCCGGCCGGTTCGCTGGCGCCTTCCGGGGATTCCCCCCCCGTGCCGCCCTGCTCGCGGAGGTCGAATCCGGCCTCGTGAAGCGCCCCCGCCTCGGGCGCGGCAGCATTGTGAGCGGGCTCTTCGCAAGGAAACTCCGCCAACGGAACCTCATCCAGACTGAGGCCCGACGCGCGCAGCTCGCTCTCCGGAATCATGATCGCTTCCGGCAGGGACTCCGGCCTCTGCATCCCGCCGCCATGCCCCCGGCCGGGGCGTCCCTCGAGGGACCAGGCCGCGTCCTGCCAGGCGTGAATCGCGATCTGCGACGGAAGCCGGCTCGCGAGGTGGTAGGTCTCGTTGACCCTCCTCAGCCGCGCCAGAATCTGACGGCTGTCCTCCTGTAAAAGTGCGGCCGCGTCCTCGAATCCCGCCGCCTCGAAAAGTTCCAGCATGGAACCTGCGATTCCCGGCACTTCGGAGATCCTCGGCATCTGTCACTCCCCGCCGCGAACATGCCCGATCGCAACCGTGGCTGGCAAGCCCCGAGGCGGCCTCAACCGATCCCCGAGCCTCAGACCCGCCAGTCGCACCCCGCACAACACGCGACAGGCGACAGGCGTGGCCGCCCGCCTACGACAACGCCTCCAGCATCTCGCGCAACTGGGCAAGCTTCTCCCGCCAAGCCTGCCGGCGCTCCCGTTCCTGCTGCACCACCTCCGGCTTCGCGCGCTCGATGAACTTCTCATTTCCAAGCTTCGCTTCGGACTTTGAGAGCTCCTTCTCGACCTTTGCGATCTCGGCCCCGAGCCGTTTCCGCTCCGCTTCGATATCCACCAGCCCTTCGAGCGGCAGATACAGTTCGCCGACCGGGGTGACGGCCGCCGGAGTCCCCTTCGATGGCTCGTAATCCGAAGAGAACTCCACGCCCGCCGCCCCGCAAAGCAAAGCCATGGTGGCGCCCTCGTCCCGCACCCAGTCCGCGACCGGCCGCACCACGAACCGCACCTGCTTGTTGGCCGCAAGGTTGTATTCCGCCTTCAGGTTCCGCGCCCGCGTCACCGACTCGTAAACCGCCGCCGCCTGCTCCGCCGCTTCGCGCTGCCGGTCCGCCCCAACCTCCCCGAGCCCCTCGAACACCGAATCTCTCCGCAGCTCCGCCAGCGCCAGAAAAGTCCCCTCGTCACCGAACCCGAGCTTCTCCCACAGTTCCTCGGTGAGATGCGGCATGAACGGATGCAGCAGTTGCAGATACCGAGCCAGCACCCGGTCCATCACCTCCAGCGTGGCCGCCTTCAGGCCCGGTTCCGCCCCCGCCTTGAAGTCGTTCTTCACCGCCTCCAGAAACCAGTCGCAATACATCGACCAGAAGAAATGGTAGAGCTGTTGCGCGGCGTCGTTGAAGGCGTAATCCTCGTAAGCCTTCCGCATCGCCGCCTCCAACCCTTCCAGCTTCGCAAGGATGTCGACGGCATAAATGCTCAAGGCCGCCCCCTCCCCTTCCGCCGTCCCCTGCATCTGCCGGTAACGACACGCATTCCAAAGCTTGTTGGCGAAGTTCCGGCCCTCCTCGATCTGCTTCTCGTCGAATCGCACGTCCAGCCCGGTCGGGGCGATCCGCATCAGCCCGAACCGCAACCCGTCCGAACCGTACCCCTCGATGAGGTCGAGCGGATCGGGGGAGTTCCCCAGCGACTTCGACATCTTCCGCCCCTCGATGTCCCGCAAAATGCTGTGAAAATACACGTTCTCGAACGGCTTCTCCCCCATGAACTCATACCCCGCCATGATCATCCGCGCCACCCAGAAGAAGATGATGTCCGGACCCGTCGACAAATCGCTCGTCGGATAAAACTTCGCCCGCGTCGCCTCGTCCATCGTGGCATACGGCCACAGCCATGAACTGAACCATGTGTCCAGAACGTCCTCGTCCTGAACCCACCCCTCGGGGTCCGCCGGCGGCTCGTTCCCCACATGCAGATCGCCCCGCTCGAGGTCCGCCGCGTCCAGACTCGCGGCGTTCATGAGTTCCTCCGCCTTGTCCCTGCGATACCAGACCGGAATGCGGTGCCCCCACCAAAGCTGACGGCTGATACACCAGTCCTGGATGTTCTCCATCCAGTGCACATACGTCTTCCGCCATCGCGCCGGCCGGAACACGATCTCTCCCTCCGCCACCGCCCGCGTGGCCCGCTCGACCTGCGGGTAACGCAGGAACCACTGCATCGAGACCCGCGGCTCGATCGGCACATTCGCCCGCTCGCTGAACCCCACCTTGTTCTCGTAATCCTCGACCGACTCGAGCAACCCCATCGCTTCGAGCTTCCTCACTGCCACCTCCCGCGCCTCAAAACGATCCAACCCGTCGAGGTCCGGACACCCCGGACAGTTCACCCGCCCGTCCGGATGCAGCACGTCGAGAACTTCAAGACCGTGACGCTCGCCGATCTCGAAGTCGGCCTTGTCATGCGCCGGCGTCACCTTCAGCACCCCCGTCCCGAATTCGGGATCGATATGCTTGTCGGCCACGATCGGAATCTCGGCCTCCGGAAACGGACGACGCGCCCGACGGCCCACCAAATGGCCGTATCGCGGATCGCGCGGATTCACCGCCACCCCGGTGTCCCCCATCAGCGTCTCCGGCCGCGTGGTCGCAATCCGCAAATACGCCCCGGCTTCGCCGGCCAGCTCATACTTCATGTAGTAGAGCTTCGATCGCTGCGGCTTCATCACGACTTCCTCGTCCGACAAGGCCGTCAGCGACTGCGGGCACCAGTTCACCATCCGCTTGCCGCGATAGATGTTCCCCGACTTGAACAGGCGCACGAACACCCGCCGGACTTCCGCCGAATACCCCTCGTCCATCGTGAAGCGCTCCCGTTCCCAGTCGCAGGAACACCCAAGGCGCTTGAGTTGCTCGATGATGATCCCCCCGTGGTGCCGTTTCCACTCCCAGACCCGCTCGAGAAACTTCTCCCGCCCGAGGTCGCGCCGCGTCAGCCCCTCCTCCCGCAACGCCCGCTCGACCTTCGTCTGCGTCGCGATCCCGGCGTGGTCCGTCCCCGGCAACCACAAGACCTCCTTGCCTTCCTGCCGCGCCCGCCGGCACAGGATATCCTGCATCGTGTTGTTCAGCACGTGCCCCAGATGCAGAATGCCCGTCACGTTCGGCGGCGGAATCACGATCGAATACGCCGGCTTCGGCGAGTCCGCCTTCCCCCGGAAACATCCCGCCTCCAGCCAGCGCGCGTACCATGCCCGCTCGACATCTCCGGGTTCATACGCCTTGCTCAGCTCCGCCATTGCGTGCGGAGATAAAACCGACTCCCGGCTCCGACTCAATGGCCGATTTTGCAAATCACCCCACCCGCGTCACACCGCCGGCGTCCGAAACCTCCACCAGCCGCGTGCCACTCTCGATGCTGAGTTCGCCGTTCGCTCCGAACCCGCGAATCCTCCCGCGCACCCCCTCGCTGGTTTCCACCACCGCCTCCCTCCACGCCAACCGGTCCCAAACCGCCTCCGAAATCGCCGGAATCTCCCGATCCGTCACCATCATGAGGCCCTTCCACACCCCCTCCAGCACCTCCTCCCGCACCAGCAGCTTCCCGCCTGCAAGGAACAACGAGGTTCCTTCGATCCCTTCCGGAAACCGCTCCTCGTTCACATTGAGACCAATCCCCGCCACCGCCGTCCCGCCATCCGATTCGACAAGGATCCCGCACACCTTCCTCCCCCCCAACAGCAGATCATTCGGCCATTTGATCGCCGGCCGGAACCCGAACCCCTCCAAGGCCTCCGCCACCCCCAGACCCGCCGCGAGGCTCAACCATCCCCAGCGTGCCCGCTCCCACCGCGGACGGACCACCACCGAGAAGGCCAGCCCCCGCCCGGGGGCGCACCACCACTCCGCCCCCTTCCGCCCCCGACCCGCCGTCTGCCGGTCCGCCCACACAAGGTAACCGTGCTCCGCCCCGGCCCGCGCCAGCTCCCGCGCCCGGTCGTTCGTCGAACCCAGCTCCGCATGACGCTCCATCCCCCCCAGCATGTCTCCTGCCAACCCGTGAAATCCGAAACCTCACCGCCCCACGAACTCCAGCGAAAGATCAAGGGCCGGAGCCGAGTGCGTCATCACCCCCACCGAGATGAACTCCACCCCGGTCTGCGCGATCCCCCGCACCGTCTCAAGGGTCACCCCCCCGCTCGCCTCGAGAAGCGGACCCTCCCGCGCGTTCCGCATTTCGACCGCCTTGTGCATCTGCTCGTTCTCCATGTTGTCGAGCAGAATGTAGTCCACCCCCCGAAGATCCAGAAACCGCTCGAACTGCTCGAGGGTCTCCGCCTCAAGTTCCACCCCGATCCCGGGATGCCGTTCCTTGAACCGGTCAATCCCTTCCTGCAGCGCCTCCGAGGCGCCGTCAACCTCGAGATGATTGTCTTTCACCATGGCGCGGTCGTAGAGCCCCATGCGGTGATTCCCGCCGCCTCCCGCCACCACCGCCGCCTTTTCCAGCGCCCTCCACCCGGGCGTCGTCTTCCGCGTGTCGATGATGCGCGCCCCCGTCCCTGCCACCGCCTCCACAAACCGTCGCGTCGCCGTCGCCACCCCCGAAAGATGCTGCAGGAAATTCAACGCCGTCCGCTCGCCGGTCAGGATCGCCGTCGCAGGTCCCTGCAGTTCGGCCACGACCTGGTCCGTTTCCACGGCAGCGCCGTCGTCGAGCACACAACGCACCTGCACCGATGGCTCCAGTTCGCCGAACAGCAGCTCCAGCAGAGGCAGGCCGGCAACAACACCACTCT
>Ga0180436_10001983_pt1 | contig 19734 bp, 23 predicted proteins | sample SS_ome_2_FD_132434 | JGI IMG/M metagenome (GOLD analysis project Ga0180436, IMG submission 132434) | Hypersaline lake sediment archaeal communities from the Salton Sea, California, USA - SS_3_S_2 metaG | ecosystem: Environmental > Aquatic > Non-marine Saline and Alkaline > Hypersaline >...
CCGGAGAGCCAGACAACGATCAGACTCGCCACGGCCAGGATTGTGTAGATCATCCAGGTCGCCAGCGTCTTGCTTACCAGCAGTGACGAGCGTGTCACCGGCTTGGACAGGTAGAAATCAATGCGACCTTTTGTGAGCATGTTGGGTATGACACCCGCTGACAGCAAGACCGTGAGCGGTATGAGAATCTTGTGAGATATCCAGGTCAGGACGAAGACGATCCCGATACTTACCTCTGAGGACAGATCACCGATAGTGGCATCTTCCGCCCCCATGGAAATCTCAATGGCACTGGCACCGATCACGGCCAGAATACCCAAGACCGTCAGGGCAACGAATATCCAGACGACCTTACGGTGCCTTACCTCGGTGAGGCTGTCGAAGAGGATTCCCTTCATTCGCTTGCCTCCTCGGAGGGTTGGGCTACCGCTTCCATGAATGACTGTTCCAGAGATACCTTCATCGGTCGTACCGACTTGATTGAGATTTGCTTAAACCGGAGATGGTCGATAATGTCGTTGATCTTTTCGGGATCCTCTAGCTCCACAGTAAGGGCGCGCGAGGACAGCATAACCGTGCGGCCCAACTCTTCCGGCAGTTTCAGCAGTTTGTTGCCGAAGTCGGCCTCGACCTCGTACTGACTCTGTCGGGAAGTGAGTTCTTCAACCGGCGCGATTCGGGCGAGGCGACCTTTGTTGAGGATCGCGACCCGGTCGGCAACGGTCTCTACCTCGGCCAGGAGGTGGCTATTCAGAACGATCGATTTGCCTTCGTCGCGGATGTGCCTGAGCACTTCGCGAATTTCGGTGCGACCGACCGGATCGACACCATCGGTAGGCTCATCGAGCAAGAGCAAGTCCGGATCGGGGATCATCGACTGGGCCAATCCGATCCGTTGAAGCATCCCCTTGGAGTATTTTCGAATGTTGACGTGAGCCCACTTGGTCATACCAACCAGATCCAACAGCCGGTCGGCGCGCTCTTCGTATTCACGAGTGTCAATGCCGTGCATCTGCCCCGTGAACAGAAGCAACTGATAGCCGGTCATATAGTCCGGGAAACGATGATTCTCCGGGAGGTACCCTACTCTCTGTCGCGAACGTGGATTCGAGGGCGGCAGACCGGCGATCGTCACCTCACCTGAGGTGATCTGAGTGATACCCAGAATGACCTTCATCATGGTCGTCTTTCCGGCACCGTTGGGACCGAGCAGACCAAAGATTTCTCCCTGGGCAACCGACATGGACACACTGTCAAGAGCGACAATGTCTCCCTTCTTCATCCCGGTAGAGTATATCTTGGTTAACTCGTGTACATCAACAATGGTCATTTGGTATCACTTTACGCAAACATTGGTATCCGGTTGCGGAGCACGAGAGTAATTCTAAGGTTCGCAGTTCCCGCATGCAAGTTTGAGATAGTTATCGAGCAGAAAAAAACAGCCACCGCCCGGGATCGAACCGAGTACCTGGTGATTACAAATCACCTGCTCTACCAAGTGAGCTACGGTGGCTAATCAATCTGGGCGGCAAATAACTGCCGCCCGAGTCTTTGTCAAGTGAAACCTGCTAGGCTTTGCGTTTCCAGCGTACGCCCTGAGCGGTATCCTCGAGGACAATTCCCTGCGCCAGGAGATCGTCGCGGATCTTGTCGGCTAGAGCGAAATCCTTGTCCTTTCGGGCCTGCTGGCGCTTCTCGATCAGTTCTTCGATCTCAGCCTCGATTGAACCTGACTGTTGAGTCAGATTCAGGACAGTCTCGAATCGCGCGACTAGCTCGGCCGCCTGATCCCGCTCTTCCAGCGATATTTCCTTGTTGGCCATGAGCCGGTTGATATCGCGGACGAAATCAAACACTGCCGCCAAAGCCGGAGAGATACTAAGGTCATCGTCAAGCGCTTCCTCGAACGATTTGGCTGCCGACTCGATATATCCGGCCGCCTCACCGTTGGACTCGCCACCTCCGTACTCCTTGAGACTGGTCTGGAAGGTGTTGTATCGCTCGACCGCCTTAGTGGCAGCGTCCAGCCCGTCGAACGAGAAGTTCAACTGCTGGCGGTAGTGAGTTGAAAGCAACTCATACCGCACGGCCAGCGGCGAGTAGCCCTTGTCGAGAATATCTCGCAGGGTATAGAAGTTGCCCAACGATTTGGACATCTTCTTGCCCTCGACGATCAGGAATTCGCTGTGCATCCAATAATTGACGAACTTGCAGCAATTGGCGCCTTCCGACTGGGCGATCTCGTTCTCATGGTGCGGGAACATGTTGTCAACGCCACCGGTGTGGATATCAAAGTGCTTTCCGAGATACTTCTGGCTCATGGCCGAGCACTCGATATGCCAACCCGGACGGCCCTTGCCAAGTTCGGTCTCCCAGTACACGTCGCCGTCGCCTTCGTCCCAGGCCTTCCAGAGCGCAAAGTCGGACACGGAGTCTTTCTCATACTCGTCGGATGATACTCGCGCACCCGCCTTGAGCCCCGACATGTCGAGATGAGCCAGCTTGCCGTAGTCTTTGAAACCGGAAATCTTGTAATACCAGTTGCCATCGACTTCGTAAGCGAGCCCTTTCTCCTGAAGACTCTTGATGATTTCGACCATCTCTTCAATGTGGTCGGTCGCAGCCGGATAGTGCTCGGCGCGTTCGATTCCAAGCGTGTCGATATCCTCGAAAAAGGCATCGATGTATTTCTGGGTCCACTCGTTGAGACTGACCCCGGCGGCCATCGAGTCGCGAATGGTCTTGTCGTCGATATCCGTGAGGTTCATCACCTGCGTGACTTCGTATCCCTTGTACTTGAGATAGCGGCGCAGCAGGTCCTCGAACATGTATGTCCGGAAATTGCCGATATGGGCGAAATTGTAAACCGTCGGGCCACAGGTATACATGCGCACCTTGCCTTCATCGATCGGTTTGAACTCCTCTGGGGTGCGAGTCATGCTGTTCTTGAACCTGAGCGCCATTTTATCTATGCCTCCGTGAAGCTTTTCACCGTTTTATCGTCCAGGCGTTTTATCACCTCGACGAGTAACTTGACCGTATTATCATAATCGGCCCGATACATAATCGCATTATGGGTGTGGATGTATCTTGTCGGCGGACCAATGTAAATTGTCGGCACACCCAACCGGCTCTTGTGGATGGCTCCGCCGTCGCCGCCGCCGCGCTCCATACAGGTCAGGTTGTACGGAATCTTCTTCTTCTCGGCCGTATCAATGACCAGATCCCGTAGCGCCTGATTAGGAACCAGCGAAGCGTCGTAGATCAAAATCGACGGGCCACCACCGAGCTTTTCAGCTTTGTTGAAATCGTTCGGGGGCACATCCTGGGCCACGCCGACATCGATACAAAAGCAAACATCCGGGTCAACCAGATGAGCCAGGGTGAAAGCTCCGCGAAGTCCGACCTCTTCCTGGGCCGAGCCACCGGCATAAAGTGTGTTGGGGTGCTTGACCCGCTGCAGCTTTTGGGCGACATCCAGGGCCACGGCGCAGCCCATACGGTTGTCGAACGCTTTGGCCAGATAGACCTTCTTGTTACCCATCACCGTGAACTGGCTGTCGGGAACAATCGGATCGCCGACGCGGATTCCCAGCTTCTTCTTGACGTCAAACTTCTCCATGGTGCCGACATCGATGAACATGTCCTTGATCTCGAGCACCCTGGTGCGGTCCTTGGGCTCCAACAGATGCGGCGGCTTGGATCCAATGACGCCGATGATCACATCGCCTTTGCCGTTGATTATGCGCATTCTTTGGCCGAGAGCCACGTGGCCCCACCATCCACCGAGCGGGAGAAACTTAATGTAACCCTCCGAAGTGATCTCTTTGACCATAAAGCCGATTTCGTCCATATGGCCTTCGACCAGAACTCGTGGCCCTTCGGCTGTGCCGCTCTTGCGACCTACAATCGATCCCAACTTGTCGTATAGCAGCTCTTCGGTAGTCGTCTCTAGCTCACGGGCCATAATCTTGCGGATGTCGCCTTCGAATCCGGGGACGCCGTTGGCGTCGCAAAGCTCTTGTAACAGAAGTTCAGTCTTGTCCATTATCCTTCCATCTCCTTACCAGACCTGGAATACCGACCCAGAAGCGAAACCAGAGTATTCACTTTGCCGTTGGTGCTGCAAACGAATTCTGGGCATAGATTGAATACGTATAAATCCATTAAATGTCGAAATGATTGTTCAGTTCCGACAGGCTTGTTACTTTCCTCACCGAATAGGACATATCCTCCGGATACTCCCGCTCTGTATGAAACTTGAGAATGGCGTGCATACCGATTCCGGTCGGTCCTTCGACATCCTCCATGTATCTGTCGCCGATGTAGACGCATTCCGGTGGCGCCCAGCCGGCCCGATTGACCGCTTCAAAGAAGATATCCGGATGCGGCTTGCGCAGACCGAACTCGGAGCTGAAAATCTTGAAATCGAAGAATCCATCCAGTCCGTACCGACGGAGTTCACCGATGTGAGCCGAAGGCGGGAAAATCGTGTTCGATATCAGTCCTAGGACAGGATATCGCTCGCGGATTCTTCGGAGAACATCCACGGCGTCATCGCAGGCGTACAGGTATTTCTCGACCGGCCGGTAATAGGCCTCGAACATCCGTTCAATCATCTCTTCATCGTGCTCGATTTCCAGCTGGTCGAGCAGTTTGGCTGCCAGTTGTGGAACCGACCACTCGACTAATGTTCGGGCTGCCGATTCGCGGTAATCATCACGCAGCGCCAGGAACTTGCCGTGAAACTCCGACTCGCGCGGCATTTCGTAACCTTTGTTGATCAGCCAGATCCGACAGGCTTCTATACACTCGGCCATGACCTCGTCGAAGTTGGTTGAGGGATACTCGACCAGAGTCGAGCCATAATCAAAAATGACGGCTTTGGGTTGTATCTTCTCCACGGTCTATTCCTGGCCGCCCACGGCGGCGTCGATGATCTTCTGGATTAGTTCGTCAAACTCGATACCGGCCGACTTGGCGGCCATTGGTGCGAGAGACAGATCGGTCATACCCGGCAGAGTGTTCAGCTCCAGGCAGTAGAAATCGCGATTCTGGGCCAAGATGAAATCTACTCGGGCCAGTCCCGACGCCCCGATCACGTTGTAGGCGTCGACCGCAGCCTTCTGCAGGCGCTCGGCGATCTCCGGGAAAATGTCGGCCGGAACAACATACTCCGACTTACCCTTGGTGTACTTGGCTTCGTAGTCGTACAGGCCACTCTCCGGGATAATCTCAACAACCGGTAGAGCCTCGCCGTTGAGTACCGAGACCGTCACCTCACGACCGGGGATGTACTCTTCGATGAGTACATTGGGAGACTCTTCGCGAGCCGAGACGAGGGCCGGGTGCAGATCCTCGACCTCTTCGACCTTAGTAAGCCCGACTGTGGAGCCGCCGTCGTTGGGCTTGACGATTATGGGTAGGTTGAATCGCTCGGCCAACTCCCGGACGATTCCGTAGGGAACAAACTCCTCCTCGATTCTCCTAAGTTCAAAGCGTGGGGTTTTGATGCCAACCGACTCGAAGAGACGCTTGGAAATCGCTTTATCCATGGCCACCGCTGAGGCTGTCATGCTCGATCCGGTGAACTTCATGTTCGCCAGTTGAAGAACCGACTGAATCGTGCCGTTTTCGCCACTTCCGCCGTGCAAGCCAACGAAGACGCAATCGATGTCGGGGATATCACCGCGACCCAGGACATCGGTGAGTTTCAGCGTCAGGGCGTTGTCGGCCGGAAGTGATTCCGAAGAAGCCCCGTCGTCGACATACAACGTTTCCCTACCCTTGAGTGATTTGCTCCACAGCGGATCAACCACCAGGACTTCGTGGTCGAGTCGTTTTAGAGCAGCGTTAATCGAGTTACCCGAGGCCAGCGACACCTCTCGTTCGCTTGACTCACCTCCGGTCAGGAGAAGAATCCTCACCGGCTTTCCTCCTTCGGTACGAAACCAGTTTGTATACAATCACCGCAATCACCAGTACGATTACGATCGGGTAAGCTATGCGGTTGTAAGTCGTGACATAATACTCGATCTCTCCCAGATTCTCAACCAGTTTGATAGCGGCAAACACCAGCAAACCGGAGAAGATGATATAGGAGATCGTCGAATAGATTAGTGTTGCTGCTACCGGATATCGCCCGATTCCCGCCGCCACGGCTAAGGCGGCTCTGATACCGACAACGAATCGCGAGAACAACATCACCAGAGCCCCATTTCGTGCCAGTCTCTTTTCGACCGCTTCGATATCCTTCGCTGAGAACGCCTTGTAGTTTTTGCGTATGAAGAAGTCCCTGCCTCGTCGTCTACCAAATCGGTAGAGCAACATCACCGAGCTCATGCCGCCGATTATCATCACCGGCCAAACCACCCAAAGCTCCAGCCGTTCGGCCGCCACTAAAGCTCCTCCGACGACCATAAAAGTATCTCCCGGAAACGGAGGAAACAGGTTCTCCACGAAACAAGCGATGAAAATGACCAGGTAGACCAACCAGGGGCCAAAGGTAAACACATGGTCGAGGAAACCACTGACCTGCAGAAGGGTCTCGCTCATGATCAGCCCGGCTTGACACCTTTCTCGACCAGGCAGACAGCATGGGCCGCAATACCTTCACCGCGGCCGGTATGTCCCAGTCCTTCGGTAGTGGTGGCTTTTACACTCATGCAGGACAGACCGATAGACATGGCTTTCGCCAGTCGGGACCTGATAGATTGAATGTGGGGGGCCAACTTGGGTGCTTCGGCTATTACCGTGACATCGACATTTACGATTTTCTGACAGCCGGCCGCGCCAATCTTGTCGATGACTGTCTTGAGCAGCTCCATCGAATCGGCATCTTTGTAGCGAACGTCCGACGGAGGAAAATGCATTCCGATATCGCCTAGCGCCACAGCCCCCAGTAGGGCATCCATCACAGCATGCGTCAATACATCGGCATCACTGTGACCATCGAGCCCCTTGTCGAAGGGTATCTCCACTCCTCCAAGGATCAGGCGTCGTCCTTCCACTAGCTTGTGGACGTCGTAGCCGTGTCCGATACGTATCTCAGCCATTTTGCTCCTTCAGAAACGCCTCAACGGTTCTCATGTCGTCGGGCGTGGTAACTTTGATATTGAGGCTGGTGGATGGTACAATCTTCACTTCGATATTGGAGCCTTCGAGCAACGAGGCGTCGTCGGTAAATCGCTCCAGGCCGGTTTCTTCTGCCTGTTCATAGGCCTCCCGGATCACTGGAAAGCGAAAGACCTGAGGAGTTTGAGCCAGGAACAGCTTGCTTCGATCGAGCGTGGCCACGATGTAGTTGTTCTCAACCCGCTTGACCGTATCAGTCGCTGCCGTGGCAATCATCGCCGCGCCGGTCTCTGCAGCCGTATCAAAGACTGAGCCGATATCCTCGACCGAAATTAGTGGTCGGGCGGCATCGTGAATTCCGACTAATCGCGTGTCGGTCGGAAGAGCCCGAAGTCCGTTGAGAACCGATCGTCCTCTTGACTCGCCGCCGGTCACGATCTTTGTAACCTTGCTAAATCCAAAGGGATCGACGATATGGTCGCCTACCTCGAGCATATACTGTTCGGGAGCGACCACTACGATCGAATCAATGACCGGAGCTGCCTGAAAACGGCTTATGGTCCAGGAGAGCATCGGCCTACCGGCAATCTCTCTGAACTGCTTGGGGACATCCCCTCCAAAACGTGTTGAACTCCCTCCGGCGACAATCAAGGCGACATTGCTCATAGGCTGGCAATATAGTTTGGTACTATACCGTATGCAACGTCTCAAATCTTAGCCAAAAACTAACCTGAAATCGCAGTTTTTATGTTGCAGAATAAGGGTTTCGAGCGTATAAATCTCGTACACAGGAAAGGAGGTGATCTAGTGATAAGTGACAAATGTGAGGTGGCTGATACTTAGCCTTAACCCTCTTTTATTCTAGTTGGGTTATGACTAAGTAAATCCCAACAGACTACCGGCTCGGCGGTTTCCGCAAACCGCCGAGTTATTTTTTGTGTATATTCTCAAAATGAAGCGATTCCTCCTCCCCGCCTTAACCAGCCTTACTTTCGCCGGCTCGTTCGTGGCCGGCAAGTACACCAATGTCGATCTCGGCCCGCTAACCACTACTCTGATTCGCTATCTCATCGCTATCATGTTTCTGGCAGCTCTGATTCCCCACTACGGCAAGAAATCTCTGAGCGTCGCGAGCAAGGATCTGATCTGGATGTTCCTCCTCGGCGCCCTGGGAGTCGTGGCCTATCACTACTTCTTTTTCTCCAGCTTGAAATACACGCAGGCGGCCAACAGTGCCATAATCAACGCCATGAACCCGCTCATCACCGGCACCTGCGCGGCCCTGCTCTTGCGCGAGAGATTGCCTCTGGCTGCCTACATAGGGGTAGTGATTGCCTTCGTTGGCGAAGTCGTGCTCTTGTGCCGAGGCGATATCAACCGCCTGCTCAGTTTCGACTTCAACATCGGCGAGCTTCTGATGTTGCTCGGCGTACTCAGCTGGGTGGCCTACTCCCTGATTATCAAACGGTTGATGGACCGCTACAGCGGCTTCACAGTTACGTTCTATGCCGCAGTCTTCGGCATCCTTCAGCTTCTAGGGTTAGTGTGGATCGAGCCGATGGCAGGACTCTCCAGCATTTCCTCGGCATCGGTTTGGTCGCTGATATACATGGGCGTGGGTGCCTCTGGAATTGGTTACTTCTTGTTCAATCTAAGTCTGGGGAGTATCGGACCGACTCGCACGGCCAGTGCCGTTTACAGTCTTCTGCCGGTCTTCGTGGCTACCCTGGCCTTTCTCTTTTTCGGGGAGCCAATCACTCTGATAATGATACTAAGTACCGTTTTGATCGTAATCGGTCTGAACTTCGCCATGCGCGAAAAGAAGCCTTCCTGACTGCCCAATCTTTGCTCAGGCGATTTCGTCAAGTTCGCTCCGCTGGCTGCCGTCATATTACTTAGGAGCTACAACTCGATAAAGGGAGCACGGCATGGGCGCTATCTTGAGACCGGTAAAACGCAACAAGGACAAGGAAATCATCCCCGAAAAGACGGTACATGTCTCAAACTCCAAGATCGACCGTGAGGGAGTAGCCTGGGAGAAGAAATCGACCTGGTTACGTCAGGACTATGTGGGGAAGCTCAAAGTGATCGCCCACTTCGAAGGGAAAACATTCCAGCAACTGATAGACGAGGCTCTCGCGGGCTATCTCAAGGAACGCTGGGATAGCACCACGGCTCGCAAGAAGCTTGTAAGACCCAAGGACAAGAAGTAGTCGGTCCTACTCGCAGTCCGCTCCCAAAGCTCCGATACGCTCGCCGCAGTACGAATTGTCGCGCGAGCAAGGCGACTCCGAATCCAGACGGAAGTCGCCGATCTCCCCGTTACAGAAGAGTGGATCAAGGCTCATATTCCCCGGCAAGCTTGCCTGGGAGGCAATCTTCTCGATCCAGTCACCACCGGCATTGTCGTAGATGTTGCAGCATTCCAGAATTGGAGTACTGCCGTTGTCCGAAACATAAATAGCCTCGCCGGCGGTTGATCCGGCAATTATGCAGTTCTTGAAAGTGGCGGCTGAGTTGGCCAGCAACATCGCCGCTGCACCGACCATATCCGTTGAATTACTTACAAAAGTACAGTTCACGAACCGCGGTTGGGCCGATTTGCATCTGATAGCTCCGCCACTGGTGGTGGCGTGGTTGTTCTCGAATACGCAATTGATGAATGTCGGTTCGCAGCCCTGGATGTTTACGGCCGAACCTACCGATGCGTAACCGTTCCGAATGGTTATCCCGCTGATCACGAACGGGGATTCGAGATTCTCGAACTTGAACCCTGATGCGAAACTCAGACTCGAGCCGCCCAAATCCAGAATGGTTGTGTGAGCATCTTCTTCGGCAATGATAGTCAGCGGCTTGTCCACAACAGTGATATCCTTAAATCCCGTTCCCGTGTGAATCCCCGGCTCCAGGACAATCATATCACCCGGATCAGCCTCCTCCATAGCCCGCACGATATTGGCGTAGTCAGTCGGGACCCGAAGTCGGTCGAACTCGGTCGATGCAATCTGTCTTTCCTCGTCACAGCCCGCCGCTGATATCAGTACTAGCGCCGCCAAAACCAGCGCCGATGCTCTCAGGATCATTTATTCCTCACTTTCCGTCCGTACGTGTGGACCAGAGCGTCCATAGATTGTACGTGATTTTCTCTCGAATGCTTGGGCGCGAAACTACAGTATCAGCATGGCGTCGCCGTAGCTGTAGAAACGCATTTCCTCCCTAATGGCCTTCTGATATGCCTCCAGAATTCGCTCCCTTCCGGTGAAGGCGGAAACGAGAATGATCAAGGAGGACTTGGGCAGATGGAAGTTCGTCACCAGGCCGTCCACAAGTTTGAACTCGTGTCCGGGTTGGATGTAGGTATCCACCATCCCTGAGAACGGGACGACTCGGCCGTCTCGAAACGTTGCCGACTCCAGAGTTCTGACCGAAGTAGTCCCCACCGCCAGTACGCGCTTCCCGGCCTGACGCGTCGCATCGATTGCCTGGGCGACAGGATCATCCAGCGTCGCCATTTCCGGGTCGACGGTGTGATCCTCGATCCTCTCGGCGGTTACCGGTTTAAAAGTACCGGGCCCGACATGAAGACAGATCTCGGCAAAACCGACTCCCCTGGCTTTCAGCTTGGCGATCAGGGAAGGCGTGAAATGGAATCCGGCAGTCGGCGCTGCCACCGCCCCCACGCTGTCCCTGTCAGCGAAGACCGTCTGATAGCGCCTCAGGTCGGAAGGCTGGTCGTCGCGTCGTATGTAGTGTGGAAGCGGGACGTGTCCGTGACGAGCCAGGATCTGCAAGCGAGCACGCTCGTTGCGAAATAGCACTGTCCATCGGCCCTGGCCGAAATAGCTGATCAACTTCAGTTGCTTGTCACCGAAAAGAATCTCCTCCCCCTCTTTAACTCGACGAGAAGGTGACACCAACGCGATCCAGGCGAGTGGATCGCCTGATTCGTCTGGCCTGACCAGGAAGACTTCGATCTTCGCTCCGCTAGCGCGATTTCCGGTCAGCCGGGCTTTGAAAACTTTGGTCTTATTGACGACGATCAGATCGCCGGCATCCATATACTCAACGATATTGGAAAAGCGACCTATCTCGATGTCTCCGGACTTCCTGTCCAGGATCATCAGGCGGGATTGGTCACGTCGTCGAGTAGGGAACTGGGCGATCAGGTGAGGCGGTAGATTGTAATCGAAAAGGTCGATATCCATTAAAGTATCAGTTCAACTATTACTGCTAAAGCTCTGACTCTACTTTGACTGCTCACCGTCCTCCGTCACTGAGTCGATCCACTTGCGCAGCAGCGTGCTCTGGTTCGCAGTAAGTGTTCTCTCTTGCTCATTGCCCTCCAGAGCCGCCAGGAAGGCATCGACGGCGACCCTGACATCGTGTACCGTGAGAGTCTCCCCTTGTTCCCATTTGAGCTCATCTCGATACTTCAGTGTGATCTGCATCAGTGACTTGAGAACCGGGTTGTTGGCTCCGGTTCCGAGTCGCACCAGGAATTCCTTGAGTTCGTCGCGAGCCATATATTAGTCCCTAACTACACGTCCGCCACCGGAACCATCGGACTCGAATCCCAGGAGGTCGTCGATTTCGGCGCGAGTTGCTCTGTCCGCTTTGCAGTATGCCACCACGATCTTGTTGGAGTCGCGATGACCCGACTCGAACCCGAGCAGCTCATCCACGCGAGCCCTGGTCTCAGCATCACAGGTCCGATACAGGGGACCGACAAACATGAAATCCACGGGGTTTAGCATCATAGCACTGCTAAAACAAACCTTGCTGCCGGTTGTTCGGTTTCAAACCCAGATGCTCAATAGCCGACTCGGAGGCCATCCTGCCCCGTCGGGTGCGCTGGACAAAACCGATTTTGAGGAGGTAAGGTTCTACCATGTCGACCAGCGTGTCGACTTCCTCGTTGAGGGTGGCAGCCAGGGCCTCGATTCCCACCGGGCCACCCTTATAGTATTCGATGATTATCTTGAGGAGCTTGCGATCCAGTTGATCCAGCCCCAGCTTGTCGACCCCTTCCGCATCGAGAGCCTTGGCGGCCAGGTCGGTATCCACGACACCGTCGTTCTTTACCGTGGCAAAGTCCCGTACCCTGCGAAGAAGGCGATTAGCGATGCGCGGCGTTCCCCGTGACCGCTCGGCGATTACGGCGGCCGCGGCATCGTCGATCTGCACTTCAAGCAGACCGGCCGATCGCTTGATGATTTCGGCCAGCTCTTCGGCGGGATAGAAGTCGAGGTGATAGTACAATCCGAAGCGATCCCGCAAAGGCGCCGAGAGCATCCCGGCGCGGGTGGTAGCACCGACCAGGGTGAACCGTTTCAGCGGTACGTTGATGACCTTGGCGAAAGCCCCCTTGTCCACCACGAAATCTACCTTGAAATCTTCCATGGCCGGATACATGAACTCCTCGATAGTCGAGGAGAGCCGGTGGATCTCGTCGATAAACAGGACATCGCCCTCGTTCAGATTGGTTAGAATCCCCATCAAGTCGCCGGTCCTTTGGAGTGCCGGTCCGGCTGTGGAGTAGATGCGGGCATCCATCTCGTTGGCGATGATATGCGCCAGAGTGGTCTTTCCCAGTCCGGGTGGACCGTAAAACAGGACATGCTCGATCGGCTCCCTGCGGGACTGGGCCGCCTCAAGTGTCACTTTAAGCTTTTCGCGTAACTGGGCCTGCCCTATGTATTCTGATAGCTGCTTCGGGCGTAGCGAAAGCTGGACCTGATCTTCCTCAGGAGTGATCTGCCCGCCTGATACCAGCCGTTCGCGTCCCATCAGCTTTCACTCCCGGCCAGGGCTTGAGCCCGAAAGATGATATCGATCAGATCCTCAGCGCCTTTGATCTTGGGGTTCTGCTTGAGAGCGCTCTCGATCATCTGCTCTGCCTCGGCGCGTTTGTACTGAAGTTGCAGCAGCACTTCGAGGGCATCGTCAGCAAACGGACTTTTAGTCTTTCCGGGCTTTGCCAGGGGCTCCTCACTCCGCGAAAGCGCAAACTTGGCCGTCTTGCCGTTCAGCTCGGCAATGATCTTGTCAGCTAACCTCGCTCCTACTCCGGGGAGACGATTTAGGCGTCCGGCGTCTTTGGTTTCGATGGCCGTGGCGATTTCGCGAATCGGCAGCACCAGCGACTTGAGAGCCTTCTTGATACCCAGCCCGGAAACCTGGGTAAGCAGCGAGAAGAATTCGCGCTCGATCGAGTCGTCAAACCCAACCAACCTGGGATAGTGGGCAGCTTTCTTGTCGCCGGCTTCGATGTAGTAGATCGTCTCGAACGAGATATCGGTGCCCAATCGTCCGTTGTCTTTCAAGCGCTCGGCCAGCCCGGAGGGAAGCAGAATCTCATATGCCACGCCGCTGTTCTCGACCAGGGCGCGGTCGTCATCAATGGCTTTCAGGACTCCGGTGATGCGACTAATCATGCCGTTCCCACCTCGTGGTCGTGAAGCAGACTTCGTCCGTGACAGAGCGCCACCGCGAGGGCATCGGCCACATCAGGCGGCTCCGGGACGGAACCGAGATTAAGGGTCGAACAGATCATCAATTGCATCTGGCGTTTTGGGGCTCGTCCGTTTCCGGTGAGAGATTTCTTGATTCTCGTTGAGGCGTAGGGAAAGACCGGTAGTCCGGCTTCGGCCGCCTTGAGAAACACGACACCCCGGGCGTGGCCCATGATAATCGCAGTCTTGGGATGACCATAGTGGGAGTACAACTCTTCAACAGCCACGACATCGGGCTTGAACTGAGAAACGATCGATTCCATCTCCGATGCGATTTCATGGAGTCTGGCCTCGGTAGTCAATCGCCGGTTAGAACGGATTACGCCGGCCTCGACGACCGTCATTTCTTCGCCGTCACAATCGAGTATTCCGTATCCGGTAATGCCCAATCCCGGGTCTACCCCAAGTATTCTCATACCGCTAGATAGGCGGAATAGCGCCGTTTTTCAAACAAAAACTGGGATTGTGATCAGGATGTGATTCTGACCGAGCGAAACCGTTGCCCCGGGACCACGTAACTAGGAAAGACGTGGGGTAAGAAGACTCGGGAGCTTATGTCGACACCTACCAAGTTGCTAAACAAGAACTTCTTCCTTCTTTGGCAGGGCCAGTTCGTATCCATGCTGGGCGGCCAGGCCTACTTCATAGCCATGATGTTTTGGATCAAACACGAGACCGGCTCGGCCACCCTGATGGGGACATTGATGGCAGTCTCGCAGATCCCGTCAGTCCTCCTAGGACCGGTGGCCGGAACCTATGCCGACTTGCACTCCCGGAAAGCGATCATCGTCTGGTGTGATATCCTTAGAGGCGTCCTGGTGCTGGGTTTGACGGCCCTGGTGTTCTTCGCTCCCCAGGAGACTGACCTTATTATTATCGCTCTGTTTGTGGCTGCAGTCCTGCTTTCGACCCTCAGCGCCTTCTTCCGTCCGGCAGTATCGGCAGCCATTCCCGATCTGGTGCCAACCGACAAGGTGGCCGCGGCCAACTCCATGAACGCGACATCGATGCAGGCCTCGATGCTCCTTGGGCAGGGTGTCGGTGGAGTGGCCTTTAGACTATTGGGCGCGCCGTTGCTGTTTTTCATCGATGGTGTGACCTACATTTTCTCGGCAGTGAGCGAAATGTTCATCACGATCCCCCAAAAGGTGAAAAGCAACAGCCAGGATTTCGGCAGCGTGTTCGCTCGCTACAAGCACGACACCCTCGAAGGGCTCCGCTACGTGTGGCGCGACCGCGGAATGCGCAATCTCACCCTGGCATCCTCGCTCATCAACTTCTTCATCACCCCGATCATTGTGCTCCTCCCCTTCTATGTCGAGGATTTCCTGGGCGAAACGACCGATTGGTTCGGTTACCTTCTTGCCGCGTTTGGAGCGGGCTCGATCCTGGGATACGTTTTCGCCGGAGCCTGGAGCCCCAGACCCTCCGTCAGGAGTTGGACTATCCTGGTTACACTTGTACTCGATTGTGCACTGTTCGGCGCCATAGGGCTGGTGACTGACACGTTCTGGGCGGCCGGACTGTTCGCCCTAATCGGCCTCCTCAACGGCTACCTCAACGTATGCATTTCGACGACCTTCCAACTCCGAGTGCCCTCCGAGATGCGCGGTCGGGTCTTTGGTTTACTGGGAACGATCAGTGGTGGGCTGGCACCGATCGCTATGGGACTTGCCGGTGTGATAGCCGACCTCACCGATCAGAATGTAGCAGGAATCTTTATCGGATGCGGGCTTCTGGCGGCTGCGATTTCTGCGATCATGGTTGGCAACAAGAGTCTCCGAGAGTTCCTGGCCTATGAGTTGCCCGCTAAGTCCGGGACTGATGCCAATGAGGACGGACAGTCACCGGAGGAAGAGACGCCCTTTACCGCTGGGTCGAATGATCCGACTGATCACCAAAGCGATAGCGTAGAATAGGGCCGCGACGAGAATGATCGTGGCGCCGGCCGGAAGGTCGAGTATATAGCTTGCGGCGATTCCACTCTCAGTGACCAAAAGGCAGGTGGCAATGGAAAGGGCCATTATCCTCCAGATGGAGCGCTAGAGCATTCCTGACGCAGCCACAGGCAATGTCAGGAGCGCAATAACCAGCACAATCCCGACAACAGTGACCAGAACGACCACGGTGAGCGCCGCCAGCACCAGTAGAAGCAGGTAGTAGAACTCGACGTTTATCCCTCGGACTCGAGCGAACTCGGCATCAAAGCAGACAGCGTTGAACTGGTTGTGGAAGGCGACGACAAGTGCTATGACGACAACATCCAGGGCCAGAATGAGCCAGATATCCGAGACCGTGACCATCAGGATATTGCCGAACAGGTATGACATCAACTCCTGGCTGTATCCGGGAGTCATGGCTATGAAGACGAGGCCTACGGCCATACCGATTGCCCAGATGGCTCCGATTACCGTATCCTCGCGTTCCCGGGCTCGCAGCGTCACAAACCCGATAACCAAGGCAGCGGCCAAGGCTGCTGAAACAGCGCCGTGAAGCGGTGTGAGTAACTCCCAACCGTGAACAGAATGAAGGTATCGGGCCAATCCCATTCCACCCAGGGTCGCATGCGCTATTCCTCCCGCCAGGTAGGTGATTCGTCTGGCGACTACAAACGTCCCAACCACACCACACGCCACCGAACTCAGGAGAGCCGCCAGAACCGCCATCTGAAGGAAGGTGTGTTGCCCCAGCGAAGTGAAGAAATCAGCCATGGTGCCCTCCGCCGTGGCGATCGTGACGAATGATCCGCATTTCTCCCGGTCCATAGAGCGAACCAAGGAAGTCATCGGACATGAGATCAGTCGGATGGACATGTACAGTCTGCTTGACACAAATCACATGTTCGACCCGCTCGAACACGAAGGTCGGATCGTGAGAGACCACCACCACGGTTGTCTTCTTGCTGAGCGAAAAAAGAAGCTCGTACATTTCTCCCTGAACCAGCGGATCCAGATTGGCGGTCGGCTCGTCCAAAACCAGAATCTCCGGCTCGCTTGCCAGGGCTCGAGCTATAAAGAGGCGACGCTGTTGTCCCCCCGAGAGGGATGAGAACGGACGCCGCGACATTCCTTCCAGACCGACCTGATCCAAACAGGTCTCAACTGTGTCACGATCACGAGTTCCGAAGAAACCGAAACCGCGCCCCGATCCTAGTCGGCCCATCAACACTACGTCTTTGACCAGCGCCGGGTAAGATTGATCCAGGTTGGGAGTCTGTGGCATGTAGCCGACTCGATGGCGTTGACTGACAGGTTCGTCGCCAAAAAGCTTCACGCTGCCTTGATCAGGTGTCAAGAGCCCGAGCATCAGCTTGAGAAGAGTCGTTTTTCCACCGCCGTTAGGTCCAACAATCCAGGCCAGCTCCTTCTCGTGGATATGGAGATTGACCCTGCGGAGCGCCGGGACTTCACCGTATGAAAAGGCGACGTTGTCAAACTCGACGAGCGGCTGGCAGTCGGGTTCAGTCTTCACCTCTGGTGCATCCCTTCAGAGAGAGCCGTCGAGATCTTTGTCAGCATCTCGAAATAGTCCGGTGCCAGAGGATCGATTGAAGCCACCGTGCCACCAATCGCGTCGGCAATAGCCCGGGCCGATTTGTCTGAAAACTGAGGCTGCACAAACACCACTCGTACGCTGTCGGCTCGAGCCTGCTCGACCAATTGCGCCAGTTGTCGAGCCGAAGGCTCTTTCCCCTCCGACTCAATCGGAATCTGTTCCAGGTTATAGCGCTGAGCGAAGTAACCGAATGCCGGATGGAAGACATAGAAGCGGCGAGACTTCAGACCTCGGAGTTCCTCCTCAATCAGCAGATCGACCCTGGCCAACTCGCTGTCAAACATACGACGGTTAGATTCGATCTTACCCACTTTGTCAGGCATGATCCGCTTGAGGTGAGTAGCAATCGTCATGGCCATCTTCTGGACCAGGATTGGATCCATCCAGATATGAGGGTCCAACTCGCCGCAGATATGACCGGGATCGCCGTGATGCCCGTGCTCAACTGACTCCAGCAGCTCAATCCCCTCCGACAAATCGACAATCTGGATCTTGGGGTACAGCTCTTTCAAGCGGGGTATGAGATGTTCCTCGTAGGGTACTCCAATCCGAAACAGAACCTGGGCGCTACGAAGAGACGCCAGCTGTTGCGGGCTGGGTGAGTATGTCGCCGGCGACTGGCCAGGACCGACCAGAACTTCGACTTCGACCAGATCTCCCCCCACCTGCTTGACGATGTCGGCCAGCGGAAGGACACTCACGGCGCACTGGATGTTATAGCTTTTCTCCCGCGGTGTATAGCACCCGGCGATGAGCGCCAGGATAACCAGGAATGTCAACAGGCGCTTCATTTGGATGACCCTCTCGGAGCATGGAGAACGGCGTCCTCGGAATGCTCGCACTTGAGGTGAATTTCGTGACACTCACCACACTCGACTACTCTATGGTCCTTGGCAAAAGTATCCCAGTGTTTCTTCTGCTCGGGTGTAAGGACGCCTGTCCCCTTGCAGAGCGGGCAACTGGAATCGAGTGCAGCTACAACCGCACGACGAATAAAATCCGATCTGTTTTCGATCCCTTTCATCGCTTCCATGAGCGACGGATCAACCTTGAACGTGACGACTTCTTTCTTATTCCTGGGCATAATACTCCAATGGTTGTGCTTGCGAACGAAGTATTACAACGTATTACCGGATTGTCAAGTTCCCAGTGGGTTTGAACGCTTCTTGGATGTCAAACGGGACGATGCTCAATGAAGTCAACTGCGGAGATTAATCGAAATCGAATACCACTGCTGGGGAAAGTCTGACATATCGCCTGATCTGTTGTTCGTCATATGAACTCCGAAAGCCGTTGTCCACGGCACACACCAGACCCGCCACGCTAACCTGATCGCCGCGCCCTAAACCAAAATCCGACAGAAGTCCACAAGCCTCGATGATGGTGCCCTTGTGTTTGAAATACTTCTCTTCGTATGCGTAGCTCATCGGTTCGCCAACCGTCCTTGTTGCCATGTTTCCTTCGGAGAGCAAGACGCTCCACGTGTCGTCTTCAGAGTTTATCTGCGGCGGGGACACTACAATTGCTGATGATGTCGTGCATACGCGGCAGAGTATATTGCGTCTGATTTGAGATTCGGAATACTTGCTTATGTCCAGGCATAGATGGGTGGCACCTGAGTACTCCAAGACTTCCACTCCGTTCATGCTGTAAGCATGACAATCTGCCTCAATCGCCGTGGGAGATCCAACTTGTGCAACCTCGTCCCGACTCTGATCCATATCTAAGGCCTCGTTCGGTGGGTCTGCCTCGGAACCATCAAACAGATCGGTGTAATTCCGAATGCCCAAGAAAGTCGCGATAGTGATTATCGATGCTACTATGCCGAGTACACCGCGGATCGTCATATCTCCTCTCCTATGCTCTCAAGACGATCGACGACAAAGTCTGGGTATCGCTACCAGTCTTGCCTACACCAGCCGTTGCGATTTGCGTATTCTCCCCTTCCATGAATCTAGACAGAACACACCACGTCTGTCAACCCCGAATGGCCGTCCTTTCTTTGCCGATCGGCTATCTCCTGGCTTGAATCGGGTTCAACGGACACCCACGCTGTACGCGATATTCACTGCTGGCGCAGTCTCCTGTAGGACAGGTCTCCCCAAGACCTGCCGTCGTGGCGGATTGGCAAGCAATCCACCCTACATAGATTAGTCGAAGAGTTTCGCTGCTAGTGCCGCTTCCAGCATCGGATCCTTACCTAGCCGATAGACAGGGTACGAGTAGGTGGACTCGATATCGACGGGCAGATAATCCGCGTCACCGAGGACAGAGTCTCTTTGAACGAACTGAGTAGAAACCGTGGCCCAGGTATCGGTTCGCTCGAGATCGATATCGCGACCTTCGCTGGGGCTGTTGGGTTTCCCGCGCGGTGGTTCACCAACTGTGCGGGCGCCGGCTCTGGATCTTAAATGGGCTGCATTGGTTAATGCGGCCGAGAAGGTTCGCCTGCCGACGAGAACGAACAATCGGCCATGGTCGCCAAAGTCTGATCGAAGCTCGAGTTCTTCGATCAATGGTTCGGCAATTAGCGGCTCTCCCCCCGTGTTCTGGCGAAGATCCACAACGAGTCGTTCGACCGGATTGCCGTCCA
>Ga0180436_10001985_pt1 | contig 19733 bp, 18 predicted proteins | sample SS_ome_2_FD_132434 | JGI IMG/M metagenome (GOLD analysis project Ga0180436, IMG submission 132434) | Hypersaline lake sediment archaeal communities from the Salton Sea, California, USA - SS_3_S_2 metaG | ecosystem: Environmental > Aquatic > Non-marine Saline and Alkaline > Hypersaline >...
GCCCCAGGAGCCGAGCAGGGCGTTAAGTATGGCGATGGCCCGCATGCGCTGGGTGTCGTCGCCATACCAGGTCGTGTGTCGCCCCGGGTGCACCAGCGTGGCTGGGGCATGCTGCGCCATCGCACGCGCGGTCGTGCGTATCAGGGCAGGGTCTATGCCGGTCTCCAGAAAGGCCCATTCCGGATTGAATGGCTGCACGTGCGCACGCAGTTGTTCGAACCCGCTGGTGTAACGTGCAACATAGTCCGCGTCATACAACTGCTCGTTGATCAGCACGTTCATCCACGCGAGCAACAGCGCGATGTCGCTGCCGGGACGGATCGGTAGCCAGTGATCGGATTTACCTGCCGCCACAGAGAAGCGCGGGTCAACAGTAATCAGCGTGGCTCCCGAATCCAGTGCCTGGGTGAGTGTCTGTACCTGGCCGTTGTGCAGGTTCTCGCCGATGTGTGAGCCGATTAACACCACACAACGTGAGTGCTCCATGTCCGTCCTGTCCGGGGAACCGACCGACTCGCCGTAGGTCAGCGCGAAGGCCACCTCGCGTGGCCCACGACACTGTGCATATGAGGGATGGGCGTAGATGTGTGAGCCATAGGCCTTGAGCAGGCGCTCGAAATGGCTGCCACCCGAGCCGTGCGACAAAAGGGCGAGCCGATCCTTGCCGTGTTGTTGGCCGATTCGCTGCATGCGATCGGCGATGAAGCTCAGAGCCTTGTCCCAGCTGACCGGCTCGAAGCTGTCCTTGCCGTCACGCCGAACGCGTAACAGCGGCTGTTTCAAACGGTCTCGGTCCTGATAGGCTCCAAGCCCCCCGCTGCCACGCGTACACAGGCGACCATCGGAGTGCGGATCATCGGCGTTGCCGGTAATTTTCCAGGGTTCGCCGTTTTCCGAGTGCACCAGGCCGGCGCATTTCCAGAAGCAGATATCACAAACGGTCGGAGTGACGGTGACTTGGCCCTGTCCAGGCAGTGGCCGCTCGGCGCAGCCCCCGAGGAACAGGCTCGGGCCCGCAGCCCCGAGCCCGGATAGCTTGATGAATTGACGCCTGTTGATCTTCATGGCCTGGAGTCTTCGCTATAGCTTGATATTGCCTTGGTCGTCGAAGTGTGTCGTCTCGTTGAGAAAACGGGTCTTCATGCCGTTGCCACGCAGTGTCTGGTAGGCCATCTCGGCACGGATGCCGTTCTCGCAGAAAACGATGATCTCTTTATCGGCAGGCAATTCGCCGAGGCGCCCGGCGAGCTGGTCGAGGGGTATATGCAGCGAGTCCTTGAGGGTGCCGAGCTTGATAACCTCGGCATCGCTGCGCACGTCCAGGTATACCGCTGCGCCAGGGGTTGCCAGCAGCTGTTGGAAGTCGGCGACTGGGATGGCGCCAGGCACCAGCTTCTTGGTATAGGTGATGCTGTCGGCCAATTGCCCTGAAGTGATGGGCAGGCTGTCAGCCTGCCAGGCATTCAGGCCGCCTTCGAGGATCGCTACCTTGTTATAACCCCACGAACGCAACTCCTTGTACGCAAGCAGGACATCTTTGTCGGCCTGAGTCGTGGCATAAAGGATGATAGGCGCTCGCATATCCGTGACACCGGGCAGTCCGGCGATGGTCTGGGTGTCAATGAAACGTTGGGTCATGGCCGTCAACTCGCCCGTAGTCAGGGAGACGGCTCCGGGCAGGTGAGAGGCGCCGGCCTGCGCCTTGTCGCGTACGTCGATAACCACGTGATGTGGGTCGAGGTTCTTGGACAGCCAGACACGGTTAGCGTGCAGCGGCAGCTTGGCCTTGTTCCAGCCGGGCATGCCGGCCTGAAAGCCTTTCACGTTAGTGTGGCCGGCTTCGGTGGCGACTTTCACTGCTTCAGCGGTGAACGGGCAGGTAGGGCCACCGCAGTAGAACACCAGTAGCTTGTTCTTGTCCTGCGGGAGTTTCGCAAGTAACTGTGCCGTATCGGTCGTTGGGGTCGAGACTGCTGAGGGGATGTGCGAGGCCAGGTATTTCTTGGCAGGGCGCGCATCGCCCAATAGATAGGGGCCACGCTGCTGTTGCAGGATTGCCAGCATTTCGTGGATATCGATCTCGACGCCCGGTGGCAGGCCGAACACCACTTTGGTGATCAGGCTCGCTGCTTTGCCGGGTTCGTGTTCGACTTTGATCAGGTCAGGCGGAGACAGCTCCTTGATGCCGCCAACATTTTTGAACTGGGTGTTGGCATCGAAGCTGATCACTACCGGATCTTTGCCCTTGATGTCGATCTGGATAGTGTTGGCCTTATTGGAGATATATTTGATTCGACCTTTGGTTGTCTCGGCCAGCGCGGGAACGGTCAGTATCACCGCACAAATTAGTATCAGCGCGGCCGCCAGGCGGGAGGATGATTGTCTTTTCATCACTGCTTCTCCATGTTTGCAAGATGGCAAATAGAATCCTTCGGATGGACCCCGGGTTTGCGCAGGGTGCCGCATTCGATCGGCAAAGCGGCTTTCACCAGCAGGGTAACCAGCAACAGGCCCAGGCCCCAGATGCCGATCGACACTGCGATCTCTGCGAAATTAGGTGTGTACTCGTAGATCTCACCGATTGGGCTTGGGATGTAGGCTGGCACCACCATGCCCATGCCTTTCTCTATCCAAACGCCGATTATTGTGAGTACGCAAGCGATATTGAGGAAGAATGTGCTGTTGCGTAGTGGATGGATGGTGCCGATCATGGTCGCCGCGCCAAGCATCAGCAGCGCAGTCCAGATCCATGGGGTCAGGGCATTGTGCCCGTTCAGCCCCAGGTAAAGGTAGCGCGCCGAAGCGGCGTGCTCGCCCTCGTTATAGAACTCGCTAAATAATTCGACGCCGATCAGGAACAGGGTGATCTGCAATGACGCAGTCATGATGATGGCGAGTTGCTTGATGACGCTCTGCGGCACCGGGTAGCGGCTGATGGCACGTATCAGCTGCAAGCCGACGATCATCAGCGCAGGGCCCGAACAGAAGGCCGAGGCTATGAAGCGTGGTGCAAGTAGCGGGTTGCTCCAGAAAGGTCGACCTGTGTTGGCCGAGTAGAGGAACGCGGTGACCGTGTGAATTCCAATCGCCAGGAAAATGCCAATGATAACGAACGGGAAGTAGCGGCTCAGCTTGGGTTCGCAATTCCGGTAGTGACAGAAGATGATGTAAAAGGAGATTCCGACGTTGAGTAACAGGTAGCCGTTCAGCACCAGCACATCCCAGGCCAGCATGGACTCCGGGAAATTGAAAATACCGATACCCGGAATCAGGTGCCAGAGACGGTCAGGGCGACCTACATCCACGACCACGAACAGGATCGCCATGGTGACTGCGGCGATTGCCAGTATTTCGCCCATCAGGACCACGTCTTTCACGTCCCTGCGATGGAAGATGTACGCAGGGATCACCACCATCACTGCCGCCGCGGCGATGCCAACCAGGTAAGTGAAGTTGGCAATGTAAAAACCCCAGGAGACCTGGTTGGTCATGTTGGTGACAACCAGGCCGTTGATCAGCTGCTGCACGTAGAACCAACCGCCCACGGCAATCATCGCCAACAACAGGCAGATCCAGGCCCAGTAACGCCAGGAGCCCCGAAGCATCTCTCTGATCGCGTCCCGGAACAAATACAGCAATGTCATCGCTCTTGCCCTCTATGCATCCCGGAAGTACCAGAACTTCGGCTCCGTGCCGAGTTCTTCCTTGAGGCGGAACACTGCCTTGTGTTCGAGCACGTAGCGAATCTCGCTGTTGGGATCGAGCAGGTTGCCAAAAATCCGCGCCCCGGTGGGGCAAGCGGCCTGGCAAGCGGGCTGGCGTCCATCCCGCGTTCGCTGCACACAAAAATGGCATTTTTCCACGACGCCCTTGGGTCGCGGACGGTTGCCCAGGTAATGGGTATTCGGGTTGATCTGTTCTCCGCTCAACTGGGGTGTTCCCCAGTTGAAGTGACGCGCCTGGTAAGGACAGGCTGACATACAGTAGCGACAACCGATGCACCAGTCATAATCAACCACCACAATGCCATCCGGTTCGGTCCAGGTGGCCTCGACCGGACAGGCCTTGACACACGGTGGCTCGTCGCAGTGCATGCATTGCATGGGCAGATAGTAGTGGCCTTCGTGAGGCACGCTATCGGATGCGTAGTAGTGGTGTCCGTGTAAAAGATCTAGGCTGCCATCGGTCATTTCCAGCACGCGGATATACTGGGTGTCACGACTGAGATTGTTCTCTTCCACACAGGCGTACACGCAATCGCGGTAACCACGACACTTGGAGATATTGATGGCGTAACCAAACACCACGTTGTCCTGCGCGGGGGTGTCTTTGCAATTGATGTCGACCCCATAGCGGCGCTTGGCCTTGCGTTCGATGCGTCGTAGCGTTTCCTGGATTTCCTCATCGGTCATGCGCTGGTAATGCGCCTGAAAGAAATCGGCAAAGGTATCGCTCAGGGTGCTTCCTCCCCAGGCGGGAGTGGATGCCGCAGCGCCGGAAGCCGCGGCCACCGAGGCAATACCCTTGAGGAACTTGCGTCGTGCCAGGTCGGTCTTTTGGTTGCTCATCAGTGGACCTTCCCGTTGTTGTTTTCGTGCCTGAGCCACAGGGTTTCGTGGTGTTGATGATCTGCGGGTGATGGGGGTCTCCAGTGTGCCGGGCGGGGAAGACCCTGGCGCATTGTCGGCCCGGGCATGGCCTCGCGGGGAGCGAATGCCGGGGCGTGTTGATAATGGCACGCGGTGCAGTTGTAAACGACGCGCTCGCCCTGCCAGTTATCGAGGCGCTTGCCATGCCCGCCGAAGGCCCAGTCTCGTGCCTGGTTGACATGACACTGGCTGCAGAGGATGTAGGCATCGTCGAATTCGATAGACTCTCCCTCGAGTGTGCGTAACCTGCGCTCCGGCTGGTCATCGTGGCAGGTGAAGCACCAGAATCGGCCCTTGCCATGCAGGCTGTGCTCGAGCTCAAAGTTGTTGTGCGGGCTCGGTAGCGCGCGGGTTTTTTTGATGGGCGGCACCCATTTATGGCAGTTGGTGCAGGGGTGCATTTCCTTGTCCTTGCGACTCGGGAGCACCCTGAACGATGGCATTCCGGCAAACAAGGTGTAGGCTTCGCGCGGAGTCGCCTCCAGGTCGGGGCTTGAACTCTCCTCGTTGGTAATGCGTTGACTCGGAGGGCTGACGGTCACTCTGCTCCTGGCCTCGGCGGCGTCAAGCGGCGTATCGTCCATGGCCTCGATCGCACCCCAGTCCCAGTCGTCGGTTATACCGCCGCCATCCGAGGCAGCGACAGGCGAGGTGGCTGAAAACATCAGGGCGCAGGCGCAGAGGGTTTGTATTACTCGGGTCACGAGGAGAACAGCTCATCGACGTTGTGGAGTAGCCCCGGTGTTACCCGGGGCATCTTTAATTACAACTACAGTCGGACCTCTGCCGAGGCGGCCAGCGTGGGACGTAGCAGTTCGTCCGGCAGTTTTCCTTTCATATTGGCCTTAATCGGCGGCAGCATCAGGTCATACAGGGCCTCGGCACGCACGATCGCGACACCGGATACCGGGATGTCGTACTTCAGGGTACGGGTCTCATTGGGCGATAGGCGGGTGTCGGAAAGCACCTGGGTCGCCTTCGGCGGGATAGTCGGCTTGCCGCCGGCATCGCCCAGTGTGTACCAGAACGCGGCCTGCGGGTCGTCTTTGATCGGGTGTACTTTGTAGTTCTTCCAAACTTCCTTGCCTTCCTTGTCATAGGCGGCGAGCTTGATATAGAAGTTACGGAATGGCGCGCCGGTCGGGAAGGCGTGCGGCAGGCGATTGCGCACCGTGATCTCGGTACGGATTACATCACCAGTGGGGCTCGCGTCCATGCTCATGGCAAGGCCGCGCTCGACCATCCTGGGGTCATGTCCGCCGCCCATGGTGTGGTCGGCAATCGATACGAACTCCCCTGGAACCACCTTGCCCTTGTCCATCTTGGGCACGGTCACGACGCTCATGTGACAGGCCTGGCAGGCTGTGAAGTTCTTGGAGTCCCGGTACTCGGCGCCAGTAACGCACAGCGGCGCGCCGTGGAAGTTGCTGCGTTTCTCGTGGCAGCCCATGCAGGCTGCATTGCTTTGGAACAATTCGGAGGCGCTGCCTTTGAGAGGCTGCGGGTGGTGGATCGGGGTCGGCCACTTAGATCCTTCGGGTACGCGTTCGGTGGTATAGGTATTACCGCTCGGCCCATGCAGCGACTCAGTATCGATTTCGTAGGCGTCGATGCCGTACTGCGGCTTGCCCTCAGGCGTGTCGCTGCCCTTGAACTTTTTGAAGCTGTGGCAGACCACGCAGGAGATGCCGTTGGCGTAGGCCGGTTTGGCGTCCAGCTTGGTTTTCTTTTCCATGGCCGCAACCGGAGCATGGCACTTGAGGCAGACGGGGTACTTACCCTTCTTGGTCTTCACGTCTTCGGCCTTTGGGTCACCGATAACGTTTTTGTAAAAGGCACCGTGGATAGGGTCCTTCAGGGCAGAGCTGTTGGCGTGCATCGAGCCCGCCCATTGAGTGTAGATCTCCTCGTGGCACTGCTTGCAGGCCTCGGGCTTGATGTGCTGCAGAGAATCCACTTGTTTTTCACCGGCTATAGCGCCAGACATGAAAAAGGAAAGCAGCCAGCTGAACGACAGAAAAAACAGGTGCTTTCTTGCACTCATCGGTATTCTCCTAAGGCGTTTTCATTCATGTTCTGTTCTTATAGTTCGGGGTAGGACTACCCCCGACCGTGAACTCGAGACTGCGTCACGGATTTGGAGAGACTACGAACAGGAGAACCTGCTCAGGTACCACATCTAGTAGAATCACTAATGGATATCAAGGCGTTTAAACGAGTTTTTCCCATTTATGCGGCTTGACTTGATTGGGAGCAAATTCGATCAAAAAAATAAGCGTCCGCTGGCTACTGGTGATGCTCGTGGCGTTGCTGCTATCAAACATCCCGGCATGGTCGGAACAGGTCAAGTGCCTGGCCTGTCACCCGGCTGCAGGCATTGGGCTGGCGGGCGTGCACGAGTTTTCTGTATCTCCATGCGGCAGTTGCCATCTGGGTGATGAGACTGCCGATGAAGAGCTCGCCGCGCATTTGGGCCTGGTGTCATCTCCCGGTCAACTGGGCGATGCCGAAAAAACCTGTGGCAATTGTCATGGATCGCACGTGGATGCGGTGGTTCACAGTCGTATGCACACCGGCAAGGGTATTGTGCACAAGACCCGAGAGCTGCTTGGCGGTCACGAACAGCAGACTTCGTCTGCCACCTTGCAGACGCTTGGCAATGGAATTCCTGACAGCTTGATGCGCAAGCTTTGTGCGGGATGCCACCTCGGTCGCAGCTTGCATCGCCCTGATGCAGACCCCCTATTTGACCGCGGGGGAGGGTGCCTCGCATGTCACCTGGGAAAGGCGGATAAAGAAGGTCATGCTGCCCTGAGTAAGCGCATAGAGGATCAGCGGTGCCTCGGTTGTCACTCGCGCTCGGGACGTATCTCGCTCAACTATGCCGGTCTCGCGGAGATCGATCCGGCCAGTGCAGCCCTTACGCCGGGGAGCCTCGCACGGCTTGGTGACGGTAGGCTGGTCAGTCGGAATCATGCCGATATTCATCAGCGTGCGGGCCTGAGTTGCATCGACTGCCATACCGGACCTGGCCTGATGGGTTTCATCGATGATGACGAAGGAGGGGGCATAGACATCCGGTGCACGGATTGTCATGCCAATCCTAATGAGAGGCTTACTGTGGCGGACTGGCCCAGTGGTCAGGCTACGCATTTACCGGACATACCTTTTGCGTTCGACCAGGACCAGCTGTTTCTGGGCACATCCAGTGGAACGCCTTTGTGGCACATTCAACTCAGAGGTGAGAAGGCCTACCTTTATCCCAAACTTGGCGGGTCTGCGATTAGAATTCCTCCCGCGCCGCCGGGCCATATGCCGCTTCAGGAGGAACATCGAAGGCTGAGTTGTGATGCATGCCACGCAAACTGGGCGCCAACCTGCCTGGGCTGTCACATTGAGTACGACCCCAAGTCCAAACAGTGGGATCACCTGGAAGGTATTGTTAGTGCAGGGGCATGGAAGGAAACCCGCTGGGAAATCGACGCCGCTCCGCCAACACTCGGCTTGGCCGGTAAGGACCGCATTGCTGTCTTTATCCCGGGGATGATCATGACACTCACACACCCTCAGCTGGAGGAAACATTCTTTCTGCGCCATTTTGCTCAGTTGTCACCACATACGAGTGGAACGGCACGTGGGTGTGACGACTGTCATCGATCTCCAGTCAGTTTGGGACTTGGCAAAGGCAAGCTGAGGCTGGAGGGTGAGGCCCTGAGTTTCAGCCCCTTGTCGGATACCTTGCAGGATGGTTTGCCGGCCGACGCCTGGACTTCCTTGGATAAAGGAAGGCGAACCTCGAATCAGGTTTACCCAAGGCCCTTCAACGCTGACGAAATCAAGCGCATTTTTTCCGCGGCGACGCAGCAGCAGGTAATAAAGGAGAAGGACATTGAATGTCCGGTCAGGGGATCCGAAGAGCGCGAAGAAGCTGAAGATGTCTGTGCGAATTGATTATCGAGAACACGGCTCTGGTAGAAGGCTATCAGGGGAAACCTGCGGCAAAGTTCCAGGGAAAGACAGATTGCCTAAACAGGGGCATATCGCGCGGCGAGCTTGCCGTATGCGTGGCTTGTTCGTTGGCTGAGGGGCGGATCGAGCAGCCTCGGGAGGGCGCGCTGCACTTGCTGCAATAACCAAACGAAAAAAAGAAGCCGTGTCTCTCTCACGGCTTCGATTTCCCCCGGGGAGGCCCAGAAGGAGATGGGCTGCTTTCAGGCAGACGACCTTGTTCGCCTTGGTTGCAGATGCTGAGTCAGTTCACGTATGGACCGATCGCGAAGTTCAATCACGCCACTCAGGCGCGACCCAACAGAGCTCGTCATCATTATCGAGGGGGTTCATGTCCTCAACCACGATCGATTCGGGGGGCTGAGTTGGCTGAGGCTCCTGCTCCGTGGCTAAGAGTTGACCGCTACCGAGAAGGAAGAATGAGGTGATTACTGTGAATAGCTGTTTCATGATACTGCTCCAGAAACATTGAAATGCAGGGTCAGTATATACCTGGATAAATGACACTTATGTGAAAGAGCGCGCTACAAGGTGTCGGTAAAAAGTGACATTGGTCACACAATTGAGCCGAAATAAGCAAATTGTGTCCAGCGAGGGTATCGAGGGTCCAACTGCTGAAAAGTTGGCAAGCTGGCAGTTCTGAACACAGAAGCAAACGTTGCGACCAAATGTGAGAGGTTGCTTTCAGGCCAAGAATGCTGACGAGCGGATGGGCATTTGGGCCTGACTCAGCTTTTATCGGAGCCAGATGATGACGGGTGTGGACCGGGGAAAAGCTTCAATCGCTGGTCCGATTCGTGTTCTGCACGATTTCTCATGTGGTCGGCAGTTGCCTCAAAGGCGGCCTCGAGTGTTTCACGTGTTTTTGTGTCCAGCCCCATGTCTCGCAGTGCCAGACGCATACAATGCATCCACTGGTCACGCTCCTCGATACCGATCGAAAAGGGGAGATGTCGTTGACGCAGGCGAGGGTGGCCGTACTTCTGCACATACAGAGCTGGTCCTCCAAGCCATCCGGAGAGGAACAGAAAAAGCTTTTCTCTGGAACCTTTGAGACTCTTGGCGTGCAGGGCCCTGATGGTTTGAGCTTCTTGAAGCTGGTCCATGTAATCGTAGAAGAGGTCGACCAACTTGCGCACGCCAGGCTCGCTGCCGAGCAGCTCGTAGGGCGTTTGCTTTTCGTTCATGAAATGGCTCCTTTCCTCGCAGTCATCAGTGCAGGCTCCCAATGCGCAGCGGCCCATGCCCAAAAATCAGGCAATGTTAAATCGGCTGCCATATACGGTGGAGCTTGGTTCAGGAATAGCCATGCATCGAGGAGACTGATGACGGGACTTGCATCATCGACCGGGTGGGCACTGTCGCGTTTACTGAGCTTGCGCCCCCGGGAGTCCAGAACCAGTGGGACATGCAGATAGCTTGGCTGAGCAAAGCCCAGTAGCTGCTGGAGGTATATTTGCCGGGCTGTCGACAGGAGCAGATCGGCCCCACGGACCACGTGGGTGATCTCCGCGAGACTGTCATCGATGACAACAGCCAATTGGTAAGCGAAGTAACCGTCGGCTCTTCTGATCACAAAATCACCAACGTCCCGGTGTACCTGTTGGACCTGTTCGCCGAATACCCCGTCATGAAAGCGCACAGTCTGGTCGTTTGTTCTTAGGCGGATGGCCGTGTGTTCAGTCTCAGACAGATCGAGGTCTCGGCATGTGTCCGGGTAGACCGGCCCTTCAAGACCGATTCGGGCCGAGCGCCTGATCTGGCTTCGGCTGCATCGGCAGACGTAGGTGAAGCCGGATGAGCGCAACTTTCGGAGAGCCTTTTGATAGGCTGGGGTGGATTGGCTTTGGTAGGTGACCGGCCCCTGCCACTCGAAACCAAATGCCTCGAGCGTGTTCAGGATCACACTGTCCATTCCTTTGACTTGGCGGGCCTGGTCCAGATCGTCAATACGTACTAACCACTGGCCATCGTGGACAAGTGCTTCAAGATAACTTGCCAGGGCAGTGACCAGGGACCCAAAGTGCAGAGGGCCAGTGGGTGAGGGTGCAAACCGCCCCCGGTAACGGCTGGCTGGCATATCTTTCGACTTCAGGCGAAATGCTTCTCGACTTCTTCCTGACGTGTTTTGCAGTCGATGCACAAGTCGGCCGTTGGGCGCGCTTCCAGTCTGCTGATGCCGATTTCCACGCCGCAGCGTTTGCAGTATCCGTATTCGTGTTCATCGATCAGATTGAGGGCTTTCTCAATTTTTGCCAGCAATTTGCGTTCCCGGTCGCGCGTCCTTAACTCAAAACCAAAATCAGACTCCTGTGTGGCCCGGTCGTTTGGATCAGCATGGTGATGGGTTCCTTCCTGCATGTTGTCCACTGTGCGATCGACGTCCTCCATTATCTGCTGGCGCCAATGCTCCAGTATTGCGCGGAAATGCGCCTCCTGGCGTTCGTTCATGTACGACTCACCCGGTTCCGTTTGGTAGGGATGGAAATCCTCAAACTGCGCGAGGTCAGTGTTTTGCCTGTTCATGGCGCCACTCCGTGTGACTAACTAACTTAACAGCTTAACCGTACACCAAACACGCAAAATCTGCTCTCATCTCCGCCCCCTGATTGGGTATCCTGAGCGGTTTTTCCGACGGAGATCAGAAATGTCAGAGATTGCAGGGCTCATTTTCGACGTTGACGGCACATTGGCCGACACGGAACGCGACGGTCATCGGGTAGCATTCAATCGCGCATTCCGAGATGCCGGGCTTGACTGGGATTGGAGCGTGGCGCTGTATGGTCAGCTTTTGGCGGTCACCGGCGGGAAAGAACGCATCAAGTACTACCTGAAAAAGTTCGATGATTCTTTTACGCCCCCCGAGGACCTGGATGGATTCGTGGCTGACCTGCATGCTGCCAAGACGAGACACTACAAGACAATGATGGCAGATGGCGTTATCCCGTTGCGTCCCGGGGTTGAACCTCTTCTGCGGGAAACGCACCTCGCAGGAATACCAATGGCGATAGCGACGACCACGACGATGGACAACGTAACCTCGCTGCTGGAAAACACCATGGGGGCAGAAGCCATCAAATGGTTCGCACAGATTGGTGCCGGGGATATCGTGCCGGCAAAAAAGCCTGCGCCGGATATCTATCTTTGGGTTCTGGATAAAATGGGGCTGGATGGGAAGCAGGTCGTCGCATTTGAGGATTCTGCTCATGGAGTCAATGCTGCCGCCGGGGCTGGCATTGATAGGATCATTGTGACCACCAACGAGTACACGGTTGACCAGGACTTCAGTCAGGCTACGTTGGTATTGGAAAGCCTGGAGCCTGATGGTCGGCCGTCAATCAGTTTGGAAGCGTTGAAAAGAATGTGAGTGGGGTCCAATTGAGCGATTCTCGTCTTGCTTCACGGATGCATGACATCGCCCCCTTCAGGGTGATGGGCATTCTGGCACGTGCAAAATCACTGGAAGGATCAGGTCACGATGTGGTCCACATGGAAGTGGGAGAGCCGGATTTTCCCGCGCCAGCGGCAGTGATTAAGGCGGCCCACCAGGCTCTAACGGCCGGCGCCACTCACTACACACCGGCAGTGGGGTTGAGCGATCTGCGTGAGGCGGTTTCAAGTTACTATTCTAAGCGTTTTGGAGTGGCGGTTGATCCCCGGCGGATCGTTATTACTCCAGGTGCTTCAGGTGCCTTGCAGCTGGTCCTGGGGATACTGATCAACGCCGGAGATTGCGTTCTTTTGCAGGATCCCGGTTACCCCTGCAACCGGCATATGGTGTCGATGTTTGGGGGTGATCCGAATTCTTTGCCACTGATGCCAGAGGGTATTGACGCCCAAAAGGTGCTCGATGTTGTGGATGCACAGACCAAAGCGCTGATGTTGGCCAGTCCAGCCAATCCCACGGGAGAAGTCATTCCACTGGAAGAATTGACTGCGATCTATCAAGGGCTGGAACTCGACAGTCAGTTCATGATTGTGGACGAGATTTATCAAGGGCTAGAGTATGGCCGATCGCCTGTAACGGCTTTGAGTCTCGGTGAGAAAGGCCTGTTCGTGATCAATAGCTTTTCCAAGTTCTTCGGCATGACCGGGTTCCGGGTGGGCTGGGTCGTAGCACCGGGGGAGTATGTGGAACCGCTGGAGCGTCTCGCGCAGAATCTGTTTCTGGCCCCATCAACGATCGCACAGCATGCTGCATTAGCCGTATTCGATGAGGCCGTGCTGGCGGAATTGGATCATCGCCGAAGTATTTTCGAACAACGGCGAAATCAGCTGCACGCGGGCCTGAGATCACTGGGTTTCGATCTGCCGGATGTGCCACCGCAAGGCGCGTTCTATCTTTACGCAGGCCTGAACGGGCTGGCATCTTCTGGCGAAATCTTTGCTGATCAGCTGTTGCGTCTACAGCACGTGGCCGTAACGCCCGGCGTTGATTTTGGATTCCAGGGCACGCGAGATCACGTTCGCTTCGCCTACACAACGACAAACGAACGAATCGAGGAGGGGCTGCGGCGGATCCAGACTTATTTGGAAGCTGGTGGTTGATGCCTGGTCTTGAGGTCTTCGACCCAGAAGAGAGTTGCACCTACAACGGCGGCAGGCATTGCCACGAAACCCATGATCAGCATCAAGGTGCTAACACCGGCACCAAACCCCAGGCTTTTGAAGCGTCGACGACGCAGCAGGGCGAGTTGCTGTGAGGGACGAATGTCGTAGTTGCCCATCGGGTAATCCGCGTATTCGTAGGTCAGAAACCAGAACCCGAATCCGACCCATAAGGCGGTGACTAATACGTTTAATCCGGGGATGAAACTGGAGATAACAAACAGGATCAGAATCGGGATTGCCCACTTCAGGAAGTAGAGAATTTTCCCGAGCTCTCCCGTGATGGCAGGAATGATCGAGGCCGCCAGGCTCAGGTTTGCTCCTGCCGGCGCCTGGCCGATTAACCTTTCTTCGGCTTTTGCGGCAAGAATGCCATTGAAAGGGGAGGCAATCAGATTCGCCAGTATGGTGAATCCGTAGAACATAGCCAACGCATAGCCAAGCGCGAACACCACCCAAAGGACCGGTCGCAGAAAACTCCACCAAGTGTCAGCCGGCAGATATTCGGTCATGAACTGATCGAAGTAGCTGACGGCAATCCAGGCAAGTAAGCCAAAGGTGAGGATATTCAGGAGAAGTGGCACAAGTACAAAGGGCCTTATGCCGGGACGAAACAGTGTTAAAAGGGCACGAAAGGGGAGCAGGAACCCTTGTATGGGAGCGAACATGGCAGACTGTGAGTTAGGATTTTTAGTGCGCATATGGTATTCGACTGCTGTCGCAAACGCACCTGGGCAGATCTACCCGATACTGGTCCAGCGGTGGCGGTAGAAATTTTTTCCACCGGATGTGCCGATTCGCTTTAATTCACGGAGATTCATGTAGAATCAATGAATCCTAGCGACGTTTTTCGTGGTGCTGGGAACGTCTTGTGAGATCAAAAAATGAGGATGCCATGGATAACATCTTTGCTGGATGTTGGCTTAGGCCACTTAAAATTAGCCTTCTAAGTTCAACGATAGTCCTTGGCGGGTGCCTGGGAAATGATCGTCCAGATCTGCCGCAACTGCCAACGGCTACAAGTGATGCGGAATATTCGACCCGGTATCGCATCGCTCCCGGCGATTCAGTACAGATCTTCGTCTGGCGTAATCCGGAGGTTTCCACGACTGTCCCCGTGCGACCGGACGGGCTGCTGTCCGCACCGCTGTTAGAGGAAATTCCTGCAGCAGGAAAGACGCCGGCGGAGCTGGCGCGTGACCTCGAGGCGGAGCTATCGAACTATCTTCGCGATCCCTTGGTGACCGTTATCGTGGACGGCTTCACGGGCGCTTATGCTGAGAAAATTCGCGTGGTTGGTGAGAGCCAGAAACCTCTCGCATTGCTTTATCGCGACTCGATGACCTTGCTGGACGTGATGATCGAGACCGGCGGAATCACCGATTTTGCAGATGGGAACAAGGCTACCCTGGTGCGTACGGTCGATGGAGAACAGCAGCAGTACACGGTCCGTCTAGACGACTTGATCCGTGATGGTGATATATCGGCCAACGTTGATATGCGGCCCGGAGATATCATCATCATCCCGGAGGCTTGGTTCTAAAACACAGACGCCCGCGTGACCCCATTGCATGCGAGATTCGCCTGTCGAGCTGCCGGGTAGAGGCGACTGTGTGGCGGTTACTGCACCAAGAGACCCTTGCGCCACTATGGGCGTTTTGTGTTATTCGATCCAGACGGCTTGCCAAGTCCAGGCTTTGGCGCTTCAGGTGCTTAAGTTCGCCTCAGTGCTTCCGTCGGCAGAAAAGCTGCAGATTTGGGCAAGGGATGCGCTTTAAAAATTGGATGCCACCGATAATGTCTCGCTCATTCCCAAAAGATGTTGGTCCGGTTTTCGATTCGGAGACAGGAACGGCGAGCGACAAGATGAAAACGGGAAAGGTACGAATGCAGATAAAAAGTGATCGGCTTTGGGGTTAACAGAATGCCGCTTCAACGCAAACCCTTTTTGCTGTCGTTGCCTGTTTGGGGCGTTTTGATCGCCGGCTTGGCCAACGCTGGTGACTGGGAGTTGGTGGATTCCGTGTCGTTCGGCGCCACCGCCGTCCAGCGAGACAGCGATAATGAGGAAGATGCAGAAAGACTGGTGTTCACCATAACGCCTTCCTTTCACCTCAAAGGCGAAGGAAGACGGGTGTCTGGCGACGTCAAATACGGGTTGACGGCAGCTTATGACGCCGACGATTCAGAGTCGGGCCTGTCACATTCGCTGCGGGGCCAAATTCAAAGTGAAATCGTCGAAGAATTTTTCTTCCTCAATGCTACCGCGTTTGCAGGACTCACGAGCGGCACCAGTACCTCCGCTTCGGTTGACGCCGTCAGTCCGGACAGCGAGTCAGTACAGAAATATTCTTTCAGTTTGGCTCCAATATTCCAGCGGCAATTGGGGCGCAAAGCCAATCTTGTGAGCCGGAACCGTTTTTCCTATTCTGGCTCCGATGACAGTGACGATGAGGATACGATCAGTCGATCTTTGAACCTTGGCATTGAGAGTGGGCGAGGAGCAGGCCGCACAACCTGGTTTGCCGGATACACGAACATTCACAGCGATTTCGACACGCGTGAGGAAACGGTTAACTCGCTGAGTACCGGCATCGGCTACCAGTTAGATAATTCGTGGAGAATAAATGCAGGTCTGGGCTATGGCGATAGTGATGCCTCAACATCGCGTGGTAGCAACGAAGGCGTGACCTGGAACCTCGGCGCCAATTGGACGCCCAACCCAAGAACCAACGCCTCAGTAAGCTTTGGTGAAAGTTATTGGGGAGAAGCCTGGTCGGGCGCGATCAGTCATGCGACCAGGAGAACAGAACTCTCAGTGAAAGGCTCCCGCAGCCTGACGAATTCGAGCACATTACTCGCCGAAAGTGCTTCGTTTGGCATATTCAACCCTGATGGCACACCGGTAGTGGATCCGATTGACGGCGACCCGCTGGTAGTCGATGGCTTGTTGCTGACCGAGACCGATGAGAATTACATCAATACTTCTCTGGGCGTCGACATTGCCCTCACCGGACGACGCAGTTCGATAACCGGCAGTGTCACTTATCAGGAACGTGAATTCGATGTCAGCGGCGAACGTGAGGACACCATCGCTTATCGACTCAAGGGGTCCAGGAATTTGAGTGGCGCGACGAAGATGACGGCGGGTATCAGGTACGCAGATTTTTCCTCATCAAACGCTGCTGATGACGATACGCTCGATTTCACCTTGGGGATCACCAACCAGCTGGGCCGTTTCTCGCAGATTGGCGCCTCGCTCAGTCATCGCATTTTCAATTCCAGCGACGACTCCGACTACACTGAGCAACGTCTTTCGCTGACGTTTACGACACGGTTCTTGTAACAAGACGCACTCATGTACGAAGAGTTTTACCAACTTTCCGGCAAGCCCTTCCAGCTCAGCCCGGACTCCCGGTTTTTTTTCAACAGTAGCAGCCACAATAGGGCCATGGCTTACCTGCGCTACGGGTTGAGTCAGGGTGAGGGCTTCATTGTCATCACCGGGGGTATCGGAACAGGCAAAACCATGCTGGTTGCCAACCTGTTTGAGGAGATTGCCGAGGAAAGTTTGGTTGCTGCGCAAATAGTCTCCACCCAGATCGGGGAAGAAGACGTCCTACGAATGGTTAACGCCGCATTTGGGTTGGCCCACGAGGGTCTCAGCAAAGCGGCTTTGCTGCGCAATCTCGAGGCTTTCTTCCGTGCCAGCCGTGCAGAAGGCAAGCGAGTGCTTCTGGTGGTTGATGAAGCGCAGAACCTTCCCCGACGGTCGATCGAAGAATTACGTATGCTCTCGAATTATCAGCAGGATGGAAAGGCGTTGCTACAGAGCTTCCTAATCGGCCAGGCGGAATTACGTTCTACTCTGCAGGGTAGTGGAATGGAGCAGGTGCGGCAACGCATTATCGCAGGTTATCACTTGCGCCCCTTGGATCGTCTGGAGATGCAGGCCTATATCGAACATCGATTGAGACTGGTCGGCTGGAATGAACATCCCAAGTTCGAAGAGGCGGCCTACGATCGACTGTATGGGGTCACCGGAGGCATACCTCGCCGCGTAAATAATGTTGTTGATCGCGTTCTGCTTTATGCAGCTTTGGAAGAACTCGACCTAGTGGGTGCGCCCCATGTGGAGACGGTTTTCGCCGAAATGAACGAAGAGTTTGGCCATAAGCAATCCCCTTTGGCAGCGGATGACGAAAGCCTGGTCGAGATGCAGTTGGATGGCTTGTTGACCCGGGTTGAGGCGCTCGAGCGGAGTTTCGCAACTTTCAAAGAACTCATGCAAAACGACCGTGACGCTCTTCGCAAAGCTCGCGCCATTCTCATGGACTTGGGTGAAGTTAATGAATGAATCTACCAAACTGAAAATACTATGCGTGGTTGGTGCACGTCCGAATTTTATGAAGATCGCGCCTCTGATAAGGGTGTTTCGCGATCAGAAGGCCGGTTTCGAGGCGGTTTTGCTGCACACTGGCCAGCATTATGACGAGGCTATGAAAGCTGCGATATTTCGACAGCTGAACATTCCTGAACCAGATATTGATCTCGAAGTCGGGTCTGGAACGCACACGCAGCAAACCGCGGAAATTATGTTGCGGTTTGAAAAACAACTCAACCAGTTGGCGCCTGATCTGGTTCTGGTCGTTGGAGATGTCAACTCGACGATAGCCTGCGCACTTGTGGCTGTAAAACAGGGGGTACCTGTTGTGCATGTTGAGGCCGGTTTGCGTAGTTTCGATCGTGGCATGCCGGAGGAAATTAATCGCGTTCTGACCGATCAGATTTCAGATTTACTGTTCGTGACGGAGCCAGAAGGCACTGCCAATTTGAAGCGCGAAGGAATTGACGAGGGCAAGATCCACTTTGTCGGCAACGTCATGATTGATACTTTGCTCGCGAACCGGCGAAATGCAGTTCCTGCCCAAGAGACCCTCACCGCATTTGGGGCTAACTTTTCCGCCCAGGATGGCTATGCGGTTTTGACATTGCACCGTCCTTCCAACGTTGACGACCCGAACGTATTACAGAGACTGGTAAATGTTTTGTGCGATTTGAGCTCAAAACTGCCTTTGGTGTTCCCAGTACATCCACGAACATTGCAGCGCCTACAAGACTTAGGTCTGGATCAGCAGATAAGTCAGGCGAATATCTTGCAAGTGCCGCCGCTGGGTTACCTTCAGCTTCTGGGTTTGATGGCGGAAGCGCGAATGGTTCTCAGTGATTCCGGAGGAATTCAGGAGGAAACCACTGCGCTGGGCGTGCCGTGTATCACGCTGAGGGAAAACACTGAGAGGCCAATTACTGTTTCGGAAGGCACAAATACAATAGTGGGCACAGATCCAAAAGCAATCATGGCTTGCGCCGAAGATGTCCTCTCTAAAGGAGGAAAAGGGGGGCGTGTCCCCGAACTTTGGGACGGGCATGCCTCTGCTCGAATCGCAGACATTCTGTTGGCGAGTTATGGGTGATGACAGGGACGGCCCCACCGCTGGCATCGTTCTGTGCCAGCAGCTGGTACTGAAGACTGATTTTCAAGTCTAGCTTTCGAGCGTTGTCTTCCGTGAGATGAATGCCGGTGACTCAAATGTCTTATCGATAACATAGAAGTGTCTGAGCAAGCGCGGTGCTGGATCGAGCTTTACCGACCACATGGTCTCATTCGTATCCGAACACTGTGCAGTTCGATGGCTCGTCATCTATAGGACATCGATGCCTTCGTTTTTGAGCATGTTGATCAGGCGTATCAATGGCAGGCCGATTAACGCATTGGGATCGTCGCCCTCAAGTCTTTCAAAAAGCGATATACCCAGGCCTTCCGATTTGAAACTGCCCGAGCAATTGAAGGGTCGCTCGTGGTCGATATAACGCTCGATTTGCTCGTCGGTCAGCCTTCGAAAATGCACTTTGAACGGCTCGACCAGACTTTGCGCTTCCCGGGTAGCGGCATTGAGCAGACAGAGTCCCGTGAAAAACACCACCGTTTTGCCGGAGGCCATTTTTAATTGTGCGATGGCGTTCTCGCGGTTGCCCGGTTTGCCGAGAATCTCATCGTCGATACACGCCACCTGATCAGACCCGATAATCAGAGAATCCGGAAAGCGGCGTGACACGTCTTTGGCCTTTTCCAGTGCCAGGCGCTTCACCAGTTGGTCCGGGGATTCGTTTTCAGATCGAGATTCGTCGATTTCGGGCGCTGCTGTATCGAAAGGGATCCCGAGTCTGGATAGCAGTTCGTGGCGAAAAGGGGATGTCGAGCCGAGAATCAACGACCGAGGCATACGATTTCCTTGCGTTGGGACGCATGGGGCGATTGGCTGAGTGCGAGGCACTTTATCAGAAGCGCTGACTCACAATCGCTTCGTGATTAAAAAAACCAATGCAAAGCCCAGACGCCGGGGTTTGAGTAACAAAGGTTGCGAAAACTATTAGAAAAGCGACCGAAAAACCAGGATAAATCGCTAA
>Ga0180436_10001986_pt1 | contig 19731 bp, 14 predicted proteins | sample SS_ome_2_FD_132434 | JGI IMG/M metagenome (GOLD analysis project Ga0180436, IMG submission 132434) | Hypersaline lake sediment archaeal communities from the Salton Sea, California, USA - SS_3_S_2 metaG | ecosystem: Environmental > Aquatic > Non-marine Saline and Alkaline > Hypersaline >...
ATTATCTATATATTCACGATTGTGTTTCTGGCCTCGCTGACAATGCTGCTGTATTCGGTCAAATCGCAAAGTTTATATAAAAGGCAAAACAGGCTGATCATTCTGGCGTCCGTGTTTCCGATCACCGGAACGATCCTCTATGTTTCCGGATTGAACCCATTTCCGGGCATGGATATCATCCCGGCTACTTTCATGTTTACTGGCGCGGCATTGCTGGTAGGCATTTCAAGACAGAAATTACTGGATATCATCCCAATTTCGCATGAATTCCTGCTCGACCAATTCGAAGATGCTGTTGTGGTGCTTGACGAAAGCATGCGTATCATTGACCTGAACCATGCGGCGGAGGGTATGCTCATCGTCGAGCGGAACAAAGCGATTGGGCGACCAGGAGAAGAAACCATTACTTTATGGACGCAATTAAAAACGCATTTTAACCCACAGGTGTTAAATCGGATCGAGATTACGCAAAATGACCCTGAATTGAAATATCTACAGACAACACTTTCTCCTCTGCGGAACACGCGCGGGCAATTCATGGGCTGGACGATCGTCTTCACTGACGTCACACGCAGAAAAACAGCGGAACTCGCATTGCAACAAGTGAATACCCAATTGGAGAAACAGCTCAAAGAAATCCAAATTCTGCAGGAGAAATTGCAAGAGCAAGCGATCCGCGACGCACTGACCGGGGCGTACAACCGAGGGCACTTAGATGCAACGCTGCAGCGTGAACTTGCGCGCGCAAAACGGAAGGGATACACGCTGTCTGTGTTGATGATCGATATAGACCATTTCAAACAGATCAATGATAGCTATGGACATAATGCCGGTGATTTGGTGATCAAATCGGTAGCAAGGATGCTGATGAAAGATTCACGTGCCTGTGATTATGTATGCCGTTTTGGCGGTGATGAATTTGTGGTGGTAATGCCGGAGATGGAGGAAAAGGATGCTGTATCAAGGGCGGAAAAATGGCGCGCATTGCTAAGAACCAAACACGTGATCTTCAGAAGCAATGCGATCGCGCCGACAATCTCGATCGGGATTGCCGCTTTCCCAAGAGTTGATAAAGGATCCAGCGCCCTGGTTGATGCCGCAGATCGTGCGTTATACGAAGCCAAAAAAGGCGGGCGCGACAGGGTACATGTATTTTCCATATAAATTTTATTCAAAAATCGTTTTTACTAGTGCTAAAATTATTGATAAAAATGGTGATAAGCTATCAGTATCCAAGTTTCGCCATTGTATTTGCGATATCCGCAGTATTGTGTTTTCTGTCTGCGGCCATGTTGTGGCGCCGGCGTGTAAACCCGGGCAGTCTTCCTTTCGCGTTAATGCTTATTTCTCTGACGATATGGTCTTTCGCGTCAGTTTTTGAAGCGGGCGCGATCACCATCAATAATAAGATCTTCTGGTCGCAATGGCAGTATCTGGGGATTACAACCATCACTCCATTGTGGATCATATTTACTGCCCAATATACCGGACGGGAGCGATTATTCAAGGGATTCCTGCGCTGGGCGATCTGGATCATTCCGGCTGTTACCCTGCTGCTGGCATTTACTAACGCTTCCCACCACCTGATCTGGACAGATGTGTCTGTCCTGGAAGACCAATACTATATTGGATATTACGGACATGGGATGGCGTACTTCATTCACCTGGCGTTCAGCTATTCCGGATTAGTGCTTGGCACAATCTGGCTGGTTCTCGATTCCACCAAAAGCGGCAAGATTAAACGCAAACAATCGATTATTTTCATTATCTCGATGGCGCTGGTTTTGCTGGCAAATGTGATCTATAACTTGCGTGTATTCCCGATCCCGGGATTTGATCTTACACCGGTCTCGATCAGTATTGTAGCGGTGGTGCTTGCATGGACAATCTCACGTTTTCATATTTTTGACCTGGTACCGATCGCGCGCGATTCTTTATTGGCAAGCATGCAGGACGGGGTGATTGTGCTTGACTTGAATGACATCATCCTTGAGGTCAATCCGGCAGCGCTTGCCATCGCTGGTTATACAGGGCCTTCGCCGCTGGGAAAATCCATCTGGGATGTATTCCCAAATTACCATGAACAGATGAAGCTGCTGGTCAACAAGACCAACACGATGACCGAATCAGAACTTCCAAGCGGCAAGGTGGTCGAGATCCGGGTATCACCGATCGAAGCAGAAAACCAGGAGTTGACAGGTCTTCTGATCATTTTGCGCGAAATAACCGAACGAAAGCGTTTTGAGCGCAGCGAACAGGAGCAGAAGGCTTTTGTTGAAGTCCTGGCAGATACCGCAGCCGTGATCAACCGCACGCTGGAGCTGGATGAGGTGCTGGAGCGAATTCTGGAAAATGTGATCAAAGTCGTGCCACACGAATCCGCCAACATCGCATTGATGACGCAGAAAGGTCAGGCGAAATTTGTCAAAGTCCACAAGGCGGAAAAATATGGCCAGAAGGATTACCTGACCGGCCTGGATATCAATGTTTTAAGCATCAAGAATTTTCGCCGGATGGCGGAGACCGGCAGGGCGATGATCGTGCCTGACACTCACGCGGACCCGGATTGGACCAACGCACTGGAAGAGAGCCGGTGGATCCGCTCGTTCCTGGGCGCGCCGATCTTTTACCAGAATGAATTACTGGGATTCATCAATCTGGATGCCGGCCAACCCAATGCTTTCACCCAGGCGCATGCAAAGCGATTGATGGTGTTCGCGGAATATGCGGCGACGGCAATCTCGAATGCGCGCAACTATGCTGAGATCAAGTTCTACGCGGATGAGATGACGATCCTTTATGAGATCAGCCTGGCGATCGCGGCCGGGGTTGGCCTGGAAAAAACAACCGAAGCCGTATTCAGGCAGCTAAAGCGAGTGATCCCAATTGATATCTTTTATTTGGCGCTGTATGAACCCGGCACACAAATGGTTTCGTTTTACATGTTCCGCGGAAATGGGAAACGGGTTGAAACAAAACCATTCAACCTGTTCCAGCGGCCGTCGATGACGCGTTATGTGATCGGGAAGAAAGAGAAAGTGTATATTCCGGATTTCAAGGCGAAAGATGCGGAACTGAAAGAGCACCAGATCATCCCAATTGCTGATTTTGACGTGCGCACCGCCCTGAGTATCCCGCTTATATTGCGGGGTGAGGTGATCGGCGTCCTGGCTGTTGAAAGTGAAAAAGTGAATGCTTATACTGACCGACAGATCAAGCTGGTTGAGACGATCGCGCAGCAGGCGACGATTGCGATGGACAATGCCAAATTATTTGAGCGCATGCAGCAGCTGGCGATCACGGACGGGCTGACAAACCTGTATAACCGGCGCTATTTCTACATGGTACTGGAAAACGAGATCGAGCGCGCGCGGCGGTATGCGTCACCACTTTCGCTGGTCATGATGGATATTGACCATTTCAAGCGGGTAAATGATAAATACGGGCACCTGGCCGGGGATGATGTGCTTGAAGCCATGGCGGGATTATGCAAAGGTTTGCTGCGGCAGGCGGATGAGATGTTCCGATATGGCGGGGAGGAATTTACCATCCTCCTTCCAGAAACCAACGCTGAGCTGGCGATGAACGTGGCTGAGCGTATTCGGCGCACGATCGCCGAGACCGTATTCAACACAGATAAAGAGCAAGTTAAGATATCGGTCAGCATGGGAGTCACCCAGTTCGATCCCTCTTACGCATCCCCGGGAGATTTTATCGAGACAGCCGACAAAGCATTATATGAAGCCAAGCAAGCAGGCCGCAACTGCGTCAAAGTGTATCAAAAGTAATACCCCTTCGGACAAAAACCCCCTCAACAATTTGATAGCAATTTATTAATACTGTACGCAAAAATCGTATAAATATGTATAATCTCATAAATATTATATAAATAGGTGATCAGAGTGAACACATATAAAGCAGTTATTATAGGCGGGGGGCCTTCCGGCCATTCCGCAGCAGTACGGATCGCACAGCTGGGCGGTAAGGTGGCATTGGTAGAACGTGATTTTATCGGCGGGATCTGCACCAACTGGGGCTGCACCCCGTCCAAGGCAATGATTGAATCCGCCAAAGTGGCCAAAACCGTCGCTGAAAGCGGTAAATATGGCGTGGATATCAGCACATTCCGTGTAGATTTTGAGCGGGTGGCGCAACGCCGCAACACGGTGGTGGAGCAGACACGGGCGTTTGTGACCGACTTGCTGCAGAAGAATAAAGTGGATATCTACCAGGGAGAAGGCGAGCTGGTGAGCGCGCATGAAGTACGGGTGAGGGGCGGTAAGCTGGACCCGGATGGAGAGACGATGCATTATGATGGGGAGGATATGATCCTCAATACTGAGAACGTGATCATCGCGACCGGCTCAAAACCGCTGATCCCCTCTTTCCTGGATGAAAGCGATCCCTCAATCGTGAGCAGCAACCGTTTGATCAGCATTAATGAGAGACCGGAATCACTGGTGATCATCGGCGGCGGTGTGATCGGGTTGGAATTTGCAACCATCTTCTCCAACCTGGGCACGAAGGTAACGATTATCGAATTCCTTGAGCGTGTACTGGCGCAGATGGACGAGGATATCTCAAAAGAAATCACGCGCATCATGGAAGCGAACGGGGTGCAGGTGTTGACCTCAACCAAGTGCACGAGCGTCAAGAACGGCGTGATCACCGCCGAGGATATGCGCAGCGGGGAGGAGATCCGATTGGAAGCTCCTATGACGCTGGTAGCGATCGGGCGGATGGCTGTGTTAAATGAGAGCATGTATACAGATGCTGGCATCGCCTATACGCGCAAAGGAATCGAAGTGGATGATCATCAGCGCACAAACGTACCTGGTATTTGGGCGATCGGTGATGCGACCGGGCGCTCGATCCTGGCGCATGTCGGCATCCAGCAGGGAATCGTTGCAGCCGAGAATATCATGCGGGGAGAAGAAAAACCATTGCGCGAGATGGATTATTCCGTCATCCCGGCCGTGATCTACACCTTGCCGGAGATCGTTGGGGTGGGGACGGTTCCGGAAGACCTGGCTGGCGTGACAGTCACTAAAGTGCCGTTCGCGGTTAACCTGCGGGCTGGAATAGAAAATTATCCTGATGGTTTTGTGAAGATGTGGATCAGGGACAATAAGCTGCTGGCTGCGCAAGCGATCGGGCACAATGTGTCTGAGATCATGCAGGAAGCGGCAAACATGATCGCGCTGGAAACCGATGTTGATGCGGTGAGTGAGATTATCCATGCGCATCCAACCTACGCGGAGATCATCCGTTCCACCCTGGACCAGGCATTGGGCAAAGCAGTCGATTTTTATATCTAAGAAGACCAAGCATGGCATGACCAGCACCTTCCTGAGGTGCTGGTTTTTTATCCCTGAAATTTTCAATTAGAATAGGGGTAATGAGAACCCAAAAAATTTTATTTGTAATTCTGGCGGCGATGATGATGGTTTCGTGCGTATCCGCAGTTGATAAAACTGAGACGAAAATGCCTACCGAACCAGCCGCTCAACCAGAAACGCCCTTTGTTGTTCCGACAGCGGATGAAGGGCAGTCTACAGGTGAGGCGGTCTTCATCCATGATGTCGCGCTGCTGTATGACGATCCTGCGTCCGGCATAGCTGAAATCAAGATCGATGGCTCTTTTCCGGATGGCTGCACTTCTCTGATGGAAACTGTGCAAAAGCGAGAGGGCAACACAATCACCATTCACCTGGTCACAACCCGCCCATTGGATGCGGCCTGTACGATGGCGCTGAAGCCGTTTGTCACACGCGAGACGGTTGATGTGAGCAACATGCCGGAGGGCGAGATCGTCCAGGTGGATGTATATGGATTTAAGATCGAATTCGCGGTTGGGCAGAACAGTGAGCCCTACGAAGGGGGGTGAGCAGGTGGCTATTGATCTGCAAGTTTTGCGGAAAATCACCATATCCATCATTTGCCTGACCGCTATCGTGTTATTAATAGCGGGATGTTCGCAGCCCGGTCTGATAGGAGAGCTATTCAATCCGGGAGGGAATGAAGAGAATTATGTGAGGATCACAGATGATTTCTCTGATAAAGACAGCGGGTGGGGGCAGTTCATATATCCTGAAGGTTCAGCGGTTTATAAGAATGATACTTACCAGATCGCGGTGAATATCCCTAATTCGGATATTTTCATCACGTATCCGCGGGTGTACATCAATACGATCGTGCAGGCGGATATCCGTAAGGTATTCGGTTCGAATGATAATAATTTTGGTTTGATCTGCCGTTATGAAGATGAAAAGAACTTTTACGCCGGACAGATCAGCAGCGATGGATTTGCCGGCATCATCAAGGTCAAGAACGGGGTGTATTCCTTGATCGGGCGAGAGCAAATGGTTCCTGTCCCCGCTATCCTGGGCGGTGAGGCGGTCAACAAGGTGCAGTTTGAGTGTATTCAGAACACATTGACTTTGATCGTGAATGATGAAACAGCCGATACGCAGACCGATGACACCTTCATCTCCGGCGAGGTGGGGATGATCGCCGGCACTGTGAGCGGATATGAAGGTGTGTTCGCGTTCGACAATTTCTTCGCTGATGTGCGCTAATAGCAAGAGACCGAGGTTTTTGATGGCTAAAATAATAAAATTTTTCCTGTTAGTACTGTGTATAGTGCTGGTGGCCGCCACAGGGTGCGATGTGCGTCCGCAGCGCACACCCACACCGCAAGAAACAGATAGCGGGTTTGTACGGCCAACTGAGACACCGATCCCCTGGGTGACGATCCCTGCGGATGTAGTGACCACGCTAACGCCAACGGCGACGATGCGCCCGATCGGGAGCTCGCTGCAAGGGCGGATCGCATTCCAGTCTGACCGCGATGGCAGCCTGGAGATCTATGTGATGAATGCCGACGGCAGTGCCGTTTCGCGCCTGACAAACAACCCGGCAGTCGATGTATTCCCCGCCTGGTCACCTGATGGATCACGGATCGCATTTGCTTCAGACCGTGATGGATTTCCTGATATTTACGCGGTGAACCCGGACGGCACAAACCTACAGCGCCTGACCAACTCGGCGTCTGCGGATGTGACGCCGGCCTGGTCGAATAGCGGAAATGAGATCGCGTTTGTCTCCAACAGGGACGGGAATGATGAGATCTATGTGATCAATGTCAGCAGCGGAGCGGCAACCCGCATCACGAATGACCAGGCGGCGGATTACTTTCCTTCCTGGTCAGCGGATGATGAATGGATCGTATTTACCTCCGATCGAGATATCAACCCTGAAATCTATAAAATCCGCAGAGACGGAAGCGAGCTGACACGGCTGACCGATGAGCCTGGGGATGATTCCAATCCGGCCTGGTCGCCGGATGGCACACGGATCGTGTTCACTTCCAACCGTAATGGATTTTATGAGGTGTACATCATGGATACGAATGGCGGAAACGTGGTCAAGATCACTGACGCTCGTTCCCTTCTGGATGAGCCAAGCTGGTCACCGGATGGCAGGGCGATCGCGTATTCTTCCAGCAAAGATGGGCAAAAAGAGATCTATGTGATCAGCGCTGATGGCAGCGCTGAGAGCCGTCTGACCAACCTGCCTGCAGCGGATTTCTATCCAGCCTGGTCGCCGCTGATCAGTTTCCTGGCGGCACCGATCGCTGCGCCAACAGGTGCGCCGGAAGGTGTGTGCGTGAACAGCGATGACCCCAGTTATGGATATACAGCGGAGAACCCGATCAGGATCGGATATGACCCGCGCGGCGGGCATGAGAACGAACTGAGCGCAGGAGAAGATGTGAACTGCCTGCCCTGGCTGCTGGGACCGCAGGGACAGGCGCTGGAGATCACGCTGGTGCAGGAGATCGAGGTTGGGAACACTGTGATTTGTGAAGTGACGGTCAATTATCCTGGAAAAAATACGCCAGACCTGATGTATTTTGATATTTTCAATTACGAACAACCGAAAGCACCCATCGGATATTTATGCGGATCGCCAGTTGAGTATCTGAAATCAGTCACAGAAGCGATTTATTAGGCACACTTCACGCAACCCAAACAGGATTGTTTGCGTAGATGTAGTAGTGAAGGAGAAAATATAATGAAAAGACTCTATCGTGATAAAGATAATGAAATGATTGCTGGTGTGTGCAGCGGGATCGCTGAATATTTGGATGTGGATCCGACTGTCATCCGGCTGGTGTTCGTGTTATTCGCGCTGATGGGCGGCGGCGGCCTATGGATCTACCTGGTACTGTGGATCATCATGCCGGAAGAACCGGTTACTTTGCCAGAAATTGTGGATATTGAAGAGAAAGCGAAAGAGGCGGCAAAGGCAGCAGAAGAGACACCAAAAACACCAGAGAAAAAAGCAGCAGAAAAATCACCTGCCAAAAAACCTGCCACGAAAGCGAAGACAAGCACCACAAAGAGCACAACTCAAAGCAGCACTCCTCGCGCAAAAAAATCAAGCACCGCTTCAAAACCTACAGACAAAGCAGAAGCGGAAAATAAAAAAGAGTAAAAGAATAAAGCCTTTCAGAGCGAAAGGCTTTTTCATAAGAATTCTTATTACTTGATATTCTTCTTTTTTTCTTTCTCGTTATACATTTTGCTGTCAGCGCGTTTGAACGCTTCCAGCAGACTGTCGTTTTTCTCAGCTGTGCTGTAACCAACCGAGAGACCTATGTGCTCCTCTACCGCACAACTGGCATTGTGATCAGCAATTTTTTTATTGATACGATCAATAATACGTTGAGCGAAATCAGAATTCACATGGGGCAGAATGATCGAAAATTCATCGCCACCGATACGCGCCACCATATCTTCCTCCCGGAAGCATTGTTTGAGGATGTCAGCAATATTTTGAAGGGCGATATCGCCTGCCTTGTGGCCATATTGATCGTTGATATATTTCAGGTTGTCCATATCACACACGAATATCGTGATCGGACGGATACGGCTTTTTTCCAGCCGGGACAGTTCCTCATCGAAGAAAACGCGGTTATACAGGCCGGTCATCATATCGTGCAGGCTGATGAATGCCATACGTTCTTCCGCCAGTTTGCGATCGGTAATATCGATACTTGAGAAAAGGACACGGCTCCAATCGGATTCGTGTCCGGGAAGAATTGTGAGCCGGGTAATGATAAATTTCTTTTTTCCATCTTTCGTTTGGTAGATCAGCTCCTGTTCAATCGAGGTTTCGCCTTCAGCCAGAGCTTTTATGATACTGATGGCGTTTTTTTGAGATTCAGGGCTGAGGATCAGGCCAATATTGTCTTGAAGATCGGTAAGGGAAAGCATTTGAAAAAGCGCCAGCGCGGCATCATTAGCCATCAAAATCTGCGCGAGCGCCAGCAGTTTAGCCACTTCCTGTGGCCGGGATTCAAAATATTTCTCAAGCGATAGACCGAATGTCTGCTGAATGACTTTGACGCGACGGTGCATGTCCGACAGGTCCTCGAGGCGCAGGGCGACGGGTGAATCCTGGAACAAACTGCGAAAGCGCGCTTCACTTGCTTCGAGGTTTTTACGCGCTTCTTTTTCATCGGTGATATCCCGATATAACCCTAGCACGCCGTGCAGCTTTCCATCGATGAGAATTGGCTTTCCCAGGATCTCAACATCCACGAGCGTTTTATCTGATCTGCGCCGGACTCCGGTGTGGTTAATGGTTTTTCCTGAAAGGACTGTGCTGGTTAGTTCCCGCGCTTCCTGCGCAGATTTTGTATCGCTGATCAGTTCGTCAAGATTCTTTCCCAAAATCTCCTGGGACCTGAACTTGAATATATGCTCAAAGGCGGGGTTGGCAGAAAGAATTCTATGCTGCGGGTCGAGCGTGACAATCGCGATCGGGCTGTTCTCGACAAGCGCCTCATAGAACAATTTCCGTTCGAGAATCTCCTGCGAGCGATCCTTGACGCAATCTTCGAGAGAGGCCGCCTGCTGCTTGAGCTGGTGTTGTTTTCTTCCGATAAAAAATCCAAAAAGACCGAGAATAGGGATGGCGGCGTCAATGATCCAGAGCAATGGATTTGCGCGCTGGACAGCCAAGAAAGAATTGAGATTGAGAGGGAAGCCATGTTCAATGATCTCTATCAGGGTCGCGAGAAAAGGAAACATGCAACCGAAAAGTGCCCCAGAGACAGTGAATTTCAATACATCATTGCTTCTGATTCTTCCCATACATTAATAATATACAAGATTTGTGCCAATTATTCATACGGATTTCATATTTGGCATAAATTTTCCGGTAACGATTTGTTATGGGGTGTTACAATAGATGTTGAGTTCTGGAACCAAATCCCACCTTGACAACATGTCCTTTTAAGGACACAATACGACAGAACTCATCTGCAGCCGGCCAACAGCCGGTAACAGACTGGAGGTTAAATGCTAAAAATGAACAAGAAAATTTGGATTGGAATGGCGCTGAGCGTGATGCTGTTTGTGAGCGCTTGTACCGCCGCAGAGCCGGCTGAACCCACAGCGGACCTGAATGCGATTAAAACAGAAGCGGTCAAGACCGCGATGGCTGAGATGACTGTGCAAGCCGCCCTGTCACCGACTGAGACGGATGTGCCAGCCACGCTGACACCGTTGCCAACTGCGACGCTCGATAGCGACGCAGCACAACCAGCGGCCAGCTCCTCATCCTCTTCGTCCGGATCATCATCGGGCGGTGGAGGCGGAACCAGCGGCACGCCCATCCCAACCTGGACACCGGATGTGTATCGCTGTGAATTCGTCACACAGACACCTTTAGATGGCCCGCAAACAACGGGCTGGAACTATGACTTTGTGATGACGATGCGCAACGTTGGTATCGCAGATTGGACCAAGGCAGATTACTATGTGAAGTGGGTGGGCGGGGATGACCTGAGCCCGTCACACATTTATAAGCTGCCGCATGATGTGGGTTACTGGGAAACAGTGGACATCACAATCGATATCCAGGTGCCAACCCAGCCGAAAAGTGTTCCGGGTTATATCACTGAATGGGCGATCGTGAATGATAATGGCGAAGAGTTCTGCAATTTCTACCATCAGATCACGATGACACTGACACCGGTGCCAACGAACACAAAAACACCTTAATAGTTATTTGTGTGAGAAAAATAAAAACTGGTTTCATCAGAAACCAGTTTTTTTATGCCATATCTCGGCTGGCAAGGATATCGATACCTGTGCCGAGCGCGTTCTCGATGACGACCTCTCCGGCCTTGATGGGCGCATGGATCTCGGCCGCGCGGATGTGGTCTAAAAGATCAAATATTAGGCCTTTAGGGAAGGGCTCGCTGGTATAGACAGGCATCAGGGGATGCAACCCGCCCTGAATGCGCACGGTGCTGGCGACCATACGGCGCGGATCGGTGATCTCGCCGACGGCATAATCCTTTCCGCGTTTACACCCCGCGTTGGATAAAAGAATCTCGCCATCCTGTCGGCGGGCTTCCAGACGGCAGCCCTTGGGGCAAGCCACGCAGATGATCTCCATTGGTTGGTTTGAATTTTCTTTATCCATTTATCGCTCTCTGATTCGAATTGTGAGGGTATCCGCATGTTCCATTATTTGATGGTGTTCCGGCTTCAGGTCAAGGGTGATCATCTCACCGGGCCGGGCGTAAGGAAGGGCGCGTCGGGTGATGCGCTCATCACCAACCAGGGCTTCCACCCAGACCGGATTTTCTATCGGACGGGTTACACGCATCTGGAGGGGGATTTTGCCGCTTTGAAGCTGTTCTGGATCAAGATGGTGGGGTACGATGTAACGCACGTTATCACCAGCGCTGGTGCTGACCAAATGGCTTGATGATGGAAGCTGGGCGCGGGCGTAGCATGCGGCCGCTTTACCTGCCGCATATCCCGCTTCAGTGACCCAATCGACCAGGTCGTAGACGTGGACGACGTTACCGGCAGCAAAAATGCCGGGAACACTGGTGTGGAAATTGGCATCCACCACCGGCCCGCCGGTAAGCGGATGAAGCTGGACACCTGCCTGGCGGGAGAGCTCGTTCTCAGGAATCAAACCGACGGAGAGGAGCAAGGTATCGCAGGCGATGGTTTCTTCGCTGCCGGGAATATGCTGCCATTTTTCATCAACTGCCACGGTCTCAACCGCTTCGACGCGGTCAATTCCGATGATGCGTTTGACGGTGTGCTGCAGTTTTAGGGGAATATCGAAGTCCTGCAAGCATTGAACATAATTGCGGGTGAGGCCGGAGAGGTAGGGCATAATCTCAAGCACGCGTTCCACTTTTGCACCTTCGAAGGTCAAACGGCGGGCCATGATCATGCCGATATCACCGGAGCCGAGAATGACGAACTTCTTGCCGGGCATGTACCCTTCGACATTGACCCAGCGTTGGGCGGTTCCGGCGGTGTAGACACCGGCGGGGCGTGTGCCGGGCAGACGTACCTGGGCGCGGGTGCGTTCGCGGCAGCCCATGGCAAGGACGACCGCATCGGCTGTGATCTGCTGATACCCATGGGTATTGCTGGTGAGGGTCAGATGCCGATCGGCTGTGAGATTCAGCACCATGGTATCGAGCATGGTTTCTATGCCCAAGCGGGCAACCTGGTCGATAAAGCGCTGGGCGTATGTCGGCCCGGGCAGGTCCTCCTTGAAGATTTCCACCCCAAAGCCGTTATGGATGCACTGCAACAGGATGCCCCCCAGTTCCACATCGCGTTCGATTAGGAGCACGGAACGGGCGCCATTCTCTTTGGCGGCAATCGCGGCGGCCAAACCACCAGGACCGCTGCCGATGACAACCACATCATAGCGCTTAATGCTCATGGCTGTCTCCAAGGGTTTTAGTGGGGCGTTCAAGCAGCGGTGAGTTTTCACCTTTTTTGCTAATATTAAGGGGGGGTACGCCCAGCTCGCGGGCAAGGATGTCCGTGACGCGGGTCATATCAAAACCGCCCTGGCAGCGGCCTGTGCCAAGCCAGGTACGGCGCTTGATGGCGTCGTAAGTGGTAGCCGGAACCGGGCTGTGAATCTCTGCCACGATCTCACCTTCTGTGACATTCTCACAGCGGCAAATAACACGGCCATAGCGCGGGTCTTTTTCGATCAACTCGCGGCGCTGCTCGTCATTCAAATGGCGAAAAATGGGGCGGGCAGGGCGGTTGGGATCCCATTCTTTTTTCCCGACTAATTTCTCGCCGGCATCGCGCATCAGCTCGATCACACGCAGAGCGATAGCGGGTGAGGAGGTAAGGCCGGGTGATTCAATACCAGCGATATTGACAAATCCCTGAATCTGATCGGGAATCTCGACGATGAAATCGTGCTGATAGCTGACGCCAGGCGTTTCGCAGGGCGCGTTGCCAGCCGCGCGCAAACCAGCGAAGATAGCGATAACATGGCGGGTGTTGACGTTGGGTATGAGTTTCTTACCGCCCTGGAGGACTTCTTCCAATCCGGCGGCAGTGTTGGATTTGTCTTCGCGTTCATCCTGCTCACGCGCTGTGGGGCCGAGGATAGTGTTGCCGTGCACGGTGGCGGTGGCGAGAATACCCTTACTGACAGCGGTGGGGACAGGAAAGTAGACCGATTTGAGCTCGAACTCCGCGCGGTCGAGAATGAGATATTCACCCTTGCGGGGCGTTATCTTGAATTCAGGGCGCACACCGGCTTTATGCATGATGACATCGGAATAGAGGCCTGCCGCATTGATAGCCCAGCGGCAGGTAAAATCACCGTGATTGGTGTGTACAGCCATGATGCGGCCTTTTTCGATGACGAAATCCAAACATTCTGTATTTGTGAGAATCTCAACCCCATTAATAACGGCATGCTCAGCGGCTGCCAGGGTGACGCCAAAGGGATCGCACATGCCGCCGGTTTCTGCGAAAAGGGCGCCGCTTACATCCGGATTGATGAGCGGTTCCCGGCGGCGCATTTCATCGCCTGAGATGAGCGACATGCCTGGGACACCGTTGCGCCTGCCGCGTTCGAAGAGTGCATCCAGTTTAGGCAGTTCTTCCTCGCCCACCGCGACGACATAATCCCCGCAGCGGTCAAATGAAAACTGCAGCTCGTGAGCGAGCTGGGTCCACATAGGGTTGGCGGTGACGTTCAACGCGGCTTTGAGTGACCCAACGACAGGATCATACCCTGGATGGATGAGGGCGGTGTTGGCCGCGGAGGTGACCGAGCCGATATCCGCGCGTTTCTCGATCAACAGGATCCTGAGTTGGTAGCGGGATAGAAAACGGGCGGCCATGCTGCCGACAACCCCGCCGCCGATTATGATCACATCATACGTTGGTGCCAAATACATTCTCCCAAAGTGAAATTTAAAACCGCATCAATTATAGGATTGTTTTACGGGAGTTCAAGACTGACAAAGGACACTTTCTCAGTTTTTTCCCTGCCTGTCGATGAAGGTGTCCACGCGGGCACGGTAGAGCGCGCGTTCAAAATAGAGCCCATCAGGAGAGAGGGTGTCATAGTTTTTGGTGTGGAGTACGCGCATCAGGCGGCGGATCTGCTGCCCGTAGTGGCGCATGCATGCCTCAGGATGGATGCCGGGCCAGGAATAGCAGGACACGGTGAGGCGTTTGTTTTGAGTTGGGATTTCAGACGGGATCGTCTCATGCCATTGAGGGTCATCCAATTCAAACACATATTTATCTAAATTGCCCTGGGGGATGCCTTCGACACCTTTTACAACAGGGGGATGAGTATCCAGTGTGTAGGGATCGACCGATAGATCGACGATGACGGCATGGTGCGGAAGATGGGCTAGCCATTCATTTCGAATAATCGGCTGAGAAGGATCATAGCGCTGGGTGGCATCCACAAGCACATCTGTGTTCTTGAGCAACGCGCGGATCTGGTCAGGATGGATGGTGATATTGCGGCCGATAAGCTGAACGATGACGCCAGCACCGCCCTGTTCCATATGCATGGCATTGCGTTCGCGCCGGCCGAATTTGGTTGCGGCATCAACCGCGTGTTTGCCGACGACACCGCTGCCAATGACAAGAACCCTCCAGGGAGCATTATCGGTTTTAAGCAGGGCGGGATTATTTTTGCTGAAATGGCTGAACGCAGTTTCCAGTCCATTCCAGGCGACTGCTTTCATGTTCTCGACCAGGCGCAGGTTGAAATCGTCAACAATACTGTCCAGCGAGATAGTTTTCATGCCAAGTTCCTTGATGAGCGCAATTCGGGCGGGGCGGGTGTGGTAATGCAGCATAGAGATCAGGCAGCTGTTCTTGCCTAACAGCGGATATTCCGATTTGGATGGAGAGCGCAGAATAAGGACATAATCTTTATTGAAAGTCTCTTCGCGGCTGGCGGAATGGATGAATGGGTTCTTGTGTTTGTATTCATCAAAAGTAATTTCAAGTGAGTTTCCATAACTCTCTTCAAGGAACACCTCAAAACCGATCTCAGTCAATTTACGTGTAAAAGCAGGTAAAAAAGCACGTTTTTCTGCAGGCTCTTCACGCATGATCGGAAAACCGACGCTGATCCTTTGTTCCATAAAATAAGTCACTCCTGATAATTAATGATAGTTAGTTAATAACGCGCGCGAGAGCGCCCGTTCAAAGAAATTGCCATCCGGCCTGACACCCTGCGGACCGCCCTGGGTGACGAGCGTTCGCATGAGCGGGTGCAGCTGGGAGCTGTAGATTTGCATACACTCAAAGGGGTGGATACCGGGCCAGGAGTAGCAGGAGACGGTATGGCGTTTTTCAGCGGAGGGTACATTTTCAGGGATAGTTTTAAAGACAGGGTCATCGGGCGCAAAAACATACTGGTCGAGATTGCCCTGTGGGATGCCTTCGATACCCTTGGTGTGGAATTGATCACCCATATGCTGATATGGATCCACGCAAAGGTCTAATACTATCGCATGTTTGGGAAGGAAAGCCAGCCACTGATTAGGAATGATCGCTTTGGTGGTGTCCGGCCGTGAACTGGCATCGACCAGAATATCGGTCTTTTCCAATAATTCGCGCATAACGCGGGGCTGGTTGGTGATATCCACATCCACCGCGCTGACGATGACCCCGGGTATATTTTTCTGTGATAATTTCTGCTGCAGTTCCAGATTGCCATAGCGCACCGCGGCGCGCACTGTGAAGGCACCGAGCGTGCCTGCGCCCACCAGCGTAACCTGAATCGGAGGGCGGGAGGGGTTGGAGAAACCGGGAGGCGGATAGATGTCCTGCAAAAGGTTGAAAGCAGCTTCCATCCCATTCCAGGCGACAGCGTTGAAGTTTTCGACCATACGACGGCCGGAGTCGTCGGTGATGCTGTCGAGCGAGATCGCCTGCAATCCGAGTTCACGCAGCAGTCGGATGCGCTTTGGGCGGGTGCCATAATGAAGCATGCTGACCAGGCATGCGCCGTGTCGCATGGAGCGGATACGGTCCTCATCCGGGCAGCGTAACAGGAAAACGATGTCCTGCTGGTAAACTTGTGTGTTGTCAGTAAATATCACTGCAGGCGCTGCCTGCTGGTATTCGCTGGCTGATATCCCCAATTCCTGCCCGTAGCCATGTTCGAGCACGACCTGCGCGCCGTATTTTTCAAGACAGCCAATCAATTTTGGCAGAAAGCAGCGTTTTTCACCTGCTTCGACGTGCATTAGCGGCAGGCCAACGGTCATTTTATGATTGCTGATTTTTATGGTCATTGATTTTGGAAAAAATGATGGATAATTTATTATATGATTATAGGATATTTACGAGGAGGACCGATGCGCTTGCTAACCTTTTTTTACGCTTCGATTGTATTGATCTTATTGATCATTGGCTGCGCACCCGTGCCGGCGGAGATGCCAGATGATTTTGCGATAACTTTCTCATGGAATACGGGTTCTCTCCCGCCGAGATATCGCTACGATTATGTGATCACGATCGGGCCAGGCGCACAGGGTGAATTCGATTATGTGCCGGGATATGGTGAGGAGAATGATCCCAATCGCTGGGTGACTGCTATAGCGGTAACACAAGATGATTTAGAAACTCTCTATGTCTATTTTCGTGAAAAAGGGTTTTTTGATGCAAAATGGGTAAAACCGGAGGCGGAGCGGGTTGGCGGCAGCACAACTTCATTGATTCTGACTGCGTTCGGGAAAGACCATCTGGTGCCAAGCATCAGTGCGCTGGAGGGAACAGAGCTCAACAAGGTCGAAGCAGCACAGGATTTTGTGCGATTGTTTGTGCCGGATGCAATCTGGGAGGAAATGGAAGCTCGCCAGGCAGCTTACGAGGCGTCTCAGTCCGATTAATCAGGGATAAAGACAGGGGTGATTTCGATATTACCTGTCAGGACAACCGAAATATCCGGCTCATCCTGGTCCAAGCCCTGCCAATGCGAAAATCGATAACCATCCGCGGGGAGGGCAAGCAGGTGGACAGGGATATCGTTGAAGAATTCTCCTTCCCAATGCGCGGTTTCAACAGTCATGCTATCGTTAATGATGACGATGCCCATCGCTGGATTGAGTTCTACGGAAAGGGTAGAACTTCCATTCAGCCCAAAATGATCGATCATAAAACCAGAAAAAAATTGTCCCCGGTTACGGACAAATTCCCGCATCCCATCCATTTCAGCTATCCAATTCATCATGAGACCCGGGGTGTTTGATCCCCAGCGGGCGAAAAACTCATCCATTTCGGGCTGCATCAGTTCCTGATTACGGTCGATCAACCCGAGTAGATTATCTGGTGAAAATGTGGTGTTGAGGTGCATCAGGTAGCGATCAATGAAAAAGCGATGGTAGGATTCGTTATCCAGCAAGGAACGGAATAGCTCGCCGCTCCACCCTTCCATTTGGGCATGCTGCAGGGTGTTATGCTGATACCCTGTTCCATAGCCCTGTAGCCCGAAGGCAAAATCCAGATCGAAGATCATCCAGCGCCAGCGGCCATCCAGTTTTGTGCCTGGGATAGGATTAAAGCGTTCCGGGGATGTACGCCAGATGTAAATATTGTTATCTGGCCAATCTGTATTTGCAAGATACATATTGGCGATGAGGTAATCGGTAAAGTTCTCTATATCCACCTGGGACATCACATGGTCAAAGTTTTCTTGCTGTGAGAGGTCATGATCCTGGAGAAATGAAAGCAGGTCGGCATAATCTCTGGCATCCTGTGCATTGCCGCGGAATAACTCACCATCCTGCCGCAGAATAGATGCCTGGCCGAAATCAATACCATAGTGATTTCGCAGATAATATTCGTCATATCTTTCCTGAAGCTGATAAATGCCCCAGTACTCACCGTTGAGAAAGACGATTACAGGTTGCTGCGCTTGAAGATCAAGACCTGTATCCTGAAGTACTTCCTGTCCAAGCATGTCCCGCAGCATGCCAATCAGCCAATCCTGCCCAAAATTCCTGAGGAGGATCGTTTGATAAACCGGCTGTTCATTGCCCGGCACGGAAGTGGTCGCTTGCGGAAAGAAGGGATAATTGAACAAGCCGATCGTGTCATAGGCGTCATCCGCATACAAACGCAGGGATTTCTGTGGGCTGCGGCGCGATCCACCGCCATGGATGCGCACGCCAATGTTTTGTGAGAAGAGAGATTCGCCTGTTGTATCGAAATATTCCATGTGAACAGGCTTTTCCCATTCTTCACCACGCTGATTGAAATTTGCGTATGCTTGTTTCTGGTCTTCGGTTAAATCATCCTCAACCAATGATAAATATGTATCTCCAAGGACATATATGCCATTCTGCCCATCAAAGAAATCTTCAAATTCAAGAACCAATGACACAACGGGAAGTGAGTACTTTTTATCTTCATCCTGCCCGATGAAATAGGTTTGGGCGACCGTTTCACTCGCCTGGCTATTGTCAGTGCTGATCGCTTTCGCGCGGACAACCACTGCGCGCTGGATATCCGATTTGGGCGTTTCCCAATTCGCGGCGATAGATTCAACACTTACAGCAGACTGACCGTCCAGTAATTTTGCATTGACGGAAATTGGCGCCAGGTATATCTGTGATGCAGCGGATGGTTCTGAGCCATCGGTTGTGAAGTAGATTGTTGCGTCAGGATCGTTGTGGGAGAGGGCAATCGTGAGGTCATCAGAATAGAAGCCGGATGGTTGCGAAAAGACGGGTGGCTGCAAAGCCGCGTAAAACGGCAACAATCGGGGATCTCTATAAGTGATATTTTCCCAATTCGACCGAACAGCTGCATAGCCATCTGTTTCACTAACTGAAATGGGATTGTCTCGGATATCCAATTCGGCGAGGAATCCCTGTTTAAGGTTGTCCTGTAAAGCACCCTGTGCAATCAGTTTAGACAGGAAGGATAATGAACTGATACCCGTGTTGCGTAGATTGAGGGCTTGAAGATGATCCAGATTTTCCAAGAACGCGATCTGTTCTTTAACCGGCACATCCTGCAGAATAAGATGTTTAAGTCTGGATAGTTGAGCAAGCGGTTCAATGGAACGAATTTCCGGATTGGAATGCAGGTTTAAGTACTCAAGCCGATCAAGATCGGCAATAAATGAAATATCCTTCAAATTTGTATTGCGAAGGTTTAGGTATTGCAATTTACCCAATTCGGAAAGCAATACAGACTGTTCAGCGATGGGGACATTGGTCAAAATGAGCTGCTCAAGGTCGGGCAAATAAAGCAAAGCATCGATATCGGTGATGTGCGGATTGGAGTGCAGATTGAGATATTCAAGTTCAGGCAGCGAAGTTAAAAAATTTATATCAACCACCCCGCAACTTCTCAGATTGAGATATTGCAGGTTTTGCAG
>Ga0180436_10001987_pt1 | contig 19726 bp, 20 predicted proteins | sample SS_ome_2_FD_132434 | JGI IMG/M metagenome (GOLD analysis project Ga0180436, IMG submission 132434) | Hypersaline lake sediment archaeal communities from the Salton Sea, California, USA - SS_3_S_2 metaG | ecosystem: Environmental > Aquatic > Non-marine Saline and Alkaline > Hypersaline >...
GCATACCCAGCGCGGCGCAACCCAGGGTGTGCATTTATACGTTGACCTGAGCTTTCCTCAGCAGGACTTTGATGAAGACTGGACCGCACCCCACGAGCTCAGCCATCTTGTGATCCCCTACCTGGGCAGAAAGAATGCCTGGTTTGCAGAGGGTTTTGCCAGCTACATGCAATACCAGGTGATGATGAAGATGGGTGTGCTGACAAGTACAGACGCCCAACAACGTTATGCACAACGCATCGATAGAGCGGAGCAGAAGTTTACTCTTGATGATCTGCCGTTTGCGGAGGCAGCCCCGAAGCTGCGCGCGATGGGCCAATTCCCCACCATGTACTGGGGTGGCGCTGTCTACTTTAAACAAGTAGCCCGGCAACTGAGTATCCAAGGTAAGATTTCGCTCATGGAAACGTTAGCGAGCTACGTCAGTTGCTGCCGAAATCTGGATGATTCGCTTGAGGCCTTAATCGAACGACTGGACCAGCTCGCAAGCGGCCAGGTTTTCCGCCATTGTATGAATGAATTTGAACGGCAGCCCGGGTTTCCCCACATACCCTGAGGCGCCAGAGGGATCGGATTGATAGTCGAAATTTTTGAAGCCGCACTGAAACTGGGCTTGCCCGTAGCCTGCCTCAGCTGGTTTGTGCTCAAGCAACTCTACGCCAGGGGTGAACTGGACCGCAGTCACGACAGTAAAACCGTGGCAGAAAACATCAAGAAGATACGCAAAAGCCGTAAGCAGAACAAAGCGCTGCCTGCAGATCTGGTACAGACGAAATGGATGCAGTTTGGCGGTGGTTTCTATGGCTGTGCCGCCCTGTGGACGTTCCTGATTATAGAGCTGAATGAGTTGATCGATTTGTTTTCCAATTTCCCGGGTTTCAGCACCCTGTTTGAGAATGGATTGATAAGCCTTGTTGTTTCGTTGCTGATAAACCAGTTTACCAATTTCATAACGGCCATAGTCTGGTTCGGCTACTGGTCCGAAGGTAGCGCGAGTGTTGCCATCTGGATGGTTACAGCGTACCTGGGTTACCTGGCAGGATTAACAGCAGCCAAGCAGGACTGGCGTTTCGGAACTTAACAATCCTGCGCCTCAGTTACCGGACCCCCAAACTGAGTGCCACCTCCGCATCGTCGACAGAACTGCAAACCGAAACCCGCCTCGCTGACATAAGACGTAAGTTGCTCGGCACCACGGACCTATTGGAACTCATCCGCCTCTACCAGGGCATAGGCGGAAGCCGGCCCACTGAAGGCTTTGCGCCACCGTGAACAATGGCACGAACGAGCATCGCGCAATCTACCAGATATCTCATAAGCCACCTGACCACAGAAACATTCACCAGAAATCGCCATTTCGTCTCCTGAAAATACTGTGAACCGGTCACATTTCCGGGGCAATTAAACCCTTGACCCGTGCCCCGAAAGCACTACACTAGCCCTGTTCGTTTAACAAAGCCCGCGAGACAAGCGGTCCCCAAGCGACACATCCCCCTTCTTTATCCAATCGTTACCAGACCTGTCTTTCATTCTTTACAAAAAAAAGAAACGATTTAAAAGAGACGGTCAAAGACACGACAGAAAAAAGATAAAGAACTTAACTAACTCGCAAAATCGAGTAGAGCACTATACATGGCAATGAACTTATCCGATCTTAAAAGCAAGCCTGTCGGCGAACTTGTTGAAATGGCCCGCGAAATGGGTCTCGACAACGTTGGCCGCTCACGCAAACAGGAAGTCATCGCGGCAATTGTCCGCAAACAATCCAAAAACGGCGAAGATATTTACGGCGAAGGCACGCTGGAAATTCTGCAGGATGGTTTTGGCTTTTTACGCTCTCCGGAAGGTTCATATCTGGCAGGTCCAGATGATATTTACGTTTCTCCCAGTCAGGTACGCCGTTTTAACCTGCGCACCGGCGACAGTATTGCCGGAAAAATCCGGCCGCCAAAAGATGGAGAGCGTTATTTTGCTCTACTGAAGGTTGACGAAATCAACTTCAGCGAGCCGAACAGCAAAAAACACAAAATTCTGTTCGAAAACCTTACGCCTCTGTTCCCGGATGATCGCCTCACCCTGGAACGTGGCAACGGCAGTACCGAAGATCTGACCGCACGTATCATCGACCTGGTAGCACCGATCGGCAAAGGTCAACGTGCCCTCATCGTGTCACCGCCAAAAGCCGGTAAAACCCTGGTACTGCAGAATATCGCGCAATCGATTACAAACAATAATCCTGAAACTGTTTTGATCGTTCTGCTGATTGATGAACGACCTGAAGAAGTCACCGAAATGCAGCGTTCCGTGCGAGGTGAGGTTGTAGCCTCAACGTTCGACGAGCCACCTTCACGTCACGTACAGGTGGCAGAGATGGTCATCGAGAAAGCCAAACGCCTGGTCGAACATCAGAAAGACGTGGTGATTCTCCTCGACTCCATAACTCGCCTGGCGCGCGCGTACAACACCATTGTGCCCAGTTCAGGCAAAGTCCTGACCGGCGGCGTCGATGCACATGCACTGGAGCGACCGAAAAGATTCTTCGGCGCCGCACGTAACATCGAAGAAGGCGGCAGCCTGACAATTGTTGCAACCGCTCTGGTTGATACCGGCTCGAAGATGGATGAAGTGATCTACGAGGAATTTAAGGGTACCGGTAACATGGAACTGCACCTGGAACGCAAAATTGCGGAAAAGCGTGTTTATCCAGCCATAAACATTCGACGCTCTGCAACCCGACGCGAAGAACTGCTGATGGGCGAGGAAGAATTACAGCGCGTCTGGATATTACGCAAGCTGCTGCATGATATGGACGATGTCGCTGCCATTGAATTTCTGATGGACAAACTCAAAGAAACCAAAACCAACGAAGAGTTTTTCAACTCCATGCGGCGTTAACAACCGCACAGGAACAAAATTGAAAACCGCTTCCATTGCCGCCGATATAGTTGGCATCAGCGGCTTTCCGGTGCGCCGCATCCGATTGCACATCAACCAGCCCTACGAATTCAACTCAGGGCAACATCTGAACATCGTTGCGCCTGATGGCTCACTGATACCCATGTCTATAGCTTCAGCACCCGAGCGCCTGCCTGAACTGGAACTGCACTACCGACCGGTAGCAGGCGCAGCAGAAGCGGAAGTCTTAAATAAATTGTTAGAAGAAAAGAAGCTCAACATTACACCTGCGCAAGGTAAAGTACGCAGTGGCGAGCCTTTTGAGGATTTGTTTATCGTAGCTGGAGGAAGCGGTGCTGCGCAGGCGTTCAGTTGTGCGGAACACCGGGCAGCGGTCAATGCCAGTGGAAACACGGTTGTTCTGTGGTGTGCAGACGCTTTGCAGGACGTCTACGAGCAAGAGGCACTACGTGCGATCACGAACGTGGAGCTACACGTCTGCATAGACGACCGCCGCACACCGGAAAATGAAGGTATGGTCTGGTTAGGAAACAACGCAAAAAGATTTGTTAACGCTTACGTACTGATTGCCGGCAGCCCGGGTTTTGTTTACACCGTTACCGATCTGTTAGTGGCAGCAGGCTTCAACCAGCAGCAGCTGCACGCAGATGCTTATGAGTACGCACCTCGGTAACAGGCTGGCTGTGCAGGGTTGAGATAAATCGCTTAAGAGGCGTTTGTTTTACGCAACATCGGCTCGGTGGGTTGAGGCAGGCTCGACAGGTTACTGAGCGACAGCAACAGATATTCTGTGCCGCGACGTTCATCTCCCATAGCCACACACAAACGACCCAGTTCGCCGTACACTGCATCGCTGGGTGACAGGCGCAGACTGTGTTCAAAATATTCCCGGGCCTGTTCAAACTTCTCATTGAGCAGACACAGCCGACCAACAGACAGTGCAATCTCTGCATCATCCGGACGCTGCTTTGCCCAACCCTGCGCAACGGCTAACTGTCGTGCTGGATCACTGCTGCGCAATTCACCGTAGATCAGAGCGAGCTCAGCATCCCATTGCTGGCCCAGAATCTGACGGATAACCTGCTCCGCCTCATCCGGCTTGTTGTCTTTAAGCAGCTGCCGCACCCATTTCAACATCAAAGGTATCTCGGCGCGAAGCTGTTTAGGCAGCTTTTTCCATAAACCAGCATTGCTATCCGCGGCCAATAACTTTGCCTGCCATGCGGCTTGCTCCATGCGGTGAAGCTCAGTCTCAGGCAAAGCTTTATTCTTTTTCAAATCACCCATCAGCTGCATCAGTGCCTGCCAGTCTGGCAACGCTTCATAACATCGCGCCAGCATCGCCAGCACGGCGCCATGTTTGGGCGCTCGTTTGCGTAACAGCAGCAGTGCTGCCAGGGCCTGCTCGTAACGCCCTTCATGGATGTTGAATTCAGCCTGAGTCAACGAAACCGCAAATTTGGCACCCGGAGTGGTTTCGTGAGCACGTTTGAGAAACTCATCGCGCTCGTTCAGTTCACCCAGCTCGTTCGCGGCACGTGCGGCATTCAAATAATTGATAAGCGGTGTTTCAACATCATCTGCAGCGCCTGCCAGGAGCTTCTTTGCATCTGCCCAGCGCCCTTCGGCCATCACTAACAGGCCTCTTACGGTTTGCGATCGAGCGGCACGCACTTTACGACCTGAGCGCCAGCGCAATACTTTTGACTGACCTTGAGTCAATTTGAAAAGCATGACGCTGATCAGTCGCAAGGCAATATACAGACCGATTAACAGCAACACCGCGACCCACAAACTGGTTTCCAGGGCGGTATCTGCATAGGCAATCAGCACATAGCCCGGATCACGAACCAGAAGTGTGCCCACCAGACCACCGAGCACGATGGCGACAAGCACAGCAAAAGCAAACAATTTCATGAACCACTCCGGCGAATAGACAGCAGTTCATTCAGTGATCCGGACACATCCGGTAACGGTCTTGCCAGTTCAATGATCAGCAGTTCGTCAACCTGACCAAGCAGAGCGGTGGTGCGCTCATCTGTTGTATCTGTGTGATCAACCAACCAACTGCGCACGTTCAACAAACTCTGTTCAAATACTTCCTGGTGGCGTTTCAGAGCAGCCAGCTGCGCCTGTTCCAAGGCCAGACGCAGGTTCAATTCAAGATAACGTTCCTCTTCCGGGGCGAGCAGTGGCTTTAATGCTTCTTCACCGGAAATAGACCTCACGCGCACAAACTGTTTCAGCTCATCAGCGAGGGTTTGCCAGACAGATTGCTGCACAGTTTCTTCGCGACGTGCATCAACGTAGGCAGGTTCGGGCAGAGGTAATGCATCAATCTGCGACTTAATGGCTTCCAGCCGCAGGTAAATGCCTTGCAGGTCATCCCTGGGCACTTGCCGCAGAGCAATAATCTCGTCCGCCAGGCGAGCGCGCACCTGATACAAAGCAAAGTCATCCAGCTCCGCCATGATCTGATCAGCAGCCTGCAATAAACTCAGCGCGCCATTGGAGTCCTGCTCCATCAGCACGCGATGGTTGGCAACCCGCATCAGATATTCCGCTTCAGCCAGTTTCCACTCGCGTTGTGATGGGGGCGCAGCATTCAGTGCTTCATTCAGAGATTCGAGCACGGCGTCTTCGTTGCTGGCAAGACGCTCAGCCTGTTCGCCGCGTACAGATTCTATGGCGCTTTCGGTAGATTCCTGCAACGATGCGATGCGCGCAGACAGCTGATTTTCGAGACCGGAATAGCGGCTGTCGAACTCGTTGTCGAGCTGTTCTATCTGTGCCAGAGGCTTAAGATAAACCAGTTCGTAATACAGGTAGCCAACGCCGCCTGCTGCAGCCAGCGCAAACAACAGCGCCAGGAAAGCCAGACCACGGCCTTTTGCCTTCGCAGCCGGGGGTGGCGGGGTATCGGTTTCGGGCTCTTCGACCGACTCCGGTTCGGCTTCAGTCTCCGACTCCGACTCAGGCTGCGCCTCTATATCCGCATCCTCGAGATGATCAGCGTCAGCAGGGGATGTCTCTGGGTCATCGGCCGGTGGTTTTTGCTCACTCATACTTTCTGTTGCTTTCCGTCTTTGAAGGATTGTCGAGCAACCCCGACAAGTACTATTGTAAACGCTTTGCCGCCTTCAGCGGCTGCAAAATATCTAACGTTGCCGCTGCGGATGCATTGCGCGCCACCCGCACCTGTTGGAAGCCCAAAGCGCTCGCACTTGCCGCGAGTCGCGCTGATGGCACCACCACAGGCACCTGTCTGGAATCGCGCCACTGCCGGGCCAGAACTTCCAGGCTGCCTTCGGACGAGACCACTACGGCGCTTACAGCGTCTACGTCGAATGCAGGTAAATCAAGGCTGACACGCTGATATAACTCAAATTTTACGACACTGCAGCCACGCTGCGTGATCAGGCTTTGAGCCAGGGTTGAGCGCCCGCCAACGCCGGCGATCAACCAGACCGAATGCTGAGGCGTAAGCTGCTTAAGCACCGCCAGCTCAAGCAGACCCTCGGTTGTGTTCTGCTCAGGCACCTCTACAGGCAATCCATTTTCGCGCAACAATTCAGCGCTCGCGGCACCAACGGCGAGACAGTCTGATGCCTTGATTCGGTGCAACCAGCCTTCTTCAACAAAACGTCGGGTTGCATGTGGTGACAAAAAGATCACCACGTCCGGGTCAGCAGCGGGCATAGCAGGCAGCGCAGTAGCTTGCGCATCCATTTGCAGAATGTTTGCCGGTACAACATCAACAATCTTAACCAGGGGTGCGCATAGGACCTCAAAACCCTGTTGCTGCAGCAATTGCCCCAGCGCACTGGCGCCAGGCTCGCTGCGAGTGATGAGAACTTTTCCCACGGGGCAGGTCAGTGCGCCTGACGCAACTGCTGCAGAATTTCATCCGCACCCTGATCACGCAGCTCAGCTACTGCAGTCGCAGCAATCTCTTGCGGGTCTGTACCGCGTACGCAGCTGCGCAGAATTCGGCTGCCATCAGCGTTGCCAATCAAAGCATTGAGCTCCAGTATTTCTGCATCCAGTGGTTTTGCCAGAGCCGCAACCGGCAGGGAACAGTCTGCACCCAGACCCGCGCTGATACCGCGCTCTGCACTCACGCATCGCGCCACATTCCTGTCTTCAAGGGCGGCCAGTACGGCAAGTACCTCGGGGTTATCCAGACACTCGATTCCCAGGGCTGCCTGACCCGGTGCGGGTAAACAAAGTCCAATATCAAGGGTGTGCCAGGCGCTGCGGGATATTTCCAACCGATCCAGGCCCGCTGCTGCCAGGACAATGGCATCGTATTGGCCCTCTTCGAGTTTCTGCAGGCGTGTGCCGACGTTACCACGTACCGGCTGCACATCCAGATCCGGTCTAACAGATAACAGCTGTGTTTTACGTCGCAGACTTGAAGAACCTACTTTTGCGCCCTGCGGCAGGTTCTGCAATTCACCGAAATTTGAAACCAGGACATCTTCAACATCGGCGCGATAGGCCAGCACCGGCAGGACAAACCCATCAGGCATCTGCGCCGGCAGATCTTTCGCCGAGTGCACTGCGATATCTGCATGCCCGTCCAGCATCGCCTGTTCAAGCTCTTTGACGAACAGGCCTTTACCACCAACCTCACTCAGTGGCGCTGACAACCACTGGTCACCCTTGGTAGTCATACCCAGCAGCTCAACTTCAAGATCAGCGTGGGCAGCCAGCAATTGATCCCGAACAAAATGCGCCTGCCACAATGCCAGCTTGCTTTCGCGCGTGGCGATGGTGATTTTTTTTATCATTACAACCTTTTAATTACTTTACGCACGCCAGGCAGATGGCGTCGGCTGATCGCTATGGTCTCATCCAGACCCTGCAGTCTAACCGCTACATGTCCATCGTTATCTTTAACAAGTGCCTCCACGTGCTGCATGGCAACAAGAGCGTTACGGTGCACGCGCACAAACAGGTCAGCAAATTCTGTTTCCAGTTCGCGCAGCGTTTCATCAACAATGACTTCGCCTTCACTATAACGCACCGTGACGTACTTCTGGTCTGCTTGAAAGTAGCGCACCGAATCCAGACTGATCAGCTCAATACCCTTATGCGTACGCGCAGAAATATGTGAGCGCCGAGCCTGATTGTCACCCTGCAACGCCGACAGCTGTGCACGGTTGAGGCGGACTGCCTTGCCCAATGCATCGAGCAACTTATCTTTACGTACCGGCTTGAGCAGATAGCCGACCGCCTGCAGATCAAAAGCGGCAATGGCGTGCTCTTCATAAGCCGTACAGAAAATCACCGCCGGAGGATCGTCCAGGCCGAGAAAGTGACGCGCGGTTTCCAGCCCATCCATACCGGGCATGCGAATGTCGAGCAGCACCAGTTCCGGTTGCAGTTCATCGCATAGCTGCACCGCCTGGGTGCCGTTTGCAGCTTCTCCAACCACTTCGTGCAGTTCCTCACCCTCACACATACGTTTGAGCCGATCTCGAGCAAGGGTCTCATCATCCACAATCAGAATTCGCATAGTCCTGTCCTGCTATACCCCTGTTCTGCTATACAGAGGTGGCCACGGCGGGGAATCGCAGCTCGGTTACAAACGTTTCTCCCTGTGTATCCGCTTTTAAAGTTGCCTGAGAGCCATACAGCACTGCAAGGCGACTGCGAATATTCTGCAGCGCCATGCGGTTGCCCTGGGACTCACTCACCTGGTTCGGCGGTGGCACCGGATTGACAATCTTTACCACTACAAAATCGTCTTCGTACCTTATCTGCAATTCTATCGTACCGCCCTGCGGCAGAGGCTGAATACCATGATAAATGGCGTTTTCCAACAACGGTTGCAGGGTCAGTAAAGGTATCCGCGTGCCAGGCAATAGAGGCGCCACATCCCACTGCAGCTGCAGCCGCTCATCGAGTCGCAGTGCTTCAATGCGCAGGTACCGCTCACAAAGATCCAGTTCCTCGGCAATGGACACCTGGTTCCCCGCATCGTTGAGGCTGGCACGAAACAGTTCGGACAGATCTTCCACCACACTTTCTGCGGTATCCGGGTCGGTGGCGATGAGACTGGCGATAATGTTCATGCTGTTAAACAGAAAATGGGGTCGTATACGGGACTGCAGGGCCTGGATACGCGACTGCAATTCCGCCTGCTCCTGAATACGCAGACGCTGCTGCACATAGACGTAGCGAAAGACCAGACCGGTAATGATGCCCGCAATGATCAGCTGGCCAGAAATGCGCATCAGCGGCTCGGGACCCCGCCCCACCAGCCATTCAGCCGCCAGGCTGACAAACAGCGTGACGGCCATCACCAGGGCAAACGCAAGTCCCGAGCCCATAACAATATTCATGCGCGCAATGGTGCTGCGCAACAGGCATAAAATGCCCGCGCTTGCCAACGCTACCCACTGCACAAACAGCGACATCAGACCAAAACGCCCCCAGCTCAGTTCGTCGCCGGCAAACAGCAGAATAATGACCAGCAATTGGCTGAACAGAACCAGCAGCGTAATGGCTGTGGTGTTACACAGGTGGGGAATATCGAAATGAATCGGGCGCTCGCTCACAGGCAACACGCTCGCGTTCGAAAGTTTCCGCTATAATCGGGCATCCAACCAATCTGTGTAATAAAGATGAGTGCGAATAATACACCGAAGCCATCCGCCGCGGGCTTATTGCGTGGCCGCTTCAGTGAAGCCACGGATGAGTTTGTGGAAGCATTCACCGCTTCTGTCAGCTTCGATCAGCGCCTGTACCGTCAGGACATAGCCGGCTCCATTGCCCACGCGCGCATGCTGAACAAAATCGAAATTCTGAGCGATACAGAATGTGAGCAGATTATTGACGGGCTGCAGGATATCCAGCGGGAAATTGAGGCGGGCGAATTTAACTGGCAGATCGCTCTGGAAGATGTGCATATGAACATCGAAAGCCGCCTGATCGAACGCATCGGCGACACCGGCAAAAAACTGCATACCGGCCGTTCACGCAACGATCAGGTCGCCACAGACATCCGCCTGTATCTGCGCGACGCTGTAGATGAGCTGATCCAGCTCGAAACAGCACTGCTCAGCGCGCTGGCGGATCTGGCTGAACAGCATACAGACACCATCATGCCAGGTTTTACCCACCTGCAGGCAGCACAACCCATTACTTTCGGTCATCACCTGATGGCCTGGTTCGAAATGCTGCTGCGCGATCGGGAACGCCTCACCGATGCCCGCAAGCGCATAAACGTGTTGCCCCTGGGCGCAGCCGCGCTTGCCGGTACACCCTACAAGCCTGACCGCGAGTTTGTCGCCCAGGCGCTTGGTTTTGACGGCATCTGCGAAAACTCACTGGATGCCGTCAGCGACCGGGATTTTGCCATCGAATTCTGCGCCGTGGCCGCATTGACCATGACTCACCTGTCCCGCTGGTGCGAAGAGCTGGTGTTATGGTCCTCGCAGCAGTTTGGATTTGTGAACCTGCCGGACCGGTTCTGCACCGGTTCAAGCATCATGCCGCAGAAGAAAAACCCTGACGTACCGGAACTGATTCGCGGCAAAACCGGGCGCGTCAACGGCCACCTGATTTCCCTGCTGACACTCATGAAGAGCCAGCCGCTGGCGTATAACAAAGACAACCAGGAAGACAAAGAGCCCCTGTTTGATGCGGTTGATACCCTGCACGGGTGTCTAACCGCACTGAACGGCATGGTGCCGCACATCGAGCCTAATGTTGAGGCCATGCGCGAAGCCACCTTAAAAGGCTATACCACAGCCACAGATCTGGCTGACTACCTGGTGCGAAAAAACGTGCCGTTCCGCGACGCCCACGAAATTGTTGGCATGGCGGTGGCCCACGCGGTGGCTAAAGGCATGCCTTTGGAGGCCCTGAGCCTGGAAGAGTTGAACGGCGAGCACGGCGATGTCATCACTGAAGATGTTTACCAGGTGTTAAGCCTGGCCGGGTCTGTAGCTGCCAGGGACCATTTTGGCGGCACAGCACCAAACCAGGTTCGTCAGGCGGTGAGCAGAGCCCGCGCGCGGCTCTAGTGTCGCGCATCACGAGCGCTAAACAAGTTTGGTGACCGGCCATACGATCGCGTTATACTCGCCGGTTTTAACAACGCAGCGGTAGTACCTCATGACAACGTGGCGCTGGACAACTCTACTGGTCCTGGTGATGTGGACTGCAACCTGTGGACAGAAAGGTCCGCTGCAGTTGCCTGAGCGCGCCAGCAGTACAAACGTCGCCCCTGCTTCTTTGGTCATGACAACACCGCTGACCCTGACAGTACAATGACCGATGTTCAAACCCCCTACCTTACCGAAGTAGACGGTCATCTGTGGTTGGAACGTGTCGATCTGCTCGGTCTTGCAGACGCCGTCGGCACACCGGCTTATGTTTATTCCAAAGCCCATATCACCGATGCGATCGAGGCGCTCAACGAGGCCTTTGCAGGTGTCGACTTTAATCTGCACTACGCGGTCAAGGCTAATTCAAACCTTGCGATCCTGAAGCTGTGCAGTGACCTTGGAACAGGTTTTGATATCGTATCTGGTGGCGAACTCAGCAGAGTCATTGCCGCCGGCGGCGATCCGGGCACTGTCATATTTTCTGGTGTCGGCAAGACTATCGAAGAAATCGATTTTGCGCTGAAAGTCGGCATTGAATGTTTCAATATTGAAAGTGAAGCTGAACTGCATCGCATCGCAGAACGTGCTGAAATCAGCGGGCAGGTCGCGCCGATATCCATTCGTGTGAATCCGAACGTGGATGCTCAGACTCACCCTTATATTTCCACCGGCCTTAAACAGAATAAGTTTGGCGTTCAGCCTGAGCAGGCGCTGGCCATGTATCAAACGGCGGCAGAAAACCCTCAACTCAATATAGTTGGCATCGATTGCCACATCGGCTCACAGATCACAGAGATCGAACCGTTACTCGATGCGTTCACCAACATGTTAAAACTGGTTGACGAGCTTGCGACCATGGGTATTGAGCTGGAGCATATCGACCTGGGCGGTGGCATGGGCATCGTCTACCAGGACGAATCACCACTGGACCTGCAAACCTATGGCGCAAGCGTGCAACAAATACTCGGCGGTCGCGGGCAAACCATTATCCTTGAACCGGGGCGTTCAATTGTCGCCAACGCCGGTATTCTGCTGACCCGTATCGAATATTTGAAACAAGCCTCTGAACCCGACGCACCTAACTTTGCGGTGGTTGATGCCGCCATGAACGACCTGATCCGCCCGGCGTTGTATCAGGCCTGGCACGATGTGCAAATAGTCAATCCAGACCGGACGGTGCCACCCCGCCAGTGGGATATTGTCGGCCCGGTCTGTGAGTCAGGAGACTTTATCGCCAAAGATCGAACACTTGGTCTGGATGGCTCCAGTGTCCTGGCGGTTGTGTCAGCCGGTGCTTACGGCATGGTGCAGGCCTCTAACTACAACAGCCGTGGCCGCGCCTGCGAGATCCTGGTTGATGGTGAGACATTTGAATTGATCCGCAGACGCGAAACCATCACCGATCAGTTGCGCCTGGAGTCCGGTCTCGACGCCACCAGGAACGTGCTGTGAACGCGCGCCGGCGTCCAGTTGTGTTTCACAAAATGCACAGCCTGGGCAATGATTTCATGGTGATTGATGCCGTTTCCCAATCTGTTGATCTGCAGCCCCAGGCCATTGCAAGCTGGGGAGACCGTCATCGCGGCATCGGCTTCGATCAGTTACTGATCATTGAAGCGCCAACCAAGTCGGAAGCTGACTTCAGCTACCGGATCTATAACGCTGACGGCAGCCATGCAGAGCAATGTGGCAACGGCACAAGGTGTGTCGCCATGCTGGTGCAAAAACTCGGGTTAAGTGTCAAGCCGAAACTGGTGTGGCAATCCGCCGCTGGTTTATTCGAAACTGATTTCGGTTCGCCCGAGCACATTGAAACCATCATGACGGTGCCTGTACTCAACCTTGCAGATATACCTTTTGCAGCAGAACATGGTGAGGCCACTGATCATCCAGCTGTCTTCACTCTGCACGCTGATGAACAGAGCTTCAACGTAACCCCGGTCTCCATGGGCAATCCCCATGCAGTGCTGTTCTGTGACGATATCTTCAACCTCAACATCGATGAAATCGGCAGCCTGTTGACCCGCCACCCGGCATTTCCGGAAGGTGCCAATGTAGGTTTCTGTCAGGTAGTTGATCGCCAGTTCATGCGCCTGCGCGTGTTCGAACGCGGCGTGGGGGAAACTCAGGCCTGTGGCAGCGGTGCCTGTGGTGCTGTGGTTGCCGCAAGACTGCTCGACAAGGTGGACGAGCGGGTTAAAGTCTCTTTGCCCGGCGGCAAACTTCGAATCAAATGGCCGGATACCAACAGCCCGGTTACAATGGCCGGCGAGGCAAGCTACGTTTACCGCGGCGAACTACCGTTAGATCAATAGGGGACAACCATGCAAGCTGACGAGCTACCTGAAGATGCGCCGTCCGAACAGGCACTGATCGACTACCTGCGCGCGAATCCCGATTTTTTCATCCGTCACCCAGGCCTGCTGACTGAACTCAATCTACCACATGCCTCCGGCAAGGCCATTTCTCTTGTTGAGCATCAGGTCACCATCATGCGTGAGCGCAACATGGATATGCGCCGCAGAATGAACGAGCTGTTGGATGCCGCGCGGGAAAATGACGGTCTGTTTGCCAAAACGCGCTCGCTGACCCTGGCTTTGCTGGATACAGGCTCACTGCAGGAGCTGAACGAAGTGCTGGCGACCTATGTACTGGTTGACTTCGACGCAGACTTTGTCTGCTGCCACGTACGTGATCGCGCATTTTCTCTGGATCATATCCAGAACCACCGCGCCGAGTATCCCTTCAACGGTTTTTTTAATGGCGACAGTGCCACCTGCACAACCCTGCGTCGCACCGAGCTGACACAACTTTTTCCCGCGTCAAATCATGATGAAAGCGGTAGCGCAGTGCTCTTGCCGCTGGATCTATCCAACCAGCCCGGCGTCCTGGCGATCGGCAGTCGTGACCCACAACGCTTCAGCACCGATATGGACACGCTGTTTGTAACTTACATAGCAGATGTTCTGACAAAGGTGCTGAATCGCCTTTGAGGTATAAAGGGTGAGCAGGGACAGCAACGCCATCGCAAGCCACGAAATTGTCAGTTTCCTGAATTACCTGAGGGTAGAAAAGCGCTACTCGAAACACACGCTGAGCGGTTACCAGCACGAACTTGACAGGTTTCAACAACACTTCAAACGTAACCTGCTGGAATCCCGCAGCCACGACATAACCCTGTACATTGGTCACCTGCGTCAAAAAGGACTGCAGCCGAAAAGCATCGCTCGGGCAGTATCTGCACTGCGCAGCTTTTTCAGCTACTGGCAGCAGCAGGGAAAACTTAAAACCAACCCGGCAGCTATCGCTCGCGTGCCGAAGTCAAAACGGAAACTACCTAAAGTCCTTGATACAGATCAGGCTTCACGCCTGTTTGATAAGACGCCAGGATCTGTCATTGAAAAGCGCGACCGCGCCATGCTTGAACTGTTTTACGGCTCTGGTCTGCGACTCATGGAGCTTACCAATCTGGACATCGGCGACATTGATCTGGAATCTGGCTTTGTGCGGGTAACTGGCAAAGGTAACAAAGCCCGCAACGTACCAATGGGTCGCCACTCTATCGCAGCTCTGCGGACCTGGCTCAACGAATCCGGCGAGTGCCTTGCTGACCGCCCGGTTTTTCTCGGCCGGGGTAACAAGCGTATCAGCCCGCGCACGATTCAAAGTCGACTGAAAAAAATCGCGACCGAGCAACTTGCCGACAACTCTCTGCATCCGCACATGTTACGTCACAGTTTTGCCACGCACATGCTCGAATCCTCTGGCGACCTCCGCGCTATACAGGAATTACTGGGACACAGTGACATAGCCACTACCCAGGTGTATACCCATCTTGATTTTCAACACCTGGCCAAAGTTTATGATGCTGCCCATCCGCGCAGTGGTCTGATCGCAGATGAAGCGGAGAAAAACAAATCACCATGAGCAGAATCAAACTCATCACGCTGGATCTGGATAATACGTTGTGGGACGTGGACCGCATCATCATCAAAGCAGAAAACATGCTGAAAAAGTGGTTAAAGGATAATGTCCCTGATTCCCTTACGCACTATCAGCCAGACAATCTGAACAGGCTGCGCCAGGAAGTGGCGACTCGTTACGCAGATAAAACACATGATCTCAGCTTCATGCGCACGCAGATCCTCTTCGAAGTCATGCGACAGACCGGACTATCCGAAGCAGGCGCCCGGCGCCAGGCACAGGCTGCTTTCGACGTTTTTTTTGAGGGGCGAAACCAGGTGGTGCTGTTTGATGGCGCGCTGGAGATGTTGCACGCCCTGAGTCGCGAATTCGACATCATCGCTTTAACCAACGGCAACGCTAACATCAACAGAACAGGTCTGGCGGACTATTTCAGCGGTGCGTACAGCGCAGCTGACGTGGGCAACAAAAAACCTCACCCTGCCATGTTTGAGGCACCGCTGTCAGAATTACGGTTAAAGCCGGATCAGGCTATACACATTGGAGATCACCTGGTAGATGACATTCAGGGTGCAGAGAGTGTCGGCATGCACAGCATCTGGGTAAACCTGGTTGGGGCACAGTCCGTTGAAGTCACGCCCAGCAGGGAAGTGACCCATTTAAGTGCGGTCAATGCGGCCGTACAACAGATTGTTTCAGGCTGAAGTGCCTTTCACGTGTTCAGTAATGACTTTTTTAACCGCTTCAACGGTGGCCGGAATGACTTCCTTACGAACGGGTAGTCCAACCAGCGCATCAAGGGTAGGGTGGTTTGCCTTGGCCTGCGCTGCAGCCTGCTTTACCGCATCAGGAAACTTGGCAGGATGTGCTGTGGCAACACAGACCAGGGGTGCATCCACACTGCGCTTGAAGATCTGCGCAGCGGCATAGCCAACCGCGGTATGCGGGTCTAACACGTAATTGAACTGTTCGTGTACATGTTTCACTGCCGCCAGTGTCTGCTCGGTGTTTACCGCGGTTGCCTGCATGAACTGAGCCTCCGGTGGACCGTCTAGTGAAGCATGTCCGTGACTGCTGAAGGCTTGCATAAACTCCCTCAGACGCGCCGTGTCCTTATCGAAGTAGTAATACAGAAAGCGTTCAAAATTGCTGGCCACCTGGATATCCATAGCAGGTGAGAGCGTAAAGTGCACATCACCGCGAGCGTACTCTCCAGTTGCAAAAAATCGCGCAAGAATATCGTTCTCATTAGTGGCAACCAGCAGGCGGTCAATTGGAAAACCCATTTCTTTGGCCAGAAAAGCGGCGAATACGTTGCCGAAGTTACCTGTCGGTACACAGAAAGCTGGCGCACGCTCATAACGCAAACTCGCATAACCATAGTAGACAATCTGCGCCATTACCCGGGCCCAGTTGACGGAATTCACTGCGCCCAGCTGGTACTCGGCTTTGAATTCAAGGTCTGCAAAAATCTCTTTCATCAGCGACTGGCAATCGTCAAAACTACCCTGCACCGCAACACAGTGCACATTGTCGTCAGCAACGGTAGTCATCTGCAGCTCCTGCAGCGGGCTGACCTTGCCTTCGGGAAACAGAATGAAAATGTCGATGTTGTCCTGACCACGCACCCCAGCGATGGCCGCACCACCGGTATCACCGCTGGTGGCACCCAGAATATTCAGGTGCTGCTGACGCTGGCCTAACACATGTTCAAACAGACGACCCAGTAGCTGCAGTGCAACGTCTTTGAAGGCCAGTGTTGGACCGTGATAAAGCTCCATGACGTCGACGTCATCAAGCTGCTGCCAGCCAATCACATCAGGATGGTCAAAGGTTTCGTACGCTTCGGCAATAAGCTTATCGAGGGTGGGTCGGTCGATGTCATCCACAAACAGGGCAATGACTTCCTGGGCAAGGCCAATGAAATTCAGTTCACGCCATTTGTCCAGTTGAGGGGTAACGTCAGGCAGCTCGACAGGCACCAGCAGGCCACCATCCGGCGCCAGCCCCATCAGCAAAGCATCAACAAACGATAAATCAGCGACACCGCCCCGCGTGCTGCAATATTTCATAACCAGTTACTTGTGGATTTTCCAAGCGCGCTATTCTACTGATAATTGCGCTCGGTGCAGTGTTTGCGTGGCTCTGAAATCAGATAGATCCGCGACCGTAGTTGTTTTCAGGCTTACGCGGTGGATCAGCCCGCTCACCTTTGGCAATTTCAGCTACCTTGCCGCCGGACTGCAGGAATTTTTCAATATCCGCTTCCAGCTCGCTACGGGTTTCCGCTCGAGCTTCGGGGGTATAGCTAGCAGAATCTTCGTTGGTGCCGGGGGTTGCAGTCGTTTCCATAACACTTCTCTTGTCTTTAATTCTTGGCTTTCAGTCTGCCGTGGCAGACCACGACAGTAGTTATAGAACAGATTCTGAAAAGCGCCAGTTTTACCCAGCCAGAAAAGAAAAAGCCGGGCTTTTTACAAAGCCCGGCTCTCTCTTGTTAATCGGCGGTAGGATGCGTGGTTTGGTACCCGCGCTATCCTCCGTTGTCCTGATTCAGCAGGACCCGATCAAATCAGCTTTTGGCAAACTCCGGATAAGCTTCGATACCGGTTTCAGTGATGTCAGCACCCGCATACTCTTCTTCTTCAGAGATTCGGATACCCATTACCGCTTTGATGATCAACCAGACAATCAGGCTGACGCCGAAGGTCCACGCAAAGATCACTGCAATACCAATCAGCTGCGCACCGATGGTCGCGTCGGAGTTGGTAATCACAACAGCCAGCAGACCCCAGATACCACAGGTACCGTGTACTGAAATCGCACCGACCGGGTCGTCAATTTTCAGCTTATCCAGCGTAATAATAGACAGCACAACAATCACACCCCCTACAGCACCTATACCCAGAGAAGCCAGGTTAGAGCCGGTGAGCGGTTCTGCTGTGATCGACACCAGACCTGCCAGCGCGCCATTAAGCGCCATAGTCAGATCGGCTTTACCAAACATGATGCGTGCCAGAATCAGCGCCGCAACCAGGCCGCCTGCAGCAGCCGTATTCGTGTTAACAAATACCTGGGACACTGCGTTGGCTTCATCGACGTTGCTGACCATCAGTTCGGAGCCACCGTTGAACCCGAACCAACCAAACCAGAGGATAAACATACCCAGAGTGGCCAGGGGCATATTTGCGCCTTGAATCGGGTTAATTTGACCGTTGGGGCCATATTTACCCAGACGTGGCCCAAGCAGAATAACGCCTGCAAGTGCCGCGGCAGCACCACACATGTGGACGACGCCCGAACCTGCAAAGTCTAAGAAACCAAGCTCATCAAGGCCACCGCCTCCCCACTTCCAGAAACCCTGGACAGGATAGATGAAGCCGGTCATGACCACTGCAAAGGCAAGAAAAGCCCACAGCTTCATGCGTTCGGCTACGGCACCAGACACAATTGACATAGCGGTTGCAACAAATACAACCTGGAAAAAGAAGTCTGAGCGCGCTGAATAGTAAGTGTCTCCACCCGAGGCAAGCACTTCTTCAGCCGTGTTTTCTGCACCGATCAGGAAACCAAAACCTGGCATCCAACCACTGCCATCACCGTACATGATCGCGTAACCGACCAACAGGTACATGATGGACGCGATGGAAAACAGCGCGACGTTTTTAAGTAAGATTTCGGACGTGTTTTTGGCCCGCACCATACCTGCTTCGAGCATGGCGAAACCAGGCGCCATGAACATGACAAGCACGCCCATGACCAGGAAGTAGAGCGTGTCTACTGAATAACTGAGTTGAACTAGATCTTCCACAATTTTCTCCGTGATTGCCGAGCGTTAAACCGCGTCGGCGCCGGTTTCCCCGGTTCGAATACGAACGACTTCATCCAACGCTGTCACGAAGATCTTGCCGTCCCCCACTTTGCCGGTATTGGCTGATTTGGTGATGGCTTCGATAGCTTGCTCAAGCATGTCGTCACCTACCGCCGTTTCAATTTTCACCTTAGGTAGAAAATCAACGACGTATTCCGCACCGCGATATAATTCTGTGTGGCCTTTCTGTCGGCCAAAACCTTTGACTTCCGTAACCGTCATTCCTTGGACGCCGACTTCGGACAGGGCTTCGCGCACATCATCCAGTTTGAATGGCTTGATAATGGCTGTGATTAATTTCATGTTTTCTTATCTCCTAGTTGGGGATGCGTGCCAGACAGGCTTTGTGGAAGATCATCTCAACCCGCATCCCTAGGATTTTCTAATAATTAGTAGCTTAGAGATACCACTAACTCACGCTACTGCTGTGAGCTGGCGGTAAAGAAGCGCTATTTAGAAAGTTTTCCCAATGGTGAATACAACAGCTTCGCTTTCGGTCGCGTCACCATCGTCGTCTAACTGATCCGAAATCTCATCGCTTGACAGGATGAGGGCAATGCCGAAATCGATTTCAGAAATGGTGGTGCCCCAGCCCAGCTCAATGTAGTCCCCATCGAAGTCTTTGCCGAAGGTGCCGTAAGTACCGTACAGACCGTTTTCCAGGGCAACTGTGCCTGCGAGGAAGTCGTAGTCAGCATCGTCGCCAAAGCCATCCCACTCACCAACGCTGTATTCCAGGCTGAACAGTCCATAACCCAGGTTCAGGTTGATTTCTTCATAGGTGTCGTCGAACTCACCTGTGTAGTAGTAGCCGGTAAAACCGAGGCTGGCGCTGAAGCCAGCATCTGTTTCAATGCCGTAGCCAAAGTAGCCGTCGACTTCCAGACCATCACCA
>Ga0180436_10001990_pt1 | contig 19679 bp, 15 predicted proteins | sample SS_ome_2_FD_132434 | JGI IMG/M metagenome (GOLD analysis project Ga0180436, IMG submission 132434) | Hypersaline lake sediment archaeal communities from the Salton Sea, California, USA - SS_3_S_2 metaG | ecosystem: Environmental > Aquatic > Non-marine Saline and Alkaline > Hypersaline >...
AACCCGAGCCGCCCCTTTATCAGGATGTTTTTGGAGACACCATCCTGGAGCTGGCCCGAATCAATAAGAAAATTATAGGCATCACCCCTGCCATGCCCACCGGATCTTCTTTGAAGACCATGATGGATGAGATGCCCGACCGGACTTACGATGTGGGTATTGCGGAGCAGCATGCGGTCACTTTCTCGGCCGGACTGGCTGTATCCGGGATGATCCCCTTCTGCAATATTTACTCTTCGTTTATGCAGCGGGCCTATGACCAGGTGATTCACGATGTGGCCCTTCAGAAATTGCCCGTAGTCTTTTTCCTGGACCGGGCCGGACTGGTAGGTTCAGACGGTGCAACCCATCACGGAGCCTATGACCTGGCATTTTTCAGATGCATCCCGGGTATGACCATTGCCTCCCCTCTCAATGAGATCGAGATGCGGAATATGATGTATACTGCCCAGCTCAAGCCTTCAGGACCCATGGTGATTCGTTATCCCAGAGGACGAGGCGTATCAGTAGACTGGAAACAGGATTTCAGCGAGGTGAAAATGGGAAAAGGGCAGCAACTGCGAGATGGTAACGACCTGGCCATTCTTACTCTGGGCCCCATTGGGAATCTGGCAGCCAAAGCCATTGACCAGCTCGAAAAGGAACACATCAGCGCAGCACATTTCGATATGCGCTTCCTGAAGCCCCTGGATAATAAGCTGCTAAAAACTGTATTTACCAAGTTTAAAAAGATCATCACCGTCGAAGATGCTTCCATCGTGGGCGGACTGGGGAGTGCAGTTATCGAGTACATGAATGATAACAGCTACAAAGCCAAGGTCATCCGCCTGGGAATCCCCGACCGTTTTGTGGACCACGGCACACAGGAAGAGCTTTATAAGGAATGTGGCTACGATGCAGAAGGCATCGCCCTGGCCGCACGGAATCTGGTGCATTCGAAAATCCTCACCAGGGCCATGTAAGCCAAATAAATCTCCGAATATTTTCCTCGTCGCTTAACCTGACGCAAGCGCCAGCTGTAGGCTCCTCGTAAAAATCCGCGAGATTTCTACAGGGTTTACATAGACCAAAAAAGAAAGCCTGACTAAGGGGCCAGGCTTTCAGATTTCGAGTTATTATATTGAGAATTAGATGTCGAACTTGATTCCCTGAGCCAGGGGCAGGTCGGTTCCGTAATTGATGGTATTGGTTTGCCTGCGCATGTAGGCTTTCCAGGCATCGGATCCCGATTCCCTTCCGCCGCCGGTTTCTTTCTCTCCTCCGAATGCTCCTCCAATCTCTGCACCGGATGTACCAATGTTCACATTGGCAATACCACAGTCGGAGCCCATTCCGGATAAGAATTTCTCAGCTTCTCTCAGGTTCAGGGTGAAGATGGCCGAAGAGAGCCCCTGGGGAACATCGTTGTTTAAGGCAATGGCCTCATCGATGTTGCCGAAGCGGATCAGGTAAAGCAGCGGGGCAAAGGTCTCGTCCTGCACAATTTGGTACTTGTTTTCCACTTCAGCCAGAGCAGGCACCACATAGGTTCCAGCGCCATACTCATCTCCGGTGAGGACTTCACCTCCGAATAGGATCTTGCCTCCCTCCTCTTTGACTTTCTCCATGGCTGCGGTAAAGTCCTGAACAGCCCCGGTATCTACCACCGGACCAACCAGGATTTTTTCATCCAGGGGATTACCAATGCGGGTCGATACCTGCTTATAAGCCTTAACCAGCCGGGTTTTTACCTCTTCGTATACCTTTTCATGTATAATTACCCTGCGGGTGGAGGTACAGCGCTGACCGGCAGTTCCTACGGCTCCGAATACGATGGCAGGAATGGCCAGGTCCAGATCGGCATGCTCGGAGACAATAAGTGCATTGTTTCCTCCCAGCTCCATGATGGAGTTGCCCAGGCGTTCGCCCACAATGCCTGAAATATGCTTTCCTACACGGGTTGAACCGGTTACGGAGAACAGGGGTATTCTTTTGTCGGCAGCGAAATTATCACCCATGACGGAAGATTTTGCCACCACCAGGTTAAAAACTCCTTCGGGAACCTTGTTTTCTTTCAGCACCTTGCTGATAATATTCTGGATGGCCAGGGCAGTTAACGGAGTCTTGGAACTGGGTTTCCAAACCACCACATCTCCGGCGATGGCTGCAATCATGGCATTCCAGGCCCAGACGGCTACCGGAAAGTTAAAGGCAGTTACCAAACCTACTATCCCCAGGGGATGATACTGATCGTACATACGATGCTGCGGCCGTTCGCTTTGCATGGTGAATCCATAAAGCTGACGGGATTGTCCCACGGCAAAATCACAGATGTCTATCATCTCCTGTACTTCTCCCAATCCTTCCTGGTAGATTTTACCCATTTCCAGGGTGACCAGGAATCCCAGGTCCTCCTTGTATTCGCGTAAGGCCAGGCCAATCTGGCGAACCACCTCACCCCTGTGGGGTGCAGGCACAGACTTCCATGTGGAAAAGGCTTTTTCAGCGGTCTGGATCACTCTTTCATAATCTTCTGCTGTGGCATTGCTAACTTTAGCTATAATCTCTCCATCGATGGGAGAAAGCGATGAAGTAACATCTCCAGCGGTCTGGATCCATTCAGTTCCAGTGGTCGCACCCGGATTCAGATCTTTAATGCCCAGGCGATTTAATACATGAATGACCTTTTCTTTGTACTCCTTTTCCATGATATTCTAGTTTTTCAGATAAGTTTCGGTCAACAAATTTAGCAATGGATCGTTTCATAAAAGATATTTAAGAACATGAGGTCGCAAGAATGACTTCAAAAGCTTGCAAACTCGGTTTCCTGCAGGCTTGGCAATTTAGGTGAAAAGCATTAACTTCGCTGCGCTTCCGGAAGCTCTGAGTGATTCATTGGCAGAAGGAAGGCAGCTTACAGGGTTCTTAGAAAAAATTGAAATGCATAGTTGAATTGGGACAACATTACTCCCAGGACGTTCAGCTTATAATATATTGCCCAGGTGGCGGAATTGGTAGACGCGCTGGTCTCAAACACCAGTGATAGCAATATCGTGCCGGTTCGATCCCGGCCCTGGGCACAAATGCCTCCCGGATGTCAGAGCAAAGCAACACTGTAGACAAGCAAGTGGCCATTGACAAGCGCTATCTGAAGATGGCCAGGATCTGGGCATCCAATTCCTATTGCATACGCAGACAGGTTGGTGCTCTGATCGTGAAGGACAAGATGATCATCTCGGACGGCTATAACGGCACTCCTTCAGGCTTTGAGAATGAGTGCGAGGATGAACATGACATCACCAAATCCTATGTGCTGCATGCTGAGGCCAATGCCATTACCAAAGTGGCTAAATCCAACAACAGCAGCGACGGTTCCACACTCTACATTACCACTTCACCCTGTGTGGAGTGCGCCAAGCTGATTATACAGTCCGGGATTATCCGGGTGGTATTCCAGGAAAAATACAGAATTACGGATGGACTTGATCTTCTCGAAAGGGCAGAGATAAAGCTTGTCCACATAGCTGATATAGAATAAGTGATTCGAAGGGTCGCGAAAAAAGTGAGGGGAATATGAAGACCAAGAGAGAAAGACTGATCATATTTTTGCCGGTAATTGTCAGCGTAGCGCTGATCGTAGGAATTCTTCTGGGCAACTGGATAACCGGCATCCGTATACGCAGCATAGTAAGCGACGAGGTAAACAAACAGAAATTTTCCATTCGCCCGGGAAACAACTCAGGCGGGGCTTTTTCCCTGACTCCAAGAGGAAGTAAAATTACTTCAGCTCTTCAGTACATTGTGAATGAATATGTAGACACAGTAGGTCTGGAGAATCTGAATGAGGCTGTGATGCCTGCACTGGTAGATAAACTGGACCCTCATTCCATCTATATCCCAGCCACGGATTTTCAGCGGTTTTCAGAACCCCTGGTGGGTAACTTCAGTGGGATTGGAGTAAGTTTTAACATGACTGACGACACGGTGGCCATCATCAATACCATACCCAATGGGCCTTCCGAGATGGTCGGAATTGTAGCCGGCGACAGGATCATTATGGTGGACGATTCAGTGGTGGCAGGAGTAAATATGCCCAGCGACGACATTGTCAAAATGCTGAAGGGACCCAAAAATACCCAGGTCAAAGTTTCCATATACCGCCGTGGTGAAAAAGCTCCCCTGGACTTTGAAATCACCCGTGACGATATCCCCATCTACAGCGTGGATGTGGCATACAAAGTGGAGGACAATATCGGATACATTAAGATCAGTCAGTTTGCACAAACCACTTTTCGTGAGTTTATGCAGGCCATTGAGAAGCTCAAAACACAGGGAGTAGAGAAATACATTATCGATTTGAGGAACAATGGTGGCGGGATCATGGAGGCTGCCACAATGATTGCAGATCAGTTCCTTGAAGAAGGTCAGCTCATTGTCTACACCGAAGGCAAAGCACGACCGAGGGAAAATGATTTTGCCAGCTCACGGGGAATCCTGAAAAACGATAAAGTGGTAATCCTGATCGATGAAGCCAGTGCCTCGGCCAGTGAGATCCTGGCAGGTGCCCTACAGGACAACGATAGGGGTCTGGTTATTGGAAGGAGATCTTTTGGGAAAGGCCTGGTTCAGGAAGAGATGCGTTTTCCGGATGGATCGGCATTGCGGCTTACGGTTGCCAGGTACTATACTCCCACCGGCAGAAGCATACAGCGTCCCTATGAAAATGGGAAAGAGGATTACTATCACGACTTTGCCGACCGGATCAGAAGAGGAGAAATGGAGCATCGCGACAGCATCAAATTTGATGATTCCCAAAAATTTGTCACGCCCGGAGGGAAAATCGTGTACGGGGGAGGAGGCATCATGCCGGATATTTTTGTTCCTGTGGATACCACTGCGGTTTCGGACTACTACAACAGGGTCAGAAGCATGGGACTTATGTACCGTTTTGCCTTCTACTATACGGACAAAAACAGGGCAGCTCTGGAACAGTTTACTACCTCCAGAGAAATCGAAGGCTATCTGAACGACCAGGACATACTTCCCGAATTCATCGAATATGCCAAGGGGAAAGGGGTAGATCCCAGCTACAAGGATATCCGGATCTCAGAACTTGCCCTGCACCAGACTGTCAAGGCCTACATTGGAAGGAACGTGATTGACAATATTGGATTCTATCCCATAATTGCCTCCATCGACAACACCCTGCAGGTGGCCATAGACACCCTATCCTCGCTCTGATCGGACTGCCAGATTAAACCTTTTCTGTTTCATTGCATCCAAAAGACAATTGAATACCATTTGTCTTATTTAAATTGATGTATATGAAAACACGAATTATAAATTCAGCCGGAGTATTTCTTCTGGCTACCATAATGACCCTGGCAGTGGATGCCCAGTATAATCGTCAGGGCGGAAGAGGCATGGGACCCGTAAACGACGAAGGCAGGTATGCCAGGCTCGATCTCACAGAAACTCAAAAAGAAGAACTCAGTGCTCTGCGCACCGAACAATACCTTACCATGAAACCCCTCAGGGCCAAAATGAGCGAAATCAGGGCCAAGGAACGTACCCTTCTCGCTGAAGAGACAGTAGACCTGAAGGCTCTGGACAAGGTCATTGACCAGCAAACCGAGTTGATGAATGAAATCCGGAAAGAGCAGATCAGGCACAGGCTTGCGATGAAGGAGGTGCTGACCGATGAGCAGGTGATGCAACTGGAGCAAAGGAGAAGGCATGCCGGTCACATGAGTCAGGGCCGTAAAGGACGCGGTGACAGAAGCGGTTCGGAATATGGAAGAGGCTTTGGCAGGGGATACAAGGGATCCGGCCGCGGGTAAATAGAATTGGAAATGTAAGTAAGAATTTAGGGTTGGTGAATACAACCAGGCCTGTTGGCAAAGATCCGGGAGAAAAACTGGTCTATAGCCGGCAGGCCTTTTTTTTAATTCAATGAGGCCATAAGCTCGTCAAGAACACCCACTACTTTTTCAGGTTCTTCAATAAATCCCATGTGTCCGCTTTCTTCCAGGCGAAGGACTGTGGCATGCGGGGCCAGGGCCACAAGCCGTTCAAAAACCTGCACCGGGATGTAATTGTCCTTCATCCCTCCCACCAGCAAGAGTGGTAGCTTTTGATTTTTTAATACTTCTGTACGATCGGGTCGGGCCTTCATCCCCTGAAGCAAGGCAACGATGCCCTTATCACTGTTATTCAGAGCAATCCGTCTGGCTCTCTCTACCTCCGTGGGCAATAGATCCACGTTGTCTGAAGAAAAGGCCTTGGGAATGTTTACCAGAATTATTTGTCGCTTTTTTCCGCAGAGCACCAGGCTGATCTCACGGTCACGGTTCGACTTTTTCTCTTCGTTATCTGCAAAGCAGGTGGAGTGAAATAGTGAGTAAGCCAGGAGGCGATTCGGAAAAAGCTCTGCAAAAGCCATGACCACATAACCACCCATGGAATGCCCGATCAAAAAAACCTTTTCCAGACCTTCGGCATCCATCACAGCCTTCACAGATCCAGCCAGATCATCCATGCTGTGAATTTCACCCCAGGTCCCTGATTTTCCATGCCCTGGCAGGTCCGGGATAATTACTCTGTACTTTTGCTGTATCAAATGGGAAAAACCTTCCCATATCTCACTGTTTTCCAGGTAGCCATGCAGCAGCAACACACAGGCGCCCTCTCCCCGATCGGAATAGTTCACATCTACGCCTTTGAATCTAACTTGTTTCTCCATCTTGCTCAGGGTTTCCGGTTCATCAGTTCTTCGATTTCGTCCGCTTCCATGGGAATATCCTCCATCAAATCGACCGGTCCGTCCGCCGTAATCAGTATGTCATTTTCCAAACGAATGCCCATCTGTTCTTCGGGAATATAAATTGCCGGTTCACAGGTAAGCACCATGCCCGGTTCAAAGGGCTTACTGCGGTCGAAGGGATCGTGTACATCCAGACCCAGCGAATGGGATGTGCCATGCATGTAATAATATTTCCAGGGTGGATCCTGGTCAGCCTGCACCTTGGTTTCCTCCCTCGTATACAGGCCCAGTTTAATATGTTCTTCTTCCCAAAGCTTGCCCACCTGTTGATGTAATTCGCCCAGAACCGTACCCGGCACCATCATATCCCTGGCCTGCCTGAACACCCTGAGCACTGCATCATACACCTTCCTTTGTCTGGGAGAAAAACGGCCATTTACCGGAATGGTCCTGGAGCAATCGGCTGCATAATTATTTACCTCGGCGCCAAAATCCATCAGGATCAGCTCACCATCCCGACATTGACTGTGGTTATGCAAATAATGAAGGATCAAAGCATTTTCCCCACTGGCCATTATGGGATCGTAGGCATGTCCGGCGGCCCCGTCCCCGATAAAACTGGCAATAAGCTCCGCCTCCAGCTGGTATTCCCAAACTCCAGGTTTAGCCCGGGTCAGCAACTTCAAGAATGCATTATGAGTGATGGATATGGCCTTTTTGATTTGATCCACTTCCTCCACTTCCTTAATCATCCTGAGTTTTTCTATAAGTGGGTGCAAAGGCATCCTGCTTACATGGGGTGCTTCACTAAACTCCAGGTCACAATATATCTGCGTGGAATTCCCTAGAACTTTCTCAAGTATCGTATCTTTTTCTTCCATCCAACGCACCTGTTCGATACCCGAAAGTCTACTCACCTCCTCCAGTCCGGGCAGGCGACCACTCCACAAATCCGATTTAGGGGTGGATCTTCGGATTAGGAGTACTTCTCTCAAAGAAGGATCGGGATGATCGGGATTAAGGACCAGGATATTGTCCCTTTGTTCCATACCGGTCAGGTAGTAAAAATCTGAAAGCTGCCGGTAGGGATAATACTGGTCGCCGCTCCTGATTTTTGCATCGCCCGATCTGATCAGTACCGCTGATCCAGGAGCCATGGCAGCCCTTAGCTTAGATCTGTTGCGTCTGAAAAGTGTTGACGGGACTGGATCGGGTTTCATAAACTATAGAGCTTCTAAATTGTGGCATGTATACCTGTTGTAGGAAATATTTCAGGTAAGTTAGAAGGGATTATAAAATCTTATATTTGTTTTGACTCAATGCAATTTAAGTAACTTATTTTAATTGTAATCATATGTCCAGTATTTTCACTTCTTCCCTCGGAAAGAAACTTTTGATGTCACTGGCGGGGATTTTTCTTCTTGTTTTCCTGCTGGTCCACATGGGGATCAATCTATTAATTGTCTTCTTCGATGATCCCATGGTGTATAACAAAGCTGCTCATTTCATGACCAGCAATATCCTGATCAAGATCTTCGAGATTGTTCTGTTCGGCGGATTGCTGCTGCATGTGATTTATGCGCTGATCCTGCAGATACAGAACTGGATCGCCCGACCCAGCAGGTACAACAAAGCCAACTACTCAAACACCTCCTTCTTCTCAAAATTCATGATCCATACAGCTCTGATCACCCTGGTCTTTCTGGTGATTCACTTCATGGATTTCTACATCAAAGCGAAGTTCGGACATGCGGCCGAGGTAATTGTGGATGGTGTGGCCTACCACGATTTTGCCTCTGAAATTATGGATAAATTCAAGATGCTCCCCTTTGTAATTTTCTATATCGCGGCCTTTGTTTTTCTGGGATTTCACCTGGTACACGGATTTCAATCGGCCTTCAAAACACTGGGCATGGACCATAAGCGATATACTCCGGTGGTACAGTTTCTGGCCATCGTATATTCCGCCATCATTGTGGGAGGTTACTCCTTTATTCCTGTCTATATCTACTTCCTTTAACATCAACAAGACTCAACATGGTTAAGCTAAATTCCAGGATACCCGAAGGACCCTTAGCAGAAAAATGGTCTAAATATAAATCGAACCAGAACCTGGTCAACCCGGCAAACAAGCGAAAACTGGATATCATCGTGGTGGGGACCGGTCTGGCCGGAGCCTCGGCAGCAGCTTCGCTGGCTGAAATGGGATTCAAGGTAAAATCCTTTTGCTACCAGGATAGTCCCCGGCGTGCTCATTCCATTGCTGCACAGGGGGGTATCAACGCCGCCAAGAATTACCAGAATGACGGCGACAGCATTTATCGCCTCTTTTATGATACCATCAAGGGGGGAGACTACCGTTCACGCGAGTCCAATGTTTACCGGCTTGCTGAAGTAAGTAACGAAATCATCGATCAGTGTGTGGCACAGGGTGTGCCCTTTGCCCGCGAATACGGAGGCACCCTGGACAACCGATCCTTTGGAGGGGCCCTGGTATCCAGGACCTTTTATGCTCGTGGTCAAACCGGTCAGCAATTGCTGCTGGGTGCCTACCAGGCCCAGGCCCGACAGGTTAAGAAGGGGAACATTGAAATGTACCCCAGAATGGAAATGTTCAACCTGGTTATGGTCGACGGCAAGGCCCGGGGCATCATCGCCCGGGATGTGATTTCAGGCAAGCTTGAACGATTCAGTGCACATGCCGTGGTTCTGGCAACGGGCGGGTATGGAAATGTATTTTTCCTTTCCACCATGGCCATGGGAGCCAATGGGAGCGCCGCCTGGCAATGCTATAAAAAGGGAGCCTTTTTCGGGAATCCCTGCTTTGTTCAGATTCACCCTACCTGCATCCCTGTACATGGCGATTACCAGAGCAAGCTTACCCTGATGAGTGAGAGCCTGAGAAACGATGGCCGCATTTGGGTTCCAAAGAAGAAAGAAGATGCTGCAGCTTTGCAAAATGGCACGCTCAGAGGGGTTGACATCCCTGAAGAGGATCGCGATTATTACCTGGAGCGAAGGTATCCTGCCTTTGGAAACCTTGTGCCCCGCGATGTGGCATCACGTGCAGCCAAGGAGCGTTGCGATGCTGGTTTTGGGGTTAACTCAACGGGCCTGGCTGTGTTCCTCGATTTCAAAGATTCCATTGAAAGGCTGGGAAAAGATGTAATCGAAGCCAAATACGGAAACCTTTTCCAGATGTACGAAAAGATTACCGACGACAATCCCTACAAAGTACCCATGATGATCTACCCGGCCATTCACTATTCCATGGGAGGCATATGGGTGGATTATGAGTTACAGACTACCATACCAGGGCTCTTTGCCACTGGCGAATCTAATTTCTCCGACCACGGAGCCAACAGATTGGGGGCATCAGCCCTGATGCAGGGGCTGGCCGATGGCTATTTTGTCCTTCCTTACACCATTCAGAACTACCTGGCCGATGAGATCAATACACCCCGTTTTAAGACTGACCTCCCCGAATTTGAAGCTGCCGAAACAGAGGTGCGTGAGCAACTGGAGAAGCTGATGGCCATCCGCGGCACCATGAGTGTGGATACCCTTCATAAGAAACTCGGGAAAATCATGTGGGAAGGAGTGGGAATGGCCCGGAACAAGGAAGGTTTGATTAAGGCCAGAGAAGAGCTCCGGAAACTGAAGGAGGTATTCTGGTTTGATCTGAAAATCCCCGGGGAAATTGAGGACCTAAACGGAGAATTGCAGAAAGCGACCAGGCTGGCCGACTTCATCGAACTTGGCGAACTGATGGCCATGGATGCGCTGATCCGGGAAGAGTCCTGTGGAGGGCATTTCAGAGAAGAGTACCAGACCGAAGAGGGAGAAGCGCTGCGTAACGACACAGAAATGAACTTTGTGGCAGCCTGGGAGTACAAGGGAGAGGATAAGGATGCGGCGCTGCATAAGGAGCCCTTGGATTTTGAATATATCGAAGTAAAACAAAGGAATTACAAATAGAAGAAGATATACCATGAACCTGAAACTGAAAATCTGGCGACAAAAGGATCCCAATTCCAGGGGAAAGTTTGTCAATTACAGACTCCGTGATATTTCCAGCGATAGTTCGTTTCTGGAAATGCTTGACGTTCTCAATGAGGAACTGATTGACAAAGGTGAAGAACCCGTGGTATATGATCACGACTGCAGAGAAGGAATCTGTGGTGCCTGTGGTTTGTATATCAATGGCAGGCCACACGGACCCGATTCACTGATCACAGTCTGTCAGCTTCATATGCGAAAATTTAAGGATGGTGACACCATAGTTATAGAACCATGGCGCGCCCGGGCTTTCCCAGTAATCAGGGACCTGATGGTGGACCGCAATGCCTTTGATACCCTCATTCAGGAAGGAGGTTATATTTCGGTCAACACAGGAAGTGCTCCGGATGCCAATGCCATCCCGGTGAAGAAAATTCATGCCGATCTTTCTATGGATGCAGCTGCGTGCATAGGCTGCGGGGCCTGCGTGGCAGCCTGCAAAAACGCCTCTGCCATGTTATTCGTGGCGCCAAAGTAAGTCACCTGGCATTGCTTCCCCAGGGCAAGGTAGAAGCCACCCAAAGGGTCCGTGACATGGTCGCCCTAATGGATGACCTGGGATTTGGAAATTGCACCAACACGGGAGCCTGCGAAGCTGAATGTCCCAAGGGGATTACGCTGACAAACATCGCCCGCTTAAATCGGGAATATTACAAGGCGACCTTCTGATAAACAGGTCTGCCAATACTAATCCTAAAACAGCCCGGGAGCTTACTCCCGGGTTTTTTTATACCCTCATGGTATCCTCAACCTCGTCCACCGTTTTCGGAATTGGGGTTCCCAGTACACGGCTGCCTTCGTCGGTGATCAGTACATCGTCTTCGATCCTGACTCCACCAAAGTCTCTGTACTTCTCTACCTGATCGTAATTAATAAATTGCCCGAGTTTGTTCTCTGACTTCCATATATCAATCAGGGCAGGAATGAAATAGCATCCTGGCTCGTTGGTTACTACAAATCCCGGCTCCAGCTTTCGCCCCAGTCTCAGGTAGGCAAGGCCAAACTGATCGGCCCTCTTTACTTCCTTATTGTAACCCACGTGATTCTCTCCCAGTCCTTCCATATCATGTACATCCAGACCCAGCATATGACCCAGACCATGCGGGAAAAACAGGGCATGAGCTCCTGCAGCTACAGCCTCATCCACATCGCCTTTCATGATTCCCAGATCCTTCAGTCCCCCGGCAATAATCTTCGCAGCCATCAGGTGTACTTCCCTGTAAGTGTGCCCGGGCCTCGAAGCCTGGATGGTTTCCGTATTAGCCTTTAAGACAATATTGTAAATATCTTTCTGCTGATCAGAAAACTTTCCCCCCACCGGGAAGGTTCGGGTAATGTCACTGGCATAGCACATGGCAGTTTCAGCACCTGCGTCACACACCACCATTCTGCCTTCCACCAGCTCGTTGCCGTGATAGTGATTGTGAAGGGTCTGACCATCCATGCTCAGGATCACCGGAAAGGAAACGGGTCCGCCATGGGAAAGTGCAATTCCCTCTATGGCTCCTGCCAGCTCCCGTTCGAAATTTCCAGGATAGGCCATTTTCATGGCTGTGGTATGCATGATTCGGGCCACATCGACCGCCTTCTCCATTTCGGCGATCTCATGGTCATCTTTCACCGAACGCAGTTTCACCACTGCATCGATCAGCGTCAAAGAAACCATTGACTTTATTTTTTCGTGATCCACTCCGGCCATAGCCGCCAGGGTGATCACCTGGTCGCCCCGGTAGGTGGGCAAGATATGCACCTTCCGACCCGATTGCAGACATTCCCGCAAAAAACTTTCCAGCGAAGACAGGGTTCCGGTATGCTCTACGGCTACACTGGCTGCCAAAGATTTTACCGAAGGTTGCTCTCCCATCCATATGATGTCATCAATGCCAAAATCATCCCCGTAAAGAAAATCCTGTTCTTTGTCCACATCACAAAGCCCATAAAATCCGGGCCTGTTTATGCCGAAAAAATACAGGAAAGAGCTGTCCTGCCGGAAATGATAATAATTGGCCGGGTAGTTCATGGAACTCTCGCCATTGCCTGGTATAAGGATCACACCCTCACCCACTTCTTCACGCAACATTTTTCTTCTCTGCCAGTAAATCTCCTTTGGAAACAAGTTCATATCTGATACAAATTTTTGGTTTTCAAACGTTCCATTAAAAGTAGTTTCATTTTTCGACAATAGCTTATTCTCCACCAAAATGTTTAGCTATTCGGCGGCGACAAGCTAAAAGTTCCAAGGGCTTTAATGAAGCATTAGAATAAAAACAGGAGATTTTTGTAACCTTTTCATTCCCACAGAGTAAAAATATGCGAATAGTATTGCAAGGGAATATTATTTCCCTATATTCGCAGATCGCAGGCCATTTATCAACCTATTGTTAACAATTTTACTAACATGCCCTATCGCCGCTTACCAAACACAGATTCAGCACGGCTAAAATCTCTGAAGGCAGCCTACGCCAAAGGAAAGGACCTACCCCCCTTCAAACTTGCTTTCAGTGCCGGCTCTTTCCGCAACATTCAAAAGGTGCTGCCCCTGTTCGAGAATGCCATATCCGAACACAAGAACGCACTGAATATCCAGGCGGAAAAAAACAAGGAATACCAACGGCGGCTGAAAAAGGTCAGGATCTATATCTCTCACTTCATCCAGGTAGTCAACCTGGCCATAGTCCGTGGCGACCTGCTTCCCGACACCAGGAACTATTTCGGTCTGGAAGAAGAAGAAAAGAAAGTTCCCTCCCTGGTATCCGAAGAGGATGTAATCCACTGGGGAGAGAAGCTGATCGCAGGGGAGCAGAAGAGAAGAAACAAGGGCATGAATCCCATCACCAATCCCACCATTGCGGTATTAAAGGTACATTTTGACAAGTTCATGGAGTACCACAACTACCAGCTAAGTCTGAAGAATCGCAGTCAGCGCGCCCAGGATCAGTTAAACGAAAAACGATCTCAGGTGGATGGTGTGATTCAGCAGATCTGGAATGAAGTTGAAGGTTCTTTCAACGACCTTCCTGAAGAAATGCGAAGAGAAAAGGCCACCGACTATGGCCTGGTGTATGTATTCAGGAAAAATGAGATGAGCAACACTACGCTTTTCCAATCTCCCCGGATCGAGGGGGCTGGCTAGCATGCCGGTTCATCTGGTAAAACCACCACAGTCCAAAAAAGACAAATAATCCCAGGCTGATCACAGCAGCCATTGGGATCATTGTGCTGGTTCCAATCTCCTCCAGCATGTCATCCGTACTTCCTCTGGAACTGAAATAATAGTAAATCACGCCCATGGCATTGTTTACGAAATGGGCCAGAATGGGATACCAGATTGAGCGACCATAGTACATAAGATAACCAAGTACCAAGCCCAGTACAAAGCGTGGCAGGAAGGAAAAGAACTGGAAGTGGAAGGCACTGAACAGAAAGGCAGTGATCAGAACGGCCAGGTGCACATTCTTCACCATACCTATCATCAATCTCTGGAGCACCCCCCTGAATATGAGTTCCTCTCCCACGGCTGCAATCACCCCAATCATCAGCAGATTCACCATCAAACCCCAGAGGGACTTGGTTGCCGTAAATGCCACCATCATTTCCTCAACATCCCCTTCCAGGGAACGAAGGATGCGATCCAGTGCCTTGATGGGTATCTCCATTCTCAGATTGAGCTCGGCTGTATAATTGACAAAAGGAATCACCGATACCATCATAAGGATAGTGAGCAGCAAGGGGGTGGTGTATACCGGATTCCGGAATCCGTAGTAGGAGTATATGTCCCCGGCGAAGAGAAAGGAAAAGAGAAAGGCCGGAAGGATAAAGGTGCCAATGGAACCAATGATCTGGATCAGCTTAGACGCAGCCACATAAGTGGGGTCACTAAAATCCGCATCGGAAAGAATCTCAGTAATCCTGAAATCATAGATCCATGCTGCCAGAAAGGCCCCCAGAAATTGGAAAGCCAGACCCAGGATAAATAGGACTACGACAGCGAAAAGAAATTTTTCAGCTGGTCGCATTCCACCAAGCATTGCTGTCTTCGGCACGATTTTTTATATTTTTGCTGCGAACAGAATGCACAAAGAAAGCAATTTGACCTAATAGTTCCTACATTAATTATGCACCATGCGGATTGGACAACTTGATCTCGGAGAACAGCCTTTGTTCCTTGCACCCATGGAAGATATCACCGATCCTTCCTTTAGATATCTGTGCAAAAAATTTGGGGCCGATGTGATGTACACAGAGTTTATCTCTTCAGACGGACTCATCAGGGATGGGGCCAAGAGTGTGAAGAAACTGGACATCTTCGATTACGAAAGGCCCATGGGAATCCAGCTCTATGGACATATTGTGGAATCTATGGTAGAGGCCACCCACCGTGCTGTGGAAGCTAAACCCGAGATCATCGATATTAACTACGGTTGCCCGGTCCGCAAGATTGCCAACCGGGGAGCAGGAGCAGGCATGCTGGCCAATATCCCTCTGATGATGGAAATGACCAGAGCTATTGTGGACGCCTCACCCATTCCGGTGACAGTAAAAACCAGACTGGGATGGGACGAACAGCAAAAGGTGATAGTGGAAGTGGCTGAACAATTGCAGGACCAGGGGATCACAGCTCTCACCATCCATGGACGTACCCGCGCACAGATGTACAGGGGAAAAGCCGACTGGACCCTGATCGGGGAGGTGAAAAACAATCCGCGGATGAAGATCCCCATCATAGGGAATGGAGATATTACCACCCCCATGGAAGCCAAAGATGCCTTCGATCGCTACGGAGTGGATGGCGTCATGATCGGACGCGCTGCTGTGGGTAAGCCCTGGCTGTTCAATCACGTAAAACACCATCTAAAAACCGGCGAATTACTTGACCCGCCTACAGTTTCGGAAAAGGTAGACATGGCCAGGGAACAGTTTATCAAGTCTCTGGAAGTGAAGTCAGAACCCGTGGGAATCTATGAGATGAGGCGCCATCTATCCAACTATTTCAAGGGACTGCCACATTTTAAGGAACTTCGGCTCAAGCTGCTTACGACCCTTGATGTAGATGAAATCTTCCACCTGCTGGAAGCCATACGTGAGAAATATGGCGATCACACACCGGAAGATCCGGGCTCATTCTGGGATAAATAATATCTGGAGCACTCTTTTTCGGATTCCAGCCCCTCAGGCTTTCTTCATATCCAGACTCTTGGGATAATCCAGGTTGAAATGAAGTCCGCGGCTCTCTTTCCGTTCCTGGGCCATTTTAATTACCAGGTACCCCACATTGATCAGGTTGCGCAGCTGAGTGATTCTCAATGAGACTTTGGACTTCCGGTACAGATCTTCAGTTTCCCGGTAAATGATCTCAAGTCGTGCTGTGGCTCTTTCCAGTCGCAGATCGGAGCGGACTATGCCCACGTAGTTGGTCATGATCTGTTTGACCTCCTTTAGGTTCTGGGTAATTAAGACCATCTCTTCCGGATGGGTGGTGCCACTGTCGTCCCAATCGGGAATGTAAGCTGCAAAGTTGTAGTCCGGAACATGTTTGACCGCGTGTTTGGCCGATCGCGCTGCATAGACAATGGCCTCAATCAGCGAATTAGAAGCCAGTCGGTTAGCACCATGCAACCCGGTGGAGGCCACCTCCCCTACGGCATATAGTCTTTTGATCCAGGTCTGACCGTCCACATCCACCTTGACCCCACCACACATGTAATGGGCAGCTGGCACCACAGGAATTTTGTCCTTTGCGATATCGATGCCCAGAGAGGCGCATTTTTCAGTGATGTTGGGAAAATGCTCCTTCAGCTTCTTAGCATTCAAATGGGTATTATCGAGGTACACAAAATCGTGACCATGAATTTTCATTTCGTTGTCGATGGCACGTGCCACCACATCACGGGGAGCCAAACTCCCGCGAGAATCGTACTTATTCATGAATTTGTCTCCGAACTGATTCCTGAGAAATCCGCCATATCCTCGCATGGCTTCTGTGATCAGGAAAGAAGGAGACTCGCCAGGATTGTACAGTGAGGTAGGATGAAACTGCACAAACTCCATGTGCTCGATAATCCCCTTGGCCCTGTATACCATGGCCACTCCATCTCCGGTAGCTATGGGCGGATTGGTGGTGGTGGAGTAAAGGTGGCCTGCTCCTCCGGAAGCAATGAGTGTCGTCTTGGACAGGATCTTAATCACTTTCTCGGTCTTCAGATCCAGCACGTAGGCGCCATAGCACTCGATGTCACCATTTTGCCTCTTCACCAGCTGGCCCAGGTGGTGCTGGGTAATCAAATCCACCGCAAAGTGTTTCTCAAGAAGGTCGATGTTGGGATGCTTGCGAACCTGTACGGAAAGAGCCCGCTGTATTTCCTGTCCGGTATTATCCTTGTGATGCAGGATCCTGTGCTCCGAATGCCCCCCCTCCCGGGCCAGGTCGAACTTACCGCTGGATTGCCTGTCAAACTGAGTACCCCAATGGATCAACTCCTGAATTTGCTCAGGTGCTTCCTTGACAACCATTTTTACCACTTCCTCATTGCAGAGATGATCTCCTGCCACCAGGGTGTCTTTCACATGTTTATCATAACTGTCTGGCTTGTAGGTTACCGCTGCAATCCCGCCCTGGGCATAGCGTGTATTGGTCTCCTCCAGTTCGGCTTTTGTAATCAGGCAGACCTTTCCATGCGCCGCTGCTTTCAGCGCGAAACTCAATCCCCCGAGACCGGTCCCGATGACCAGATAATCATACTTTAGCTCCATTTCGACTCCCCTGGATTCACAGACAAATATAGAAAAACCCGCAGAGAATGATATAATTCCCCTATTTTTGGGTCTATGATTAAGATACTTACAATCATCGGCGCAAGACCTCAGATTATCAAGGCTGCCGCATTAAGCAGGGCCATTGCGAGTAGTTATAAGGAGCATATTCAGGAGCTTATCATTCATACGGGACAGCATTACGATGATTCCATGTCAGAGGTATTCTTCAGGGAGATGCAAATCCCCCGGCCCCACTACAACCTGAATATAGGATCGGGAAATCACGGTCAGCAAACCGGACAAATGATGGAAAGCATTGAGAAGCTTATCCTCCAGGAAGAACCCACTGGCGTACTTGTATACGGAGATACCAACTCTACCCTGGCAGGAGCCCTTGCCGCTTCCAAATTGCACATTCCGGTGATTCATGTGGAGGCAGGATTGCGATCCTTTAATAAAAAGATGCCGGAAGAGATAAACCGAATTGCCTGTGATCATGTGAGTACCCTACTTTTCTCCCCCACCCATACTGGTATCAAGAATCTTGAAAGGGAAGGCATCTCCCACCATCAAGGTTCTGCCCTTTCGTTCGACCATCCGGGAGTATACCATTGCGGAGATGTGATGTATGATAATACTATGTTTTTCAGGGATCTGTCATTGGAAAGCGCGCAAATTTTGCAGGACCTTGACCTAAAGGATAAGGCCTATATCCTTGCTACCATTCACCGTCCCTCCAATACCGACCACCCTGAGAATCTGGAGAACATCATACAAGCTCTGGACAAGGTGTCCAGGGAGAAACACATAGACATTGTGCTTCCTCTCCATCCTCGTACTGCCTCCATACTCAAGAGGGCGGAGTATGAAAGTTGTACAAGACTGATACAGAACAATACATACATTCGTTTGATTCCCTCCGTCTCCTTCCTGGAAATGATCAGCCTGGAAGCCCAGGCAAAGCTGATACTCACCGATTCAGGGGGTGTGCAAAAGGAGGCTTGGTTCATGGAGAAGCCTGTGGTAGTTCTTCGCAACGAAACCGAATGGGTCGAAATCATTGAAGCTGGAAACGGGACCCTGTGCGGTGCAGACAGTGAAAAAATCCATCAAGCCACCCTGAATTACCTGGATTCCCCACCCTTGTCCTATCCTCCTATCTTTGGCAAGGGAAAGGCGGCAGTGGAGATATTGGAGACACTATTGTCAGCAAATTGGTATTAGTCTTATAATATTGAATTACTTTTGTGTTTTCTTTTAGGTCGAGAACAAAATACAATTAACATACAAAGTCAATGGCACAGGAGGATCTCTTCAAAAAACTGGTAGCACACTGCAAGGAATATGGATATGTTTTTCAATCCAGTGAAATATATGACGGACTGGCTGCCGTTTATGATTACGGGCAGTATGGGGTAGAGCTGAAAAACAACCTCAAAAAGTACTGGTGGGATTCCATGGTGCTGCTCCACGAGAACGTGGTGGGCCTCGATTCAGCCATCTTTATGCATCCAACCATCTGGAAAGCTTCTGGTCATGTGGATGCTTTCAATGATCCCCTTATTGACAACAAAGACTCCAAGAAACGCTACAGGGCCGATGTGCTTATCGAAGATCAAATGGCCAAGTACGAAGCCAAGATCAACAAGGAAGTGGGAAAGGCACAGAAACGTTTTGGAGATTCCTTTGACGAAAAGCAGTTCCGCAGCACCAATCCCAGGGTACTGGCCAATCAGGAAAAGCTCGATAAGCTGCATGGGCGCTTTGTGAAGGCCCTGAACGATTCCGATCTACAAGAGCTGCGTCAGATCATCGTGGATGAGGAAATAGCCTGTCCCCTTTCGGGTTCCAGAAACTGGACCGATGTAAGGCAGTTTAACCTGATGTTTTCCACCGAGATGGGATCTACCTCGGAAGGAGCCAGTAAAATCTACCTCAGACCGGAAACCGCCCAGGGGATCTTTGTGAACTACCTGAATGTGCAGAAGTCGGGACGGATGAAAATCCCCTTTGGCATCGCACAGATCGGGAAGGCATTCCGGAACGAGATTGTGGCACGTCAGTTTATATTCAGGATGCGTGAGTTTGAACAGATGGAAATGCAGTTCTTCGTTCCCCCCGGAAC